>Ga0265780_10004227_pt1 | contig 18582 bp, 25 predicted proteins | sample P1T30metagenome_FD_192432 | JGI IMG/M metagenome (GOLD analysis project Ga0265780, IMG submission 192432) | Plant litter microbial communities from East Loma Ridge, Irvine, California - P1 T30 | ecosystem: Environmental > Terrestrial > Plant litter > Unclassified | place: USA: California...
CCTTTGCAGATCTTCAATCGTGCGATATACGAATACGCCCTTTGCGTCGTGTCCGGGTGTATGCCGTGGAAGTACTGCATCTGAGCCTGTAGCGAGAACCAGAATGTCGTATGAAACAGAATCGCCGGAGCACGTCTTCACAAGCTTCTTGTTTGAGTCGATTTCTGTGACCTTGGTGTTGAGATGGTAGTTCAATGATCCTTCCGGCATTGATGAATACTGCACTTCTTAGCCGCGCCGCATTTGAGCTTTTGAGAAAATTTCTTACCCATTCTTTCGGATTGAGATAGAGATTTTCGACTTCTCGGTGTTGGAAGAAACTCGTCAAACCAACACGATTGTACGCCAAGTGTGGCTCTTCACCAATGACTATGATGTCGTACTCTCTCCGCTTCACATCATACTTCATCAATTTTTCGCTACATTCCTATAAGCGCATTTCTTCAAATTATCCAATTCGACTTACATGAACGCGATGCCCACCATTCCGAGCCCTACCACGACAACCTTCCTTCTCTTGCCATTTTTGTTGATCTCGCCTTTCTTCTCTAGCTCTTCTACTCTCTCAGGAAGTTTGTTTGCTTCCGGGTCGTTCCATTCGGTGTTCGAGACGCTGCCGTCTTTGGAGCCCCACGTTCCTGTGACATGGCGCTCTCCGGGCGGCGAGTGCGATTGGCCTGATGAAGGCTCGATGCCCTGTGTGATAATGGGAACAGTGTCCGCCATGATGTGGTATGGTGTATGGCAATCCCGTACCCAAAACAACAGTTATACACGCGAAGCAGAAGTATAATCAGCAAACCACAGTAAAGTGTTCGCCCAGTCAGCAAAGAGCGTAGGAACAGGAAGCAAGTTCACAGCCAGATCAAGAAGCAGAAAGATACTCAAACCATTCAAAGCTGATAGGTCAACCCCAGCGCTCACAACACAACTCCGTGGACACTCACATCTCCCGCAGCCTACCCTAGCCTCCCCAAACTACCGTCAACAACACGATCTCCCACCAGCCGCGCAGATAAAGCAAGTCGCTGCATCTACACATGCACTTTCCCCCAGCCAATCAGCCATACCCCGCGGCACCAACGGAGATGCATTGTGGTGCTTGGCCTGTCGTCAGAGGCTCCAGAACACTGAATCAGAGCGTTGACAATTCATATCAGCATACGTGCTTCTTGTGGAAAAGACAGGGTGTTGAGTTGTGGGGACGATCCTGATAACGAAGCGAGAATGTGGTGGTGCCAAGAGGGGCTAGGCTGGGGTGTCTTATCACAACGGAGATGCACTTTGGCAGTGCCCGACTTCCGGGAAGTTGTCGTTTTGCGGAAGATGGTGGTGATATGGGAAATCTGTGATGGTGGAAGAAAAGCAATTCAGCCAGTAGAAGCTCTGCAACTACGAAGATGAATGAGACAGCGGAACACTAATAACATGGAATGAGTGAACGAGCGCTAGATCGCAGCTCATAAGTAGGCTATGAAAAAGTTAATCTCGAGACGGGAGCAATGAAAATCGAAGAGAAAGAAGGATATGACCGAAACCTGAGTTTTCGAAACTCCGAACACAACGCCGTAGACAGCATGAAGCTCAAGTAATGTGTCCCAAACCAGCCCGAAAACATCCTCAAGAAAAGGGTCAAAAAACTCCTACAATGAACGCACCCCAAAGCTCAAATCTACATCAACCATCCACCCCTAGAAGAACATCAAATCCTCGTCTTTCCAGCCTTGCTCATTCAAAATCAAATGCGCGCTCTTTTCAAGTGCTTCGGGCCCACAAATCAACACCATGCTCTCCCCCCCATCAACTTTCACCACACGCTCGCCCAACAAGTCCTTTCCAATCCTCCCCCTCAGCCCCTGCCACTGTTCCGGCCCCTTTGTGAGCGTATGCAGCATAGCACACCTCTCCGAATGTGTGCTGGCAAACATATCCAAATCCTCTCTACACAGAATATCCTCCTCAAGCCGATTCCCATAAAGCACCGTACAATGCGTAGGATCAGATTTATCCTGCATAACAGCGCGCAACACCTGATAAATCGGCGTGATTCCGCTCCCGCCACAGATCATGTAGAATTTCTTCACACTCCGCTCCTTCCCATTGACACTACACCGCCCGCCCCCAAGATATTCGAACTTGCCAATCGGGCCCTTGAAATCAATCGAGTGTCCGACTGGAATCGAATCTAGAGCTTTGGTCATTCTACCGCCTGCGCGCTCATTCGTATCGGCGTAGACCTTGATCAGCACGTCCACGGAGCCCATCTTAGTCGTTTGGCTGATGGGCGTGTACGAGCGGATTATGGCTTCGCGCGTCACTGGGTCGCGCAGGCGGATCATCAGGTGTTGACCGGTGGGCAGGCCAAGTGCTTGGTCGGCGTGCTCGAGTGCGAAGGTGAAGATGCGGGTGTCGGGGGAGACGGGAGTTTTCGCGGAGAGGATAGTTTTGCGCCAGGAGCGGGGATCGAGAAAGACTGGGCGAGGGGAGGAGGAGTCGTGGGTGGATTCTTTTTCGCCTTCTGCTAGGGTTTTACGCGAGGCGTTGTCCAGGGTGCCGATGTGGTAGTCTGGCATCATGGCTTTTGCGGTTTCGCTGTCTAATAGGGTTTAGTAAGATAATTGTGTAGGAACAAGATGGAAGCTTACGAATGGCCATAAATTCATCCGACGCGTCTTGCCCTGCAGCACTTACGATACTTTGCGCACCACCTGGATGTCCCTCAAGAAACTCAACACCGTCATATACCTCGCCATTCACAACGAACCAAGGCTTTTCCGGCGCCTCATGCTCCTTCAGCTCCTCAAGCGAGATGATCTTATCAATCCCATCCTTTGTCATCTTGATAACTTTCTCTTCCTCAATCGCCGCGTGCTCAGGCTCCTCGCCGCCAATCTTTTCGCCCCAGTAGCCGTTCGTCAGATTACCGCCTGCTTTCTTGACGCGCTCCATCCAGCCGCCAGGTATCAGAGCAGGCTGTGTTGGGTGCTCAAAGCGCAGCGTGTCGTCTTCTTTGTGGATGGCGATGCGGAACCAGGGGTTGTTCATCATGCCCAGTACGCTCCAGTACATGTCACGAGGCTGTACACACATGGCCTCGTCCATGGCTCGTACGACGATATCATCACTCTCTTTCAGTTCTGCGACTGCGATGTCGAGATTGAAGAAACACCAGCAGAATGACGTCTCGCGCCAGTCCATGTCGAGCCGGCCGCCGAAAAGCTGCCGGTCTTCGTAGGCTCGGTACTTGTCTTCCGCGTAGTCGATGTTGGCCAGTCGCCATGTTTTGCCTTTGTCGAGTGAGATCTCGCATCTGGTGACGCGCCGACCGCCACCACTGTACGCATAGCCTTGGATGTTGTAGGTCTCTGGTGCCGATGCGATGCTGAGCTTCTCGTCATGTGCTGGGTATGCGATAGCCGAGTTGGGGCTGAGGTCATAGATAGCGTAACGGTCGTCCATCCACCATTTTGCGTTCTTCGCTGCTTCATCTGGGTCGACCGTTGTTCTGCAAAGAGTCAGCTGTGCTTCGAGAGTTGCCATGCGCGACTCACGGTAATACTCGGTTGTCATAGATGTGATACCAGTTATCGCTGGGCGCGGCAGTGACGATGAGCTTCTTCAGCCACTTTACGCTTCTGCCGCCAATTTGCCCTGGAATGACTGCTCGCAGTGGCTTGCCGTGATCTGGTCTCAACATCTCGCCGTTCATGCCGTGAGCAAGCATGATACCCCGATTCGGGTCCATGACCCAGTTCAACTTGACTGAGGTTCCGTAGTAGCCGTTGGGCTGAGCAACATCGTTAGTCTTCAACTTCCCTGGTATGCTGTGAACAACTTGCCAGCTTATCGGCGCCCTCCATGCAAACATACTTCGCACCCTTCAACGGCTTTGCGCGCTCAATAACATCCTTCATTACCACACCGGTAAAGAGCGCCGTCGATACACCAGCCGGGCCCCATGAGAAGCCCTTGCTCTTTCGTACAACATTCTGCTCTTTCCGCCTGTTGCCAGCACAGACTAGGGTAATCGGATACGTCACATTCTCATACTCATCCAAGAGTTGTTGCAGGGTGATTTTGATAGGGTTTGCGACGAGGCTAAGTCATGTCAGCATGATTCGAATGTTCTCGAGCAAAGGTTGGCTTACCCCTCCACCGAGAACTCCCAATCCAAGCACTCAGAGTCCTGCACTTCTGGCACAGCACCGTGATTTCGCACATAGAAAAGCTCAGGACTCGTCAAGAAGCCTTCATTGAAGAGGTCTGTCAACGGCGCCTCGACGTTGAATGGATGCACACCAGTAAGTCGGATGAGCCTTGAGTCTCTAGGAACGTGGGCATCTGGCGTCTTCTTATCGACTTCTAGTGTTTGTGTCGGGGGGTTTGTGGGAGGTGGAAGGACGAAGTCGGGTTCTGAAGATGATGCTGTCGAGTTACTGTCACTGTCGGCTTCAGTCTCTGGTGGTGTTGGCGGTAATTGTATCTCTTTCGATGCCGCATATGGTTGTGGCTGATGCTTCGAGGCAGGAGGGATGGGCACTCCGGCCTTGTTCTCCATTGCCGTACTCATGGCGTGTTAGGTGGTATGGGTCAGATTTGCAAGGGTGTAATGCAGAAACGTGACAGAACACTGAACGCAGTTCAAAATCCAGGACAGTGTCAGACCCGATTGAGAAGATCGTGGGGACGTGTTGGCAGCAAGGAAGACTTTGAGAGTCCAAACAGAGTGCAACGAAATCTAATCGTGTATTGATTTTCCAGAGCGTAAGCCCACTGCGATCCACACTCCATCCGATACACCCTGGTGCAACGACGGTCCATCGTCATCTTGCTTCACGAGTAATGGCGGAGAAGCAAGATCAACGGCATGCCTGAATCCTTCACCCGCGGAAACGCAGCACGATCTGTGGAGAAAGGCTCATTCGTCGCATGACGACACCATCCTAGCTGTCAACCTGAAGCAAATTGAAATGCCATAGGTACAGCTTGACATGCGACCTTATCTCTAGCGCTGGAAATAGTCTAGCGTAGAGATAGTCCGTGGCAAAAAGCGTTGATTTGCCGAAGCACTAACGCGACGTTCCTGGCCGGACCTAGTCAAGCTTTTGACGTGGGGGCCTCTAGAGCGTTGGCATCTCAAATTCCGTGCAGCGGAGATACATACTTCGATGGACCCCTTCCGCTCGGTTTCATTGATGGCTGCGAAGTGTCGTTCAAGTTTTCGAAACAATGCGCGCCATTCGCGGAAATAGTGCTCACGTTCGTGCTACGCCGGTATGCCATCGCCAGACTTACTAAGACGGTCGCTCATGGACTATTGATTCTGGAAGCTCGCACACGTAGAGTAATGCGGGATAAAACGCACCATTTGCATGAGAGAAAGAGTATCGAGGTCGCAAGTACGCATAAGTGGCAGATGTACGCCGTTGAACGATCAGATTGGCGTGTCGGTGAACCTTCTCCGCGGGATGGGTATGCAGCAGCCGAGCTCGACCGCAACATCTAGTGTCGTCCAGCCACTGAATTCTCACGATGATGGAACTTCCCATCTGACCAGCAAGTCAAGGCCAACGCGGACTTTGATCATGCGACGCGACCAAGGAGCTTCTCTTTCAGCGTCTGAGGTGCCTGCTCGAGCGGTCCAACTTCGACCTGACCTTGGAGTCGTTCGCGCAAAGTCTCGGCTCGTTTCTTCATGCGCACTTCGCCCCTCTGTTTCGTTGTCGCTTTGTCGAAGCGGCCCTTCACACCGTGCTTCAGTCGTGTGATCATGTCACCGGCTTTACCTTTTGTGACATCATCAGGTGTCAATTGATCGTCCTTTGGCCGAGACTTGTTGATGAAGTCCAACTGAGCTTGCGAAGCGCGGGCCCGCCGCCATGGCTGATTTCTTGCAATCCACAAGTGCTGGAATGTCTCTGAAGCATATGTATCCGCGGCGTGAACGACGTGCTCGAATGACTCACCCTTTGCAATGGTGCGAGGAGTGCCGTATGGGCTCTTGATCATTTTGTCCCTTGCCAGCTTCCAATAGTACTTGGCTACAAAACTGCCGTCTTGTCCAGACGGCTCGATGATGAGATAGTTGCCGCTGTTCGTTGTCAAGACGAACTTGCCTTCTCCGATACCAACCCAAGCGTTAGGGCTGAGGTTGCGGATGTACTGGTCGCTGGAGGTGTCGGCTATCAAATCGTGGACCGAGTCATAGTCGGTGAAGGATATGGTGCCGGGCGGCTTTTTCGTGGCTTTCTTCCCTTTCGTCACGAGGGCCTCCTCTTCACGCTGGCGCTCTGACTCTTTTCTCTCGCTGAGGGCTGTCATGCTCTTCGTACTGGCCTTGTCGACTATCTCTGCCGGGTCCAGTCCAAACAGAGTCGGCGTCGAGACGACTCCACTGCTTAGTGCTGCAACCATGTCAATGATATGGCAATTCTCTTTGCCATGATGCAGGCGCATGCCCCGCCCAATCATCTGCACAAGCAAATTGCGCGATTTGGTGGGTCTGGCGAGAAGAACACAATCGATATTTGGAATGTCGGTGCCCTCGGTGAAGACGCCGCAATTTAGCAGCACGGGAAACTGGCCGTTCCGAAATGCATCAATTCTGGCGGCGCGGATCTTGGCAGGAGTATCTCCGGTAACGAATTGCGCATCGATGCCGGACTGTCGGAACAGCGCGGTGAGACTAGTGACGTGACTGAGGTCGACGCAGAAGACTAGGGTGGATTCACGATCGCTAGCCTTTGCCCTCCACGCCTGAAGTACAAGTTCGTTTGTCTCGTTGGTGTTGATGACAGCAGAGAGCGAGGAAGTTTGAAAGTCACCGTTTGCGCCAGACCCTATTTTGGTCAAGTCTGCTTTCATCTCGACGGTGGTGAAGACGACGTCGGACAGCCAGTTCTCTTCGATCATGTCGACATAGTCACTGCAAAGTCAGAGTGAGGTGGGCAAATTGGGATGCAAGAACGTACCGATGGTAGACGATGTGGTCGATGACGGCACCGAGAGCCTTACCGTCAAAGCGCGAGAAGGTGGCAGAGACGCCTACTAGGGCAGGCACGCTCTTGGTGGCCCAATCTGCGGCATGTCGCAGGCCAAAGTGCTCGAGGACGTCGAGATAGGTCTGACCGACAATGTGGTGCGCCTCGTCGACCAGTACCAGCTTGTACCGGGACGGGTCGAACTTGCTCAGGCGGGCGCCGGACGCGATGCTCTGGATGGAGGCAACGGTTATGTCAGCGGCGCCCGAGGCGTGGTTGCTGGCCATCTCGATCTCGACATGCTTGTCGGGGTAGGCGCGGGCGCAGTGGCGGGCGGCCTGTTCGACGAGCTCGCGGCGGTGGGCGAGGATGAGCGTCTGCGAGGCACTGCCCGTGGTGGAGATGCGGTCGATGAGGTGGGTGAAGATGACCGTCTTGCCCGAGCCCGTGGCCAGCGAGATGCCGAGGCGCCTGTGGCCGGCATCGAGGTAGGAGAGGACAGCCTGGATGCATTCCTCCTGGTACTCGCGCAGCTTGATCTGGGGCGAGAGCGGCGGGGGTTCTGTTGGTGATGGTGATGCTTGCACGTGTGCTTCGGCGAGCTTCTTGCGGGCGATGCGCGACGCGTGTCTGGTAGCTGTAAGTGTAAGGGCAGGCGGCACAGCGGCGGCGGCCCGCGAATATGTCCTCAGCGCATGGCGGACGAGGGGCAACATGGGACGGGTGTCGCAGTGCAGGGAGGAGCGAAAGTGTCACCAAGTCACGACGCATGACGCACGTCGCAGATCAGCACGCGCACGCGCCTTAGCCGCTATATTTCCTCGGCCTTCACTCACACATCGCAAGTCGCAGTTCTTCACTCCCCACTATGGCTCTCATACGTCACAACACGTGCCTGCCCTCCACACCCGATGCTGAGCTCGGCAAGGGCACAGCGTCTCGGAAGTACCCACGATGAGCTCCTCGGACGAGTACCGCAAAAGTCCACCTCCAGCACGCGAACACCGCCCATCCAGTAGCACCCCAGAGACGCCCCGAAAACGCCGACGCGCCTCGACGGCCTCCTCGCGATACCGCAGCCACAAGCAGCCGCGCAGACACGCCGTCGAGAGCCATTACAACGACGAGTACCGCGTCCTCTTCAACGACCATGTCGCCAAGGCCGCCTCGCGCTTTGAGGTGAATGAGACGGCACGCGACAGCGCTCTTCAGATTGGCTCGTCGTTGTGGGCCGCAAAGGAGAAAGCCGTCTTCTTCGCCGCCCTTGAGCGATTAGGCAGGCACGACCTCCCAGGCATAGCAGGAGCCATTGGCACTAAGAGCCAGGCAGAGTCCCGCACCTTCCTCCTCACGCTTCAAGACGCCGCCCGTGACCGCGGCGACACCAAGCTCACCCTGCGCGACATTCCCGCGGCCATTGAGCTTGGTCCTGCATGTGACCTGCAGCTGGAGCGTGCGGCTGATGCGCTGGCCCGGCACCAGGAGAGGCACGAGGCTTCTCTCGAGAAGGAGCGCTACGGCGAGTACTGGCTCGTCACGCCTCGCATCGCCGACCGCATTGACGATGCCATAAACGGTGTCGTCCGCCACAGGAGTGTCTCTGCACCAATCAACGACGAACCGAAAAAGGCTGGGAGTGGCATTGCTGGCTCCTGCATCCCGTGCAAGACGCGCAAAGTCAAGTGTGACCGTGCCTTTCCTTGCGGCAGATGTTTCCGGAGCCAGAGGAACTGCGAATATCCCGAAGGGATCGTTGCTGCTCAGTCTGTTGATGCTCCTCGTGCTGTCTCTAGACCACGCAGTGCTTCTGGACTTGCCGAGAGCGGACCCGATCAGGTTGGTGGTGGATCAGTTGGGTGAGTTGACCCATGCTTCTGCAGTGACGTCCTGACTCAATCCTCAGCGCCTGTATCGCGTGTAAGAAAGGCAAGCGGAAATGCGACCGTGGTACTCCTTGCGAGCGATGCGCGCAGCTCGACATCGACTGCGAATATGCTGTACTCAAAGGAAGCGGAGTCGCTGGGTATGTTTGTCCTCTGTTACGATCAAGCTCCAACTGACCATCCAGCGCCTGTGACCGGTGCAGAAACTTCAAAGTCAAGTGCGACCGCCGTGAGCCGTGCGCCAACTGCACACGATCTGCGAGTGAATGTGTATATGCCGACCATGTATACCATCGGCTTTCACGCCCACCCTCCAGCGCAGGCATTGCCATTGATACAACAAAAGAAGAAAATTTCAAGGAAGACGTCCAGAATCCTGCAGTGAAGAACGAGCTCCAGCCACAACTGCTCGAAAGCATACCGGAAGCAACTCTTCTGAACGCCAAGACAATGCTCACGCTGTCGCGGGACTTGTTCATGAACCGTTCACCCGACTTTCCATCGCCCTGGCCGCACTGGTCAGAGTACACGTCCGAGCTAGCTTCTGATCCCTCAATATATCGCACGGCCTTCAACGACTTTCATGCGCTCGCTGTCTCTGTCGCCAAGCGTCTTGTACATACCACCATCATGCAGACTGAATCGCGACTACGATCGCGACGTCCACGCGCCAGACACGATGTCCTCCCTTATATCAAGAGGCGAGATGTTCTCGCGGCAGTTGATGTGTTAGGACTGAAGCGGGATGGAAACGACAGGTGGAAGGGTGTCGCCAGGAGATGTGGCTTGCAGGTACTCACATCGACTTCGACCTCGCGAGGTAAAAGGAAGAGAGTGGTATCTTGGGACGAGGTTGAACGCATCATGAGCGCAGATGTGTCACGAGACTCGCGTCCGGCCACAGATTTTGAGAGCTCGACTCAGCCAGAGGATTTCGCGGGAAGGGCTGCTCGAAGCGGGACGCCACTGCCGATGCACAACCTTACACTCTCGGATTCCTACGACCACAGTGGGCTTGACTCCGTCATGGGTGACCATGACGACAACGACGACGAGGAGCTCGCGGAAAGGCAGCAAGGACGGTTTACGAGCGTACCGCACGATATAGAGATGGATGGACCTCATCAACAGCTCCGCACGCTGGAGGATTTCGATCGTGAGGCGAGTCGACAGGAAGAGCATGCGCTCTGGGACATGCTCGGTCTTGAACCAAGAAGTGACATCGGCTTCACGATTCCAGATGAGGAGACACACGACTTGGAGTCCGAAAAGCTCACCTCTCGAGATCGGGATTGGCAGCACACGACACTATACCGTGCTTACTGGGAAGACAACAAAGCACCCCCGGCCTCGAAGTTCCTCTTCAACCCCAAATCAGTCAGCCCGATGCCAGCCACTAGAGACAGCAGCAGATCTACGTCCGGCAGCATGAGCGACGACTCGTCAACGAGCGGTATACAACGACCGCGCCGCAAAGCACCAAAAGAAGTAGAATTGCGTGCTCGTGGTGCCACTGCGTACGCTGCTTTGCAAGGAGAAGATCTTGGTGACTCGAATCGTGAAGAGAGCAGTAGTAGCGAGGACGATGAGGACGATGATGAGGATGTCATGGAGCAGGATATACCCACGCAGTCGATTGAAGCGCAGGAGGATAGTTCAGAGTATTGAAGCTTAGAGGGATGCTGACAGTGTATGATGAGTTAAGTCAGTAGGTGTACCGGCTACAGTTTCTCACACGGGTGGCGCAAGAATTCGATATCGGCGAGATCAGCAAGACCCTAACACATCTACCACATACGTCCTGGGGTACTGCGTGGTAAATTTGGACCCTTGCTTACAAGATTGTAGCGCAGCCTGTCACTCCTCGGTAATCTACACAAGAACTCACAAAACCAACTCGTGCTGTATCTTTCGTATTGTGGGAAACCCCTTGCCACCTTTACATGTCAAAGTACATAAGTGTTGTGGCCGGACATTCATCATCGTGCCTTTCTCCGCAGCTGAACACCCACGAAATTGCAGGTCAATAGTGACTTTCGCCAGAAATGCCAGTACAACTCTGTGGAGCTGCGCAACGAACCCGTATTCGGACGCCACACGTGCGGGGTCGTTGCTCCAAGTTATGCAAGTACGTGCATGCGGAAACTAGTTGGGCGGATATTCTCACCAGCTGAGGTGTGTCACAAGTTTAAAGTTCTGGGGTAAGACCTCAGCACGATGCTCAGTACTCACCAGGCTGATGGATACCACATGACGATGGAGTACAACCTTCTATGTTAACATTCAGGACACACTGAACACAAAAGCTGACAATCCAGAGAATACGCTCCCTCTCGGATGGGGACGTCGGCTAAGCACAAATACTTCTTTCCAAAAGTCACTGTGAACGCCATTGTGACAGCGGCGTCTTTTGCATTCAGGTAGCCACAATCACACCGCACATCGTGACCCGAATGCAGCCTTGGAAGGTACGACATCCACACCGCCCTGTTGTATGTCTGGATGATTTGATCATCTTTGCGCATGGTGGTAATCCGGCACGATCATAGGACGATTACGAAAAGCGATTGTCCTACAGCTGAGACGAGGAAGTGCGGCTGGCTTACAGAAAACGCCTAGCTGAGAAAATCTACACTGAACTTCCAGGACAACGCTTCTTTCCGAGTTGTTGGTGCTACGCAAGTTGTCAGCATATATAAAGTAATCTTTCATTGATCTTCACAATCATTCCTACGCTGCAGCTCTTCATAGCTTTAACTCAGTCACCTTCCAGCGCCTGATAGCTTTAACTCAGTCACCTTCCAGCGCCTGAAGCCATGGCTACCGCTCAAGAAAAGGCCAAAAGTGGCGTCGTGGTGGGCATGAGCGCCCTGACAGCCGAAATCAAGCCCAGAGTCGACATCGATGTTCTCCTCACTCAGCGTCCGGACACTTTCAACCTCATGCTGCAGGCAATATCGTTGATGCAGAAAGATCCAAAACAGCTGGGTTTCTATGCTCTCTCAGGTGTGTGTCGCTAGGCCGCCACTGAATGGAGTGATTCTGACCATGCTCGCAGGCATACATGGCTTGCCCAACGCTGCTTGGGATGAGGTGTATGACAAGTGGGATGGGAGGGCCGGCGGCTACTGTGCGCATGGGGTTCTAACTTTTCCCACGTGGCATCGACCTTATCTGGCATTGTTCGAGGTACACATGGCCTTCATAGCATTCCCCGATCTAGATGGCTGACCATCTTCAAGCAAACCATCTACTTGATAATGGTGGAAATTGCAAACACGTACAAGGAGCCACATCGCAGTCGGTACGTGGCGGCCTGCAAGGAGTTCCGGCTGCCCTACCTCGATTACTTCCGGCCACGTGGAGGAAGAGTCGAATTTCCTGGGGTTGTCAATGGCCGGATGACCTCTTTCCCGTACGACTTCCGCCTGCCGGATATTTTCAGCGTGCAGAAAGTGACCGTTCGAACTGCACCGGACGACGTGGCGGATGCCAACTTCGATAATCCGCTGTACACGTACAAATTTAATGACGCCACGGGGAGGCTGCCGAGGGATGATGAAGCTTCGATCGTAAGTCTCAAACTTACATGAATCTAAACAGGGACTGATGCAAGCTTCAGAGACGTCGGTATTCCGTGCAGCAGACCGTGAGGCACCCGAAAGATTTGACTTCGAACACACACGATCTCAAGTCCTTGAGCAACAGCATAAACTCTGGCCGCCAGAGCCGCACTGTCCTCATGCTGAAACTCTTGAACTCCCCGCCTTACCGATCCCTCAGTACTGTCGCATCCGATAGGTTGGAAGAGGGAGATGTTACCTTCGCGCCAAACGTCGATGAGAAGACCCAAAGCAACGCCCAAGGAAGCGGCTCGCTGGAAGGCTCGGTCCACGGCACGTACCATCTGCTCATCGGGGGCATGAATGCAGTCCGTGGTCATATGACTGATCCCACAATTGCCGCGTTCGATCCCGTCTTCTGGTTTCACCACTGGTGAGTCATCAGTACTCTTTGAAGTTATACGCGATCAGAATTGACATTCTTCTAGCAACGTGGACCGATACTGGGCAATCTGGGCAGCAATGCATCCCAAAGCATGGTTTCCACAGCCGAGATCAACAAGCACACTGCCAGAGAACAAGAAGGACCTGCTGCCGTTCTACAAGTCGCGCACCGGGGCAGGCAAGGGTACCTTCCACAATTCAGACGACGCAAAGACTACCGAAGCGTATGGGTACTTCTACGACGACTTCGACAACACCACTCCGCTGGCACCCGAGGAGCTGTGGAAGAGGTTCTCTGGCAAGTACGAATGGTCCACGCGAGAAGTCCTGGATCCCACGGTCACAAAGCCGCCTGCGAACATGGCGCCGTTGGACGTTCTGTCAACACAATTTTTCCAGAAGAGTCCCAAGTCAGCCAACCCGATCGCAAAGGCAGCCAGCTTTGTCGCTTCGAGTGCGTCTGCTGCAGCTGCGCCCATGTTCCTCCAAGCACAAGCTATCATGGCCGATGTGGCACCACCCCTGGAAACCGCCGTGAAGAAAGTGATACCTGCTGTCGAAGCTCCTGCCAAAGAAGTCACGCCCTCCACACTCCAATTCGCCCCACGCAAGATCGATCCCAAGTTCGATCGTGAGTGGTACGTAGACTCAAAAGTGCTCCGGTAAGTCGTCTGCCTTTCAAGCTCTGACTCTGCTGACCCGCCTGCAGCGCCGCTTCCAACGGCGTGTTCACAATCTTCTTCTTCCTCGCCAAAGCTGGCGAGATCAACGAGGACCCAGCAACATTCAGTGCCTCGCCGTTTCTTGCCGGCATCAATCACATTTTCACTGCTCCGCGTGAGCATTGTGATAATTGTGGCACTCTAGAGGCCGCAGGGCAGCTCGCCACGGACACCACGCTGATCACGCCTCTGCTCCTGGACTACCTCGGAATCCCCGAGAACGGGTTAGAAAGTCTGCGACCTGAGCATGTTCGTCCATTCTTAGTTGAGTACTTAAGATGGCGCGTGGTATATGTAAGTCTTTGCCTCGTTTCGGATCATTTCGTAACGCACCTTCTGACTGCAGCAGACGGACAACGACTTGCATGATGCGAGACAAGTGCCTGAGTTCAAAGTCGGTGTTAGCGTTGAGGTGTTCAAAGATGATGGCAGCAAGACGTATGAGGACTACCCGGATATCGTGCAGTCTATACTGCAGAATGCTAGTGCTACGCCGACAACAACTTGAGCGTGCTGTGGGACGTGTATGCCATTTGGTAGTTTCGAGAAGTTGTCAGACTCATACTTGTCAAAAGCCATTCTGTATATCCGGAAAATACTTCTATCCTCGCTTGACTCTCCCTCGATTCTCACCTTGTGGAACTTTGCGATCATTCAGGCATTATTATCATAGCCATATCAGTCTCTCAAGAGCCATGACTGCAGCCTGGTGTTTTGAGTTGCAACATTCTCACAAGGTTCACAGGCATCCCTTCCTCCATGAGCGGTTGCCTCTCTCACTGCTGGCTTCGCGGTCTTCGTATCTGACAATATGCTGGGACTCCAGTCATACATATCCATGCACTCCAGCCCGATACCGTGCCTCTCTCACCTGCGGTCCTCGCTCCATGCGCCAACTGGACTTCACTTGGGCCTGAACAGCGTCTCTTACCCTGAGCAATTCGCTACTAGCTCGCTTGGCAAAGCTCAAAATTGGTACACAACCTTTTCTACGGTATCTACTCCTTCCTTGAACAACAATCTTGTTCGCTCCAACATGGCTAGTCATCGTCACCAGCAGAAGTCGCATCATGCCAGCAACAAGATTTCTCGCAAGACCTCAACACCAGGTGTTGGTGCTCGAGCTGGTGCGAGGGCAAGACTGACTCCGACCCACTCGAACTCTCGCAAATCACCGTATCGAGTTTCGAAGTCCATGAGGTACCGTTCGGAGAGGAGAACACTGCGGGAAACAGTGAAGCGTCTCTCGGCCGCGTTGGCAGCAGCAGAGGAGAAGATCAAGAAATTGGTAGCAGTTGCAGCCAAGAAAGAAGAAGTGTCGCGCTCGTTCTATGAGAATCCGATGTCCATGTAGGTCTGATTACGAGATATAGAGCACAGATCTAATACATACAGAACGTTCCCTGAAAATCAGGCAGCCTATCTCAAATCGCAAAGCTTGCAGCATGGGGATATCCCTAAACACTTCTTCCGCACATTCTGGGAGACAAGCGGAGCTATTACACCATACACATCGAATGCCAGCTGGCCAAGCACAGAAGAGGAGCTCAAGCCCCATACGGCATTCCAGTCTCTCGGCAAGTTCTCAATTGCACGCGACATCAGCTTAAAGAAATTGTTATACCACATCCAGTGGAATCGACGACGACCCGCCAACACGCTCATCTCTGTCTATGACCGCTTTCGTAAGTTCTTGTGTTAACCATGCATGACAAGTTGTTTACATTCAGCAGCGAAAGCAGAAAAGAGAGCTAAGTATGTCTATCATCAGAGTGCGATTCATGCTAGTCGGGTCTCGGTTGCGAAGATCAAGACCGCTGGTCTCGTACCGGCTTTCTTTGAAGCAACGCTTGTCATCCTCGTCGACGTTGACGATGGACACACAACCAAAGGCCCCCCTGCAGAAACGATTAAGCGCGTGGTCAAGATTCCTATCTGGGTGAATGAGAGTGTGGTTCCCAAAGATCGGTAACCAATCTCTCTAGGTCTGCATGAAAAGTTGGGTGGTGAGGTATGGATGTCAGTTCTCGAGAATTGCCGGAGTGGGTTGGATTTGCCGGAGGGATACCATGGGCAGGTTGAAGAATGGCTAGCAGGCGGCTTCATCCACGAGTCCCGCATCGCCGCTGTCTGGCCGTTTGATGGTCGCGAAGTCGTCCAAAAAGAAGGCGCAGAGGCGACTACGAGCTCAAACAACCAGGAGTGGGAGTTTGACTCTCGCCATAAAATTTGGCGTTCCAAGCTAGAGATGAAGAAGTGGAAGGAGAAGGATCGAGAGGAGAAGCAAAAGAAGAAGGCTGATCGGCAGCAGAAGAAGTTCACGACAAGGACGCGGGACTGGGACAACGTCTATCAGGCTCGTAGATGACAAGGCTCATTAATACAGCGAGACGATTGCTTGGGGCAGACCGTGCGAAGCGCAAGTCCACGTCGCCTTGTACGGAATGCAGCTTGAGTGAGCACTTGTCCGGCTGCAGTCTTTTTGCGACCGGAGCAACTTCATCAAGCTCTTCATCGCAGCTGTTCCGGCCTTCAACGTCAGTCTCACGTCCTCTGTCGCACAAACAAGAGTATGAACGTCTACTCTGGGGTGGCTTGTCCGCCACTGCCCTTCATTTTGGGTCTTGTCTTTTCCCCTGCTTTTTCAACCTCCTCTCTTTCGTTCTTTGACGTCTTTTCGAGCTCAGATAGTCTGCGGCAAAGGTAACAGGGTCACATCCTCCTTGCATACGCCGTTCGTGCTACCTAGAGGTTTTACATTGCATCTTCGTAGCTTGCTATAGAAAACAAACATCATGGCAACAAGCGGCTAGTTTGCTGGGGCAAGTATTTCGCTTGCTATTTCTTTACTTACACTATGAAATCACAGCGACAGCCACCGCTACAGTCCCTATTCTATATTTCAAGTCATCATTCTTCAAATATTCAATGACCTCCACCGAAAGCATTCTCCGTCCTCTGCATGCGAATGTGCTTGTATATGTAGTTTCAGAATTCAGGACACACTAAGGACGTTGTCGGCAAGTCAAGGCCCACAGCTTGATAGCCGTGTAGCATGCATATTCTTCAGCACGACTACTTGTCGCGCCATGGCCACTAGCTTGGAAGGTCAGCGTGAAAAAGTCGAAAGACTTGGGAGCAGCCTCGTCGCCAACGCCCTCAATTCACTGCATCGTGTACTAGTGTGTGTACAATGACCGCTAGCAATACAGCGCGGTCTCCCAAAGCTGAGCCAGGACTGCCATCACGACCTCTCGTCGCTCCCACAACCCGATCCTCGATCTTGCACACATCGCTGACTGACTTCTCAACAACCTTACATCCAACGCCAACATCCATTGCCGCTCAGCAGACGTACACATTCACCAATCTCCCCTCGCACCGACATGTCACGAGCTGCGGAATCCAACCGGGCGCATGTCGAGATCATGACTAAGGAGCTCACAGCAGCAGTAGGCGGCTTGGATCTCATCAAGCTAACGCCAACGAAGTCAATACCGTCTGAAGCACTGAAAAGCAAAGCAATTGAGAATGGTCTGGTCAAGATTGCAGACCGAGTCGCCCTCGACGTCCGGCTCAAATCCGTCTACTCGAGCTTCCATGTGTACAAGGACTTACGCCAGGTCAAGATGCCGGCGGTAGCAGCGCACAAAGCAGAGGATATCGCCGAGGATATGGGCTCCTATGGCAATTGTCTTTTCCTGGCTTATGAGTCTGCCGGAGCCTACAAGAAGGCACTTTGTGATGAGAAGGACAAAGACCTGCTCCCATACGTCGATCGCATAGAAATCGCAACCGACGCTCACCAGCAAAAGGCTGAGAGCTCCCGCGACTACCACTGCATCATGATACTACGGCTATACGACCGTTGTATCATTATCGATCCGATCGCATCCCCGTACGCCATTGTGGTTCCTCTGGGTGCAACATCGCGCCCAAAATCGTTTTCCAACTACCGGTTCTGCCGCATCGGTATCGGGTCCGCTCGTCTCCTGGTACATTATGGAGGCGATCACTACGAATTGCCTCACCCAGAATCAGAAGACGAATTCGCGTACAGCGATCCCTTCATATTGCTCCGAGGCGGCCTAGGTCAAGGTGTTGCGCAGCTCGCATGGCCGTCCGAAACGAAGTACGCTGTCGTCCCCCAACTCGACGTGTGCTGTGGCTGGATACAGTCGTGGACTACATACCATCGGGCACGGCCTACTTTGCCTTGCGATATAGTAGCAGGCGATACAGTATGGATGCTGGATCACTCTTTGTGGACTTCGAGAACAGGCAGCTGCACCTCACTGGCATGCCCTACAACGATTGGCTGGCACGATCTGAGAACGCCTACTTCGCCCGCCGTCTACGTTCTCGTAACGAATTCTCCGCCGATGAGAACGGTCAGCATGCAGAGTGGTGCCTTGATCTGGAAGTTAATGTCGTGGGGGACAAATTTCTCAAGAAAACCACCGAGGCGCTGGAGCTCATGGATGAGCTTTGCGAGAACTTTGGCCTGGACAAGGGCGAGGTACAGGTCATCGCAAAGTTCATGCTAGAGCTTTGGCAGGAAGTAGAGGTACCCAAGCAGGGCAGTCGCAAGCGCAAGCGAGAAACCACGACGCGGATGCCAGGGACGAAGAGGAAGCTTGGGACGAAGAGGAAGCTTGGGACGAAGAGGAAGCTTGGGACGAAGAGGAAGCTTGGGACGAAGAGGAAGCCAGGTGGCAGCAGCCTTGCATTGGGCTTGATACCTTCAACCGGCGCTTTACGGATCTCTGCGCCTAATTACGGTCGGAAATGATAGAGGGACGGCTGTAAAGCTTTAAAATCGGCCAGGAGCCCATATACCGCAATGCAGCATCGCACACATGACACTCCGGCTGGCCGGAAAGATGAGATCGCAAAAGTCGAGCTTCGAGTATATTTAGGACATCATATCAAAACGTAATATTTGCATACACTCATTGATATGTGTTGGATGTGGGAGCACAGGGCAGAC
>Ga0265780_10004228_pt1 | contig 18582 bp, 12 predicted proteins | sample P1T30metagenome_FD_192432 | JGI IMG/M metagenome (GOLD analysis project Ga0265780, IMG submission 192432) | Plant litter microbial communities from East Loma Ridge, Irvine, California - P1 T30 | ecosystem: Environmental > Terrestrial > Plant litter > Unclassified | place: USA: California...
CTGTGGTGCGGCGCTCTGCTTGGATGGTATCCCCAGCGCTACCTTCTCGCCATCGGGTGTCGTGACGAATGCGCCCTCCTCCTTCGCTGCAGTCAAGCGCGTCATAATGTGTCCGAAGGCTACTGTGTTTGCGCGGACGCCAAATTGAGGGCCCCACCTACATACCAGTCAGTAAGAGAAAAAGAGAGAGAAAGTAGGGAGTTGAAACTAGTGGATAACGTACTCTTTGGCAATGGTCTTGGTCATACCCGTCACACCCGCCTTTGCCAGTGCATAGTTGATCTGTCCAGCATTTCCATGTACGCCGCTCGTACTCGAGATGTTGATGATGTTCCTGGGTTCGCCATCCTTGACCCTAAAGTACGGTGCCGCAGCTCTCACAATCTTGAAAGGTGCGGTTGTGTGCAAGTCGATGATGGTGTGCCATTGCTTGTCGGTCATCTTGTGTATAACACCGTCCCATGTGTATCCAGCATTGTTGACAATAATATGGATCTTGCCACCGCCAAACTCTGCCGCTTTTGCAATGAGCGTCTTGATGTAGCCATCGTCGAGGACGTCGCCCACTACTGCAATGGCGCTGCCACCGGCTTCCTTGATTCCAGCCACCACAGCCTCTGCCTTTTCTACCTGATATCAGCAGGGGTCCATGCAACATGACGCTCAAAGCTGACTTACTAGCATCTATATCCGCGACCACGACCTTTGCGCCCTCGTTCGCAAACAGCCTTGCGGCCTCTGCGCCAATCCCCTGTCCCGAGCCAGTGATGATTGCGGTTTGGCCAGCCAACATCCCTTTGGGGTAGTTGAGATGGCCTGCAATTTGGTCTACACGCTTTGAGGCAGACATGGTTTTTGGACAAGTGCTATTGAGAAAGATTTTCCAGAATGCCCAACTATACCCCCAGAGTAAATTTATAGAATTCGCGTGTTACAAATGACGACCGCGCCTTCACAGTGCGGAGTAGGTCAACCGTTCCAGCCGACATCATCGCCTGGAGATGCCGAGGTTCAGGGCACTAGCGTGGTTTGTTTTGGCTGACTCGACTATTATGCCACGATAGTAACCGTTCAAAACATTCGGTTTCATAGCTGTTTATTCGGTTCCCAAAAATCATGGAAATATACGTATTCATATTTCGGACCCGAGTTCAACAGAACCACGGCAATGCCATGTCTTCTATTTTAGAAACACGCGATTTTAAGCAAAGAGACATGAATTTGTAGCCCCCCATTTTGGACAAACAGCATAGCGCCTTTGAACTTCAATTGATAAGCGCCCGAGGCATCCAAGCGATTCTTGAGGAATGTCTTTCCAAGAGAATTACAACACAAATGTACAATACCGCGTTGTGAAAATCTGCTGTTGAGCATCGATATCACTTGTAAATAACAACACAAATGTACAAGACAGCAGCTCAAGGGAAGACTTTGCATGAGGCATCTTGGATGATAATCCCAAGAATCAGGCTTACTTCCACTAGCTATTTTCCATATGTGATTGGATTTAAAGTATCTTTGGAACCCCCCACATAGTCTAGAACCTTTTCCATTTTACTAGCCCATATGGCCACTATCTTTTCCGTATTCAAACAAATGGCCCCATTTTTGAATCCGCTTGAAAGCAGAGTGGTGATGAGAGAAAGAAAGGTAACAGCAGTCATGTTTTAGAGACTCTGCCGCTCAGACTATGAGCAGGAGCTTTACAGCATTGAGTGAGGGAATGGAGGTATCGCGGATGGGGGTGTTTTATACATTGCATCAAGACCAGACTTGGAGCTTCTACTATCCCATTTATAGACAGTTCGCGCCCAGAGACACATATCTTCGAAATAATTTACTTCAAGATCATGGTGTATTTGCAGGTTGTGATGCTGACACAAGGTCTACATGTAGAATGAAGTTCCCTAAAAGAGTCATTCTGCCAACTCACACATTGCTAACATCATGTGCGCAATCATGTACCCACATATTATTTAGCAAGCCCCAACATATTCAAAGGCACTACAATCACGCATAATACTACTCCCAGATAGGTGTTCTACTTCCCAAGCAAGATAAACTGAGAACCCACAGCCTCCCGTTAGTCAGACCAGGAATGCGTATCCACTCGGCATGGCAACAAGTCTGCTTGCATAACTTCCTAAACAGGAAAAAAGGAAAGGATTAGTAAACCTGCTTCTCAACTGTAAAGCGGAGAGTCCAGTCGTGCTTCTTCTACCCCGCTTTTTCTCGAGCAGTTTGTCAGCCTTGTGCCATTTTACTTGCGTTGCAGCCTCGCTTATTTAATACCTCCTTTGTAACCTTACTTACTGCTGCCTTTTTCTCTCATCTTTCAGCTATTCCCCTCAAATTTCTTCTCCGTCATCGCTTTGTACATACCGAAATGCCTACTGTTGTGCTTAAACCAGGCGCGACGGTCTTCGTGACGGGTGTCAATGGGCTCATTGGAAGCCATGTTGTTGACCAGTTACTCAAAAGAGGATACAACGTGCGTGGTGCAGTAAGAGATGCAGGAAAGGCCAAGTGGCTGGCAGAGTACTTTGAAGCAAAGTACAAGGATGCCAAACTTGAGTTGGTCAGTGTGCCTGACATGCGCGTTGAGGGTTGCTACGATGGTGTGGTTGGTGGTAAGACCTCCTTGAACACTATGCTTTAGCAAAAAGCTAAGACTATCCGAATTGCAGGCATTGAAGGCTTCGTCCACGTCGCATCTCCTCTCGACGGAATTCCTAATGTCGAGGAGGCGATCAAAATTGCAGTGGACGGAGCTCTGAACGCTCTCAAATCATGCGCAAAGACAGCTTCGTGTACACGCTTTGTTTTCACATCTTCGTCTATTGCTGCCACGTTCCCACGCCCAAATGTCGACTACTCCATTGATGAGACGTCGTACAACGATGAAGCTATGGAAATTCTGAGCAAAGAGCCGGGCAAGGAGGGGTTGTTCGTCTATGCGGCGATGAAGACGGAGGCAGAAAAGGCGGTATGGAAGTGGACGAAAGAGAACAAGCCTGCTTTCGTAGTAAACACAGTTGTAAGTCATATCTCTTGTCATCCAGACAACGTGAAAATAACATTGTAAGCTACCCAACGCGAATTTCAGTCGCGTTCTCGTGCCTGAGCACCAGGGCTACCCGTCAACTGTTGGTTGGGTACACGATGCTTGGATAGGCACAGAGACCGACAGGTGGACTAAATGGGCAGGCCCACAATGGTTCATCTCGACTGAGGATGATGCACTGCTTCACGTGTCGGCACTGATCCACAGCGACGTGGATTCCGAACGCGTTTTTGGCTTTGCTGAGCCTTGGAACTACAATCAGATGATGGATATTTGGCGTAAGCAGTATCCAGGAAGGAAGTTTGCCGATAACATTGAGGGAATGGGTGTAGATCGTATGAAGGTGCCCAATGAGAGAGCGGAGGAATTACTGAGGTGGGTAAAGGGAGCGGGCTGGGATAGTCTGGAGCAGAGCTTGAAGGACATGGCTGAGAACTGGGAGTGAAGGTTTTGAGTGATAACTGCTGCAGTGTATGACTTGGTTCGTACATGTCTTATCGTGTCTGTAGCTGAATTGAACCTGTGATCCAACACTAAGGACTGGAACAAGATGAATGCATGCATGATGAGACTATAAAATTGGATAGCGGCATCAGTACCTGTGATGGAAATTTGTGATTGAGTGGCCGTCATGAAGACATATTGGTCATGTTGGTCATGTCGAGTTGCTGGGCGAGAGACAGTGTGAGCATGGTCTGTGCATTGCACACCCCTGCAGCTCCAACTTTCGCTCGCTTAGCGATTTTCGATAGCCCACGATCGGTCCTGCCTCATCGCCAGCGACAACTCCATCCCGACGCCCAACCCAGCTATTCCGCACACCGAACGACCGACTCCCGTCGAAATCTACAATCGCACATAATGGATTCCGCTAAGGCTCCCGTCAAGCTCGTCAAGGTCACCCGTGTCCTTGGCCGAACCGGTACGCGAAATTTCCGAAACATCCTGCAGAGGCGGCGGCGGGCAGGAGGAACGGAGGCAGGGCAGTGAGAGAACAGAGACTGACATGCTAAACAGGCTCCCGTGGTGGTGTCACTCAGTGCCGCGTCGAGTTCATGGACGACCAGACCCGTTCCATCATCCGCAACGTCAAGGGCCCAGGTACGCATCTGTATTGAAAGCTCGCGTCGGGCCCCAACTAACATCTGCCCCAGTCCGCGAGAACGACATTCTCTGCCTGCTCGAGTCCGAACGTGAGGCCAGGCGTCTGCGATAAGCGCAACACCTCTCGGGGAAAGGGAAGCGGCATTTTCATTCGGTTACCGGAGTTCTTTGCGAAAGCTATGGGCATCTATACGGACTTCACGAGCATGGACAAATGATGGCGCCGTGCTCTTGGAGCACTGCGCAGGAGGGGACATATATGTGGGAGATGCGATCACGATGAATATCAAGAGTCTGGCTTCTCCCTGAATGAATCGAAACTCTACCAACTCCCACCCGCTGCGATTGGATGTGTCTTACCTTGCCGGTCCTGGAACTTGAATGGGAGAATGTGACATGTGTAGTGAAGCTGATGTAACTCAGATTACATGTCCAGTCTACGCAACTCGTCCGAGTCTCCTCTGTTTTCTCTGCGTTCCATTGCTCCGGCTTTATGCATTTGCTTGAAGCCAGTTATCTCTCCAAACCATAGAGGGTATACCATTGCCAAGCTATTCGAGCCTAACTTTATCTACCGTCTTCAAAAACGACTACTCACATAATCGCCATCTCCAGCAGCATGACCGTGCAAGAGATGGTTGCCAAGCCAATGGTTGTTCTTCCCCCCCTTTGAGCATGACTATTGCGCTGCGAAGTCCCTTCAAGTGAGCTAGCCTTGGCTTTTGTCTATCCCATATTCACTTATCTTCTATTTCCAGGGCGACTGCGAAAGAGGCAATGGCACGGACCTAGTCATTCATGCTCCCAGCAACTTCTTTATCGTGAGAATCACTGGACTGTTTTTCTTTGCTATTCCCCAAGTCTAAACTCCTCGACTTTCTACTTGCTATCACAGCTACTCTCAACCACTACTTTCAACCACTACAATGGAGGGCAGTGAAGCGGCAGAGAGTCTCCGCAAGTTCCTTGCAAAGACTGCCTCGAAGACCTCTACACCTACCTCATCCCAGTCTTCAGGTATTGCTACGTCTTCCAGTGCTGCAACACCAGCCCCTGCGTCAACTACAGGTCTGCCCATCCGACCTCGCATACCATCTCTACAATTTCCAACAGTCAATGTACCTGGAAGTTCATCCAAGTCAGCTACAGCGAACACGCCATCGAGGTCACCCAAGTCCATCTTTGGTAGAAACGTCGCGCTTGCGAGGAATTTATCCAGCCAACAAGCCCCAGAACCAACCTATTCGACGACTAGGAACACCACACGCGTATTATCCGGGCTGTCGTCAATATTCCATTCTAGCTCACCATCCAAGTGTGCAGGGGGCAGTGCACTGATGCGCGCCAACACTCGCGAGAGCATCTCTACAAAGAATACCATGTCTGAGCATCTAAACTCTCTGAATGACACACCAAGCAACACTACCTCACAGTCGTCCAACACACCTTTGCCTCGTTCCTCGGGGCCCCACCGTCGAACAGCCCGCTGGGTCGACCAAACAGCAAACACCACAGTCACAAACGCACCGTCACAGTCCCTCGAAGTAGACGTCGACAGTCAGCAAGTAACCCACGGCTCAAAAGACTTGCCGCTGCTTGTCTCACAGACCGAGGATGACGCAAACAGTACCGCCAGTGGTTCAACTCTCTCACTCAATTCTTGCATTGACTCGGCTCTCGACGTCGCCCTAGAAGTCGAAGCGCCCACCACCACCACCAAGACCGAAAGAAAAAAAGGGGCAAGAAGCCTATAATGGCGTCGTCGAACATAGTGGTGAGAAGAAGGGCAAAGGATGGAACCATGTTCATTGTGAGACGTCGCGGGAACGGGAACGAGGTTCCTCACCTTGTAGTTGATGGTGAGATCCAGTAGAGTACGTTTGTCCCGGGAGACTACAAAGGCCAGGGTCAGGGGCCTAGGGTCTTAGGGCTTAGAGACGAGAATTTTAGACTGTATGGGGGGAGGATACCAGGGTTTTGGCTCCTTTGGGATGTGGGCTGTATGGCTAGTGAAAGAGTGTGGGGGAGAAGAGAGGTGTAGAGAACGACAATGAAGAGTATATATCAAGGACTCGTAGATGACCAACTTACTACAATAAGAATACATCACGTGTCAATAATGTTGTTTCAAAAAGATTTGAAAAGAAAAAATCTTCATTTGGAAGAAGAGAGAAAAAAAAAGAAATCTATACAAAGGCACTAACAACAGTCCGTAGACTGGGTGCTTCTTTGGGTTCGTAAATCTATGGTGCAAGCATGTACGCTATGTAAAAACATGCCAGATAAAGTAAAATCCTCCCCTTCATACATGGAACCAAGGAAATTATAACCCTTTAAGACGCCAGGAAAATGCAACACAAGGAAATCCCTAACTCAACCCCACTCGTAGAGAGAGCGAGAGAATGAGAGGAATGGAAAGACGGGCAAGACTACCAGGTCTACGCGATAGCAGAGCTACCTCCTTCTTGCGTGACGGGGTTGATCTTCTCGTCAAACTTGAAGTTGAAGTCGGGGCCAAGCTCCTTCTTCATGGCCGTGGTAACAGCCTCGTACACGTTCTTGAAGACGCCAAACGAGGCTGGGTTCTGCTCGTCGTTGTCGCCGCCCTGGAAGACACCGGTGCGGACAAGGCAAGTGTTCCAGCCGTACATGTTACCACCGACAATGTCCGAGGCTGGGTTGTCACCAATCATGTAGATGTTGGCGGGCAGCTTCTCGTCGTTGTGGATGGTTTCCATCCAGCTGGCAATGACTTCGTCGGCGTACTTGTATGTCGCCAGTTCGGGCTTGCCGTAGACGACACGCTCCAGCTCGACGCCTGTGAGCGACTTGTACATGGCCTCGAGCCCGATACGGAAGGCGCCCTGAGACATGCGGGGGAAGGGGTGCTCAGTGGGGCAGAGCATGTCACCCTGGGAGAAGTAGATGGGGATGCGCTGAGAGACGGGGTCCTTGGCGCGGGTTCCGAAACGGCCGTTCTCGGACTGAAGGAGGTCCATGATGATTTGGATGTCGGTGGCGTAGTCGCGGCTGTCGGAGAAGACCATGATGGCCTCGATGTTGACCTTGCTGAAGTCGCGGGGGCGCGAGGTCTTGCGCTCCTCCTCGGTGAAGACACGGTAGGGGGCGATGGTGGGGTCCCATGCGATGATGTCGTTGGGCACGACAATGTCCTGGAAGCCGTACTCCTCGGCGACCTCACGGCACTTGTAGCCTTCACCACCAACGACCAGGACCGTCTTGTAGTACTCGGCCAAGGCACGCATGGGTGTGTGCGACTGGATGAACTGCTCGGTGGAGATGGGGTTGTGGAGGATCTTGGAGAGCTGCTCGACACGGGCCTTCTCAGGCTTACCAGAGCCGTTTGTGAGGAAGATGTGGGGGATCTTGATGCCGAGCTCGTTGTCTCCGTTCAAGATCTCGAGCACGCGCTGGCCCTCGGGGATGAGACGGTCACCGTGGACCAGGACACCGTCAATGTCGAAGACAAAGGCCATGTCCTTTGCCGCACGAACCTTCTCTCCGGCAAGATCCTGAAGCTGAGCAGCGATGATGTCGCGGGAGGGTTGGATGGAGGGCATGCCAGGGCGCTTGGCAGCACCTGGGCCATCGGGGTAGTGTACAGATGACAGCCTTGACTGCCTCTTGGATCGGGGAATAGGCAGCGAGGTACCAAAGGAGTTGCGGGATCCTCTCCTCTCCTTCATGGAAGGCGTAAGGGAGAGGTTGTGCATGTAAGACGAGGTATCAGCCATGGCGCTGCGGGTTGCTGGAACCTCGACAGCGTTGACGGTGCCGTCTTGAGCATCACCGGGGATGGCAAGCTCAGGGCCTGAGGAGCCTCCAACAGCAAAGTTGGAAGCGGAACGCTCGCCGTTGGCCTTTGTCTGGGGGGTGTTGGCAGCCAACTCGGAGTCTTGGAAAGCAGCAGGAGGCATGATTGCGGTTGTGAGAAGTTGATGAAAGTGGGTGAAGACTGGGGGGGTATCAAGCGTAGAAGGTAATGAGAAGCTTCTCAGAAGCCAAGTGTAATGATTTGCAGTGATGCGATAGTGAGTGATGAGCAATTCTCAGGGTCCTGGGGGAGGGGCTATATATCACATCACCCTCTGTAAGGCAACTGAGTTTGCAACCCCAGATGCCATCATCATTCGCCAATCTTGTCTACAAACTTCCGTAGGGTCTCTGCTCGCTATCCCGAGTTGGGCCGACACAGCTAGCACATTCTGGCAGCCAAAAAGTTCAACAAGTACCTCTGTACCCACAGTGCGACATCATCGCCATTCGCAAGGGGCCGTGCAGGGCAACGCTAGTGGACGAGTTTGCCAGACCAGAGAATGAGAACTGGATACCGTCACCGCCGTACTATGGCCGAAAACTGGAGACTGATAGCCGTGCTGTGATGTGAGTCGCCACCCGACCCGCGAGCGCGTTGTTTACCTGTGGCCGGTGCGCAGAGAGTCGGTTGAGCGGACGCAGAGCGCGGCCGGAAGAAAATGGAGGGCAGCTCACCGCCTGTCAGAGGGGCACGGCGTGCATATGCTATCAGGATGGATATGGGAAACGGTTGTCGCAAAGGGGTGGGTGGTGCAGGGAGCCCGCAGACAGCTACCGGCGGTACTGGCAGCCGTACTGGAAGCAGCCAGGGCAGCCAGGCGTAGTGACGAAAAACGAGTGGGGGCGATGGGTGGTAGTTGGGTGGTAGTCTGAGGTAGTCCCTGATGGTCGGGGGGTAGTCCCTGGTAGGTAAGCGCGGGTCGCCGAATTAGGGCGAACGGTGGGTGGGTGAAGTGCTGGGGGTGGGTGTAGTGAGTTGCAGCGGGTGCAGCGAGTGGCTGAAAATCGCAGAGCCGCACCACCACAAGCAGGCCTTTGGCGTGCTTCGACGTGCTTCGACGCCGCGCCCGAGTCGGCACAACTGCCACTCGTAGCGCAACAGCACTTTGCTCGGCCCGTCGTGTGGACCCTGACATGCACCCCCGACGTCATACCTGGCTGACGACGGCCAAGCTGGACAAGCTGGACAACAACCAGCGCCGGCAGGCTGAAACTGTTGGATGGCTCGAGGTGGAGATTTTTTTTTTCGCAATGGGACCGATGCCAGCGAAGTGAAGCCGCCGCGGGTTGTCGCGGTTACTTACGACTCGAGTCTGCCATGTGAGGTCACGGGCACGGAGCTGGACTGCCAGCGATGATGACAGAGCCGACGAAGAGATTTCAGGCCAACCAAGGTCGCCAGCCGGCATATGTAGATGGAGCATCCCAAGTCGTTGATAGACAACGACTAATTCAGAGCCAGCACACTACCTTGGCTAACTCTACTCTGCAATTGCAAGTCACATCTTTTTTTCCATCTGTCAGTTGGACAACCCAGAGAGACTACTACATTATTTCCAACCTCTACTCACACCACCACCACCACCACCACCACCATGGCCCCCCTCGCCAACCAAAAGACCTTCAAGCTCTCCAACGGCCTCACCATCCCCGCCGTCGGCTTCGGCACCTTTGCCAGCGAGGGTGCATCCGGCGAGACGTACGCAGCCGTCACGACGGCGCTCAAGACGGGCTACCGCCACCTTGACTGCGCCTGGTTCTACCAAAACGAGGACGAGGTGGGCGACGCCGTGCGCGACTTTCTCCGCGAGAACCCCAGCGTCACCCGCAAGGACCTCTTCATCTGCACAAAGGTATGGAACCATCTCCACGAGCCCAGCGAGGTCAAGTGGAGCATCGACCAGAGCCTGCAGAAGCTGGGCATGGACTACATTGATGCCTTCCTCGTCCACTGGCCCATTGCCGCCGAGAGCGACGACAAGCACATGCCCAAGATTGGGGCCGACGGCAAGTACGTCATCAAAAAGGACCTCACCGAGAACCCAGAGCCGACCTGGCGGGCCATGGAGGAGATTTACGAGTCGGGCAAGGCAAAGGCCATTGGCGTCTCCAACTGGACCATCGACGGCCTCAAGAAGCTGCTCAGCTTCGCAAAGGTCAAGCCCATGATCAACCAGATCGAGGTCCACCCCTTCCTGCCCAATACGGAGCTCGTCAAGTTCTGCCAGGACAACGACATCATGGTTGCCGCCTACTCGCCGCTCGGCTCCCAGAACCAGGTGCCCAGCACCGGCGAGAAGGTGCGCACAAACGCAAAGCTCAACGAGGTGGCCCAGCGCAGCGGCTACGACCTCGCACAGGTGCTGCTCGCATGGGGTCTCCAGCGCGGCTACGTCGTCTTGCCCAAGAGCTCCACCCCCAAGCGCATCGAGAGCAACTGGCTCATCCCCGAGCTGAGCAAGGAGGACTTTGACGCTGTCCAGGAGGTTGCCAACGGCAGACACACACGCTTCGTCAACATGAAGGACACCTTTGGCTACGACGTCTGGCCAGAAGAGACCGAGGGTGGTGAGCTCAAGGCATAGGTAGAGCGCGGGGTAGGCAGCCCGAGCAAGCGAGCAAGCAAGCACATGGCATTTTACAAACTTGAATTTATTTAGCGATACCAAACAGTCTACTGCAGACTTATTTAGAAGTAGCTCAAAGAGCAATTGAATCCACATTTCCTTTTCATCACACCATGCTTATTCACATTCCCATGTCCTGATCCAATCCCGTACCGTGATGCAGTTATTACCACCAAAACCCCGCCGATTCCACCTAGCGCCTACGCCCAGACCGCGGTGCACTACCAAGGGCCCGAACTATCAACATTCGCAAACCTTTGCAAAACATGACATCTGCACACGCCCCTCAATTGGGACTGACGTGTGCGAACCAGTTGCGACTTGCATTGGAGTGGTTAGCTTGCTTTTGCTTTTTGCTTTTTGCCTTTACCCAGAGTTTTTCTGCTTCTTCAAGTAGGAACCAAGCTGTCCAATAATTGCAGGTTTTCCCGCTCTTTGCGCACCTTCCACGCCTCGGTTGTTGGCTGTTGCAAGTGTTCCATGACTACTGGCTTTGGAAGTACCACATCCGCAAAGTGTTCTTTAGTAAACGCCATCACAGATTGGGCCTCTGCAAACTTTTCTTCTTCCAAGAGCTGTCGCGCAACTCCTAGGCACAGCTGAACGACAAAGTTCCTCCGACTTTGAGAAGACTTGACGTGTGCAACCGCGCCAGCAGAGTCTTGGATGAACTGAAGCCCAGGAGTCGCGCTACGCTGCAAAGGATGGTGTAGCCAGAGCATGGACTCTACTGCGCGACTCCAGGCCCCGAGCCATCGCTGCGACGAGAGGGAGAAGGATTGGTATAGCTCAGCATCGACTTTAGAGCCTTGATCTGTGTTCGTGCTGATGCGGTTGACGAGATGGCCGCCGGCGGATCTCAGAATGCTGTAAGCCGATTCGTAACCCGCATTCTCGACGACACGAAACGCCTGCATGAAAACGGCCAGGCCTCTGGTCAAGTCGGCGTTGGCTTCAGCAGACGCCATCTTTGCAAGTAATTGCTGTCGGAACGTCACGATTTTTGCAGTGTTGAGTCCGGTCTCCTTTACACGTTGCTCGTTGGATCGGATGAACCAGCGCCATGGTGCGGTAGTCTCGTTTTCGGCCAAGAACAAGGCCAACAGCCTATCTAGGAACCTGCTGCCACGTCCAGACTTTCCAATACACATGTCGACGAATTGCTTCGAGGTATCGAGGCCACTGGTTTTCAGCCAATCGGCAAGTGTAGTGGCAAGGCCCTTTCGATCCCTGAGCCGTGAAAGACCTTCGCTTGGAGTCTTCTCGAGCACCTCAAGGCACAAGGCCGCCTTGGACAGGTTGGCAGAGCCTGCAGCTATCTCATTCACAAACCACGTGCGCGGATCTCTCAGTACATCGAGGGCAGCTGACTCGGAGCCTCTCCGCCGAGGCTTCACGGCAAAGAGCGGGTTGTTCAAGATGGAGTCGATGTGTTGAGTGGCAGACGCGTAGGACGAAGGTGTGGCGCCAATGGGCGAGGGCCCGCGCTGGTCATTACTAAGCGACGGCCGCGGTATAGGCCTTTTCTGGCTGCTCTCAGCTGGGCCTAGGGGATGTTCACGGTCGAGGTGGGCGCGGAAAGAGCTGGTGAGAAGAGAGAGCAACTGCTGACTCTCGCGGGGTGACAGCGGAAGCTGAGGGTGTAGCTTGGAGGCGAGGGTGCTCAGCATCCGCTTGCTGGTGGCCGACTGCATGGTGTTATCGGCGGCGCAGGCAGCAGTTGGCGTGTCGTCGCGGTGAGGGCGCGGGGGGGTTCGAGTGAGGCGATGGGCGATGACGAGAGGTGGGCCAAGCACTGGCACTGCGGGAAGCCCTGCCGCCTTGTCGAGGCCACGTGACCGCCTAGACGCGCAACATGGTAAGGCTGGAGACAATACGCCCAAGCTATTCGTAGATCAATTACTACTCGCTCAGCTCTCCCCTCACCTTACCTGTGCATTGTCTACAACCCAGCCCGCTCCCGCCCCCAGTCAACGCGACACAGCCGCGTCCTGTGCGATTGGAAGCTCTAGTGCCAAGTCGCTTGCCTTTAGCTTTCCCCAACTTTCCCTCCCTCTCTCTACATCATCACCCTGCACGACCACTACAGCGCCCCAATTACATACCATTAAGTCCCCAGCGGCTTGCACACATCATATACACACCCCATGTCTGAAGCACCATCTCGGCCTGCGCGAGGCAGGAGCTCTGCCCGCGGCGGCAGGGCCTCATATGGTTCGCGAGGGCCTAGGAAGACAAACGGCGACAGCGCATCTTCAAACATGGATACATCAGCAGACCAGGGCGAACTTGGAGAGCTCAAGAAGCGCTACCAGTCACAACTGTCGACACTGAAGGAACTATTCCCCGACTGGACCGACGCCGATCTCGTGCTCGCCATCGAAGAATCTGACGGCGACCTGCAGACGACCATCGAGAAGATCAGTGAGGGTGAGCGCCCATTGTCAAGCATCGAAGCCGCGTACGTCATCTAACCTGATACAGGTGCCGTCTCCCAATTCTCAGAAGTGCCCAAGAAGGTCAAGGATCGGTCTCGCTCAAAGGCAAAAGAAAACATGCCTATCGATGGCGCGTCCAGTCTGCGTGGCCGCCCCGAGGGAACCCGTCGTGGTGTTGACAGCGGTCGCGGTGGCCGTGGTGGCCGGGGCACCGACCGCGGTCGTGGTGGCATTCGTGGTGGCCGTGGAGGGGCTACCGGTGGACCTCGTACGACTGCTGGATCAGTCCCGACAACCGAGTCCTCTGCATGGGACACGCCCACGGTCGAAGAAGAGGCCACAGAGGCCAAGCATGATGATACGGCTGCACACGCACCCGACGCGATCTCAGAGGTCATAAAGCCTGCTGTAGAGGCGAGCATGGCAGCCGCGAAGAAGACTTGGGCCAGCATGTTCGCAGCGCCCAAGCCCCCGCCAGCCGTCCCCAAAGCAGCCCCGAAGCCAGCCCCCCCCGCGGCCCCCGAAGTGCCCACACAAACCCCCGACGAGACGCCTGCGCAGGAAGTCGCCCAAGAGCCAGCTGTGCAGGCCGAAGAACTCCCCGTACCCCCAATCGCAGACGAGGCGGTTGAAACACCTCCCATCGCCGCCGAAGACACGTCCAAGCTGACGCCCGATAAGAGCGTAGATGGCAATGGTGACATCACACTCACACCTTCGGGTGACCAACTGACCCAGGAGAACGTCGAGCATCTCCCTGACGAGTCCCACCCACCGCCCACAGAGACAGCCTTCAGCACTGTTGCAAGCTCAAAGGACATTGGAAGTGCCGTAGCGACCCCATTGAACGGTCCGACACAGGCACCTATCGGCCGCCCCGCCATTGGAGGTTTCCAGACGACAGCATTGAAGGCGACATCCGGGACCCCACATCGAAGTGTCAGCTACCAGAGGAGGCTGATGGAGCAGCAAGAGGCGGTAGTCATGCCTGGAAATCACGCCGTGGACAGGGCCGCAGTTCAGTTTGGTAGCATGGGCTTGGGCGATGCGTCAGACCCTGACGTAGACGAGGACAGAGAAGAGGCCGAGACCAGGACTCAGCCGCCGCAGCACTCGCCGGTAACCCAGCCCAGAGCATCCCTACCCCCGGCTCCTCGTCAGGCTGCCCCGCAAGCGGAGACTCAGCAGCCACAAGAGTCTGTCCCTACACCAAAGCAGGCCCCAGGTTTGCCTCCTGCTCCCCAGCACCAGCCTGCTCTGCAGCAATCACCCTCAAATGCGCTTGCGTCTCAAGCAATGCAGAATCAAGGCTCTCAATCCAATCAACCATACAACCAGTTCGGGAGGTATGGTCAGCCAGGTATTCAGTCAGAAGCCTCCGCACCCCCGCAGAAGCCATACGATCCGTTCGGCCAACAGATCCCCCAGTCAAACCACTCGCAGTCACAGAACTACGACTATCCTGGCCAACAGAGCCAGGCCTCATCTCAGCCTGCTGCTTTCTCATCTGCCCCTGATAGCTATCCTCCCAACTATCTGACTTCTGAGCAACGCTCGCAGTATCAGAACTACTATGGAAGCTATGGTCAACCGATTGCCCAGACCCAACAGGAAGCTGGTTCTGCACAACAGCGCACTGGCAGCGCGTTTGGTTCTGGACCTACTGACTCGGCTTACTCGCAGAGTCAAATCCCTCAGGTAAGTGCATCTCCTCAAACCTTGGACCAGCTGGTCAAGTCTGTGGCGTATCATCATGCCGAGAAAGCCGGACAATCTCACGTGAATGAGAAGCTCTGGGCAGAAGTGGCAAATGAAACGGACAGAGTAAGGAAGAAAAGCCGAGCCACATGTCCACAATCCTATATTGCAGTATGCTAACGAAAGTGAACTAGTCTCAGGGCCGGTATGGCGACGCTCAAAACAGCGGACACAACACACCTAACCCAGCTGCCATGGCTGGCCAGCAAGGGCATGCTGCTCAAGGCCAGCACGCGCAGCATGGTGCTCATGGTGCGGGTTATCCGTACAACCACCCATACTACGGTAGCCCATACTATGCCAACTATATGAACCAATTTGGCGGATATGGTCAAGGAGGAGCAGGCTACGGATCCTTTGGTAAGAATGTGTACGGCCAACCACATCACTATGGCATGTCTCCTCAAGCCTCCTTTGACCAACATTCGTCCTCCCCGGCCAATGCAGGAGGTTTTGGCGCGGCATCTTTGCATGATCGCGCCAGCGGCATGGGCGCTGCCGGCTTCAGTGATTATGGTCGCTCAGCTTCAGGAGCTTCTCAAAATCCTAGCGCCACTACCAGTGCTGGAGCATTCGGGGCCATTCCCGACACTTTCACCAGGCCTGGCAACTTCCACCAAAGCTCCTACGGGCAGCAGGGCGGCCAACAAGGCCTCGGGGATGAGGCTTTGAAGCCTTCCAGTGACTACAAAAGCGGCGGACCGAGCCCGTCAGCTCTTGGAGCTCAGCCCGGTCGCCCAGGCTCTGCTAACCAGAGTACACCTGGTCAGGGCGGACCCCAGCAAGGCTACGGTGGCTACCCGAGCCATCTTGGCAACAGCCAGTATGGCGGTCTAGGTGGTCTAGGCCACCAAAACTCCGCAAGCCACCAGCAACAGAGCGGTTACGGCAACTACGGCGGATTTGGAGGATATGGCGGCGGCAGCTACAACCGTGGAGGCTGGGGTGGCAACTACGGCCAGCACTAGACGCCGTCTCTTATGAACACAGGTTTTTTTTTCTTTGGGAGAACTGGATGCGTGATGAAGGGGGATATATGACCACATGTCATCATGAAGGGCTGGTACGGCAAGAGGTCATTTTCTCTTATCTCACGTCTACTTTGACTTGACTGACGGCACGAAAAAGCATGTTTCCTTGATACGCTTGATAGGCCTCAGATTTTGTATTATGACAATCTCCTTTCTTCTCTCTTGTTCCGCTTCCTTTGCTTGCGCTCTCTTCACAGGTCGATTGGTTAAACTTTACGTGCTCAGTCGCGAGGCGTTCACATGCGCAAGGGAGGGATAAACTCAAAAATATTCTTGTTTGTCTGGTTTTGCGTGTACTAGGCTTTCTTCTCTGGCACTTCGAGAAGAGAATGTATTAGGGTTATAGCCAAAGGCTGGGGACAAAGAGCAGAACAGGGTAGCTCAATGGAGTTTGGCAGGGGCTGCTTCACCTGAGCAATGCAAATCGTTGAACATGAGCAATTCCGTGGTTCCACAATTGGCTGTCGTACTTACATGCCATAAGGTGAGATACGAGGTGGACCGTTCTTTTCCAATTCCGCCAAACGTCGCTTCCACGCTCGGCATAAACTCGGAGCCGCACTACGTCACAGTGTATTCATCCCTTCTGGCCGAGTACTCGGCGATTTATGTTTCTCTCCTGTTCCCAACAATTCGACACCCAAACGCAACAAACGCAATGCTCACGCAATTCCCGTATTTCTTGGTCAACACAACTTTGCACTCGCTGAATTTCTTGATTATGAGCGCACTATGACATAGGCAAGTGAGCGAGGGCATGTCTCCCGAGCCCCATCTCAAAGGGCCGATAGAAAACAGAGCATGCAAGCAATCGCGGCAGTTACGGCGCGAGACGGGCATTAGGTTGACGTTGACCAGGATGTTCGATTCTACTATGCTTACGGTGTCCTTGTTTAGCAATGGGGCTAGAAAAGCTCGTCTCGAGGAGTTGAACTCTACACTAGTAACCTTGGTTTGATAAGGAAGATGGCCATCTCTCCTCTGGACTTTGAACAAGCGGAACAACCAAAGGTAAGCACAGGTGTCCTGGTCTGACACAATGCAGTCCGTATAACCACATCACCACCGACATTTTGCTACACCGCCCGTTGCGACTAATCGCTATCAAAGGCGCAATCGCATCGGAAATCTGATCCGCGCTTCAACCGTCCCCTATCGGCAGAGCTACTGCGCGCCATGATCCTCAGCTACACCTCATCGAGTTTAGTCATCTCAGGATCCTTTAGGATTCTTTACCTTTGGGGGGAAAGACTTCTCGGCAAGCGCGCCAAGGATTGTACATCATGGTGCTTGCCGGAAATATTATTTCACGCTGTTGAGGTATGATAAGCGGCAAAGAACACGCAATACCGTGATGGCGCGTGCGTGGGGAAATAAAGGCGGCGAGATTTCTTGCGTTGCGCAGTCCTTTTCCAAGTGCCCATACACTGCTCTTTCCCCGTCTTTACTTTGCTTTCGAGTTTGACATTGCTCTTGGTTTGGTTTGTATTGCTGCTGCCGTCGCTAGGGCAAATCGAAGATACTCTTTGAGCAAGATTACATCTGAAGGTGTAAATAAAGAACGCATACGCATTGGAGCCACGCATGCTTAACTTTCGCTAATTAGTGCATGACTTTTGTGAACGATTGGGTGGAAGAAAAATAGCGCCAACGACAACCTCAGCTGGCCTTTGCTTTTTCGCACCATACAAGAGGGAAACTGTGTATAACATACAAAAGACGCCATCTGGCGCTGTCACAACCCAAGAACAGTTTCCGTAACCACGTTACCATGGACACGATATCTTCTCCCTTCAACAATGACCTTCCTGTCTCGCGATTGCTACGCCTACCTTTTGAGATTCGCCTCATGATATATGAGTACCTACTTCTACCTTCCACAACTCCTTCGACTGGAAACGGAACATCGGTTGCGAATTTGCTTCCGGAATTTCACACATACTACCCCGAGGATACAAATAGCAATGTGTTTACGCTGAGTGTACGGACGATTGATCCCTGGTTTGGAGCGCAGGGGCCCAAGACGTGGAGACGGAGGAGCACGTATCATATAAGGACTGGTGAGTCTTTGGGTGCTTCTTCCACAACCCATGGAGAGAAGCAGAAGCACAAGAGGACAAGGAAAAGAAATGTGAAGAACAAGGGGATTGATCCACACATGCACAAACCAGCGTCGGGAACACATCTCAGCTAACCACTCGTACAGGTCCCTTCCTTACCACAACAACACCAACGACCTACCGCATCCTCCTCTCCCCCTACACCACGCACCTCCGCCAAACCATCCCCTCACTCCTCCTTCTCAATAGGCAAATCCACGCTGAAGCTTCCAAAGTCCTGTACTCTACATACACATTTAGCTTCCACATGAGCATCGAAGCCATTGTACCCTTTCTATCAGACCTCACGCCACATAGCCGCGCTGCCATCCGACACATCAGCCTAACCAAAAAAGCCCTTCCCTACGCCAAAGAATTTGACCGGGCAGAATGGAAAAGCATGTGTGAATATCTAGCCGGCGCCGGCGGCGATGCATCCCCTCACCTACTGGATAATGCTACACCGGAAAGAGGTACAATACACCTCCACACCCTCGGCCTCCAAATCATTGCCGGAAAACCCGATATCGGCTGGGATGCTATTACGCCCATGCAACCCCTCGACTTCGACACGATGCTACGCATGAAGAATGAGTGGTTAGGTGGTGTACCAGAGGCGGGCGG
>Ga0265780_10004231_pt1 | contig 18578 bp, 21 predicted proteins | sample P1T30metagenome_FD_192432 | JGI IMG/M metagenome (GOLD analysis project Ga0265780, IMG submission 192432) | Plant litter microbial communities from East Loma Ridge, Irvine, California - P1 T30 | ecosystem: Environmental > Terrestrial > Plant litter > Unclassified | place: USA: California...
CATACTGCTGGTTGGTCTGTTTCGGTTGTAGAGGGCAAAGTGGGCGTGGAGTTTGGGCGGTCGGAGGCTGCCCAGCGGGAAGCCTAGGAAGTTCGCCGTGCCCAACAACACGTCGCCATCGCGCCGTCTACTCGCCACTTCCCGCAGGTCGCATCTTCGCAAAGCCCCATTCACCTCCATCATTGTTGCGCCCGTCGCCGAGTGATATCCTCATGAATTGTAGAATTCTAAATTTGCATGTCGGTACAATCCGTGGACACTGTGCTGGAGATCCTGTCGCCTGCATTCCATCGTAGATAAGTCTTCGACTCAACCAAGAGCTACACTTCTCCAGCTTTAGGGTTCTCCACAGGACGGAAGGACTCTTGGGAACATGTTTGATATGTTTGTCGCCCAGACTGCCTGCCAATGTCACTGGTGCTCTCGCATCTGTTCGCAACTGGACCGTCACCAGCTATCAAGACGATGACGACAAAGACGTCTTCGTCCTACGGTACATATTGTTGGAGGTATTTAGTATATCTCAATGAAGAGTCGCACCAATGGTTATTTGGTAATATGGTTCGCAGGTCTCCTAAATCCTCCGTGTCCTTTTACGAACAGCAATCTAGAGGCTGGTGATCCATTATACTGAAAGCACTTACTTGCACAGCAGGGATTTCCTCACGATCGCAGATTGGCAATTTGTGACCACGAGCTTATGTCACAACCGTTCACCAGTATTGCATGCAGCCGCACCGCGACAAATGGGGGCTAGAACACCATGCTGGTCGAACGCGACGCAAGTACAGTCATTTGAGGCGAACATATCTACGTATCCTGCCCGATTGCCGGGCATTTCTCAACGCGATGTCATTCTGGAGACCAGGCTGTTCCCACGCTGTTCCCATGTCAAGAGCTACCCGAACTGGACGCTACGAAGTACGTCTCCCATTCGACTTGATTCCGTCAAGGTTTGTTAAGGTCGAAGAAGCGTCTGGACGCGAGCATACCAAATCAGCTTAAATACAGGCCTGTATCGGCAGCCTGTGTTGGTGTGATGAAGAGCATCAGCATCGACCTTTACTGCAGCGCTCCTCGGGTATCCGAATGACCTAGTATCTGCTTCTACTCACAATCATCCAAGGCTGTGATAGAAGCTTAGAACCAAACCTGCTCGCCCATATCAAGAGCCTCGCCCCTCAAGCAACTTGATTCGTCAGTCGTCCTACCCTGGAGCCAACTTGTGACTCTGAACGCTCTACGAGGAGTACCACGCAGCACCAGAGTGTTTACACGGCTACTAGCAGATGGCTAGAAGCCTTGTGAGCTCGAAAATGGGAGCTAGTGCAATAAATCTGGCACGGACAGGCGCTCGACGTGTCAATTGGAGTTAACTGCGTCCACAAATTCACAATACAGTTTGACAGCTGTATCGTCCTGCACTTCCGCTTACCGGTTACTGCAATTTCTCCACTTTTCTGCTATTCTCAGCTCGATTCGAAGAACTAGACCTCAAGCCCTGCTGTTGCACGCTCCAGCCACAAGCAAAGCCGCATCATAGACATGGTGGAGCTGAAATATTTCCTGGATTTCGGGAGGGGACACGAGAACACATCGCATTCCGACCAATGGGGTATACTCATAATGCAGGCACAGGGGTTGCCATATTGCCAGAATCCTGGATTGGACACGAGCGCCGACCTCGCTAACGCCTTCTTTACGCCGTGTGCAACCTTACAGCTACCCAAAGACATGTTGACGGGTAACCCATAAAGCTTGCCCTTCTCCGTGTACGTGGTATATTGTCTTGGTAAATCTTGTTCCATCGTTGTTGGCAAGTTCTTTTGCTCGAAACTGAGCATCATGCGGTCTCTCATCCTACTTCTTATCAGTAGCTTCACCTCTTTCACAAGCATCGCAGCGCAAAGCAGTGGATGCACTCCTGGGACTCAGCCTACCGTGAGTGCGCCTCACGCCAACCCTTGGACAAGTCTCTCGGAAGAAGAGGCCGCGATTGTGAACGGCACCCTGCAAGAAGAGTTCAACTTTACCAGCAGTGAAGGACTGAGGTAAGTCATTGATTTCACTGCATGAATTTCAAGCAGTAGGCTGACTTGATGGTGTACAGTAGCGTAGACAGCTATGTGTAAGGCCGACAAACTCGAGACAATATCGTTCCATGCTTACTCAGGGGTGCAGTGTGGACATTTCCTTGCTGGACGCGAACAAATCTGACATCATTGCTTTCCTCGACAATGGCGCCATGGCTCCTGCAAGATATGCAAGGGCGACTGTTCACTTCGGAGCTACCAACCTAACAGACTCGTTTTGGCAGGAGTATATGGTCGGCCCACTGTCTTCGGCCAATTCGACAAAAACGAAGGTAGAACTCCTGACGTTTCCTTTCAACAGCAGCCCCCCCGGAAAAACAAAGATTCATCCTGTGTTCTCACTCACAGATGGCGCTGCCTTCGTGACGAAGGTGAGCGCCGAGGTTGAGGACATCACCAAAGAGCTTTTTAATGGGGTAAGTCCAACCCTCTACATCAAACTAAAGCTAATGATTATAGACCATTGCCGAAGGCACTGTTGGTATTCGCGTTGGAACACCTTTTTGGGATGAACACGGGCGCATCATCTCGTGGGCAACGTTGTACATCATTGCAGATCCTCAGAGCCTCAGCTATCCAACTGTGCTCCAGACGGGTGTGTCGGTGCGGCTCGATTTGACCGGCCGTAACTGGGAGAGCTGGAAAGCTACAGAGTGGTACTCACTTGGTGTGAGCTACGAGAATGCCAATGCTTTCCGTGCTGCTGTCTTCTCCGAAGGCTACACGAAGCCGCCTCCCAACGTAGAAGGTAACTGGACCTCTACTGACAAGCAAGGCGATCCATTGTCTCTTGATGAACTTCCGCCCCCAACCTTGGTCTCACAGGGAAGCCAACGGTTCAAATTGGATATCAAAGAGAACTACGTCACATGGATGGACTTCGCCTTCTACTTCTCGATCCTCCGTGATCAAGGTCTTTCGCTATACGACATCCAGTACAAAGGGAAGCGCATCATGTACGAGCTGTCCCTTCAAGAAGCAGTCACCTCATATGCTGGGTCCGAGCCATTTGCCTCTGAAGCCACATTCTATGATGGCGAGGCAGGATTTGGAACTTCAACGCAGCCTTTGGTAAGAGGCTATGACTGCCCATCCTATGCAACCTATCTCAATGCCACCATATCCGATGGAACAGGCGTCAAGACTCAGCCTGATGCGATCTGCATCTTCGAATACGATACAGGCTACCCAATCCGACGGCATTCATTCTCGCCAGCGGCGCCACATACTAGCGTCGCAAAGAACATCGTATTTACCATCCGAACGATTGCCACGGTAGGGAACTACGATTTCATGATCGAGTACAACTTCTACTACGATGGCGCAATCGAAGTATCGGCTAGAGCATCCGGGTACGTCAAGTTCTCTTTACACATTGTTTCTAAAACAAATGCTAACTTCAAATGCTCTATCTAGTTACATATTGGGATCGTACTGGGATGGCAACTCTGACTATGGCTTCCATGTCCACGACTACTTGTCTGGTAGTCTGCACGATCACACTTTGACCTGGAAAGCTGATATCGACATCCTGGGATCGAAAAACAGCGTCCAGAAGATCGACATTGAGCCTACAACCGCGACGTACCCTTGGTCGCGTGGCATACCCCACAACACCTTCAAGACGAGTCGAAGCTACGCTTCCAGGGAAGCGAGCGTCAATTGGCCTGGCAACGACGCCGTCTTATATTCGATAGTAAACAAAGACACGCCAAACCGCTTTGGCGAGTATCCGGGGTACAGATTCAAGAGAAGTGCCGGCACGATTCATCTCACTACTCCAAACTCTACGAATACACAGAAGACGGCGAGCTTTGCGACGCACGACTTCTATGTAACAAAGCAAAAAGACACGGAGCCGCGTGCTGCGGATGGCTTCAATCAGTTCGCGCCTGAAAATCCGTTGGTGGACTTCTCGAAGTTCTTGGACAACGAGTCTATCGATCAGGAAGATATGTATGTGCTGCCTAACCTTTCGACATGCATCTGCAATTCAAGTACTGACTTTCATAGTGTGTTATGGTTCAATCTTGGCATGCATCATATGCCACATACTGGCGACCTGCCAAACACAATGTTCACAGCCGCGCACTCCGCGATGCGCTTCGAGCCACTAAACTATCTGGAGGGCGACCCATCGGTGCAAAGCTACCAACAAGTCAGGATCGACTACGATGAGGATGGCATTACGACAAATGTAGAAGAGTTCGGAAAGATGAAGGGAATGTGTGAATAATTGGTGAATAGAAAGATGCCTGTAAGGCTTGCCAGTTACAGCTGAACGAAGCCGGTCGTGGCGTTTATTTTACAAAAGCGGTGACATTACACGAACAAAAGTCCATGATGTACAGTGGCGCAGGTAACTCACCGGAAGTATGCACGTAGCTGTCTTCTTCCAATCAATCACAACCTGCTGCAAAACCCCACTCTTGTGCATTGCCACGTGATCCAGCCTGATGCGCTTCCAGCTCGCAAGACAAGTTACTTACCTTTTCCCACATCCCTCCAAATACACCGAACACTTTGCATCAGATACAAACGAGGTCTACATTCAGCTCGCCGAAAGTCCTACTATGGATGCCACAGTGAACGCCGTCACGACCTGGGTCTCGAACCATCCATACCAGACTGCTATGCACGCCGCAAACGTGGTCATCTTGTGCACGCCCGCCGCCATCACCGTCCCGGTCTTCAGCGCTTTGGGGTTCAGTGCTGCTGGACCGGCCGCTGGTATAGCTTCCGTTTGCTTCCAATGGATTGACAAGGCTGACGCTTCCCAGGCACAGCAGCAAGTGGCGCGATGGGCTACTTCGGCTTCGTACCTGCTGGTGGCATCTATGCAACAGTGCAAAGCGCTGCCATGGGTGGCTATGGAGCAAGCGTCGCTGCTGGCGCAGCCCAAGCAGGTGCTGTGGCTTCTTCGGCGGTGGCGTGGGTCTTTGGACGGGCAGGCTGAAGAAGTGGCGGATAGGCTAAAGGCATTGTGGAGGCTTCGCGTATGGTCTTACTTTGGGACTGGCACGATGTTGACGTTGTGGGTGGAGTAACACAGCCTTGTGTTTCAATGAAATCTGTAAGCGCCCGTGTTCAGAACATTCCTCGTCGACGAACCATTTGCGCGCCACATTGAGTCTCGGGCCGTGCCGCACTCAGCCTCGCGGGTTGGAATTTGAGGGTAGGCTGCACTTTCATACCCATCTCGAAGTGTACATATCATGATAGAAAGGCACCCCAACAAGCTGCTACTACATCTCACCCATCTGAACCAGTCAGCACCATCGAGCGAACATGCCAGTCGAATCTTCCGACACACAAGCAATCAGCCTCAAGGAAGTGCAAGACTTTATCACGACATGGATCAAGGATCATCCCTACGATACACTCGTCCACATCTTTAACGGAGTTGCATTCTTCCACCCAGCACTCCTCACCCTTCCAGCTCTTACCATTCTGGGTGTCAAGGTGGGCGGTCCGGTTTCAGGTAAGCCCACCATTTGAACAGTTCATGGTCAGGCTGATGTAACTGTAGCGAAGGCTTTTGCCGTCGTAAAGGACTTGGTCGATCATATCGAGGGGGAAGATGTTCTGGCGATTGCGCGGAGCATTTCGATGGGGGTAGAAGGCTCGACAGTCGTCGAGGGCGCGGCGCAGATCGGTACATTCGCTTCATCGGCTTTGTTTGCCCATCTTATGCGCATGAAAAAGCGTCGTGATGGTCCGAAGCTGTGAGGTCGTGCATGATGGGGGCCTTGAGACGAAACGAATGCAGCACAGCCACATCTCGCGATGCAGAGTTCAGACACCTCCAACCGCTGATTCAGCGGCAGCTATGATATTGACCACCCCGTCCCACGATCCGCGCTTTTCCCAGCGACCTCTTTTTACTCTTCGTGACAAGTTCAGACCGATCATCAATTACCCCTCTCCAATCAAGTCACAACTCTTCACCCAATCTCAACTACACCCAGTCCCTTCCATGCAACTCAGCCCGGCGCTCACATGGCTTAAAGCGCATCGCCTTCAATCTAGTCTCCATGCCTTCAACACCCTCATCTTCGTCTTCCCAAATCTCATCACGAGTCCTCTCTTCTGGATCCTCACCTTCACCGAGCGAGGTCCTCGCAATTGTGCGTGCCACATACGTTCTTTCCGCACTCATATCAGGTGATTCACCTCCAGCAAGCCATGCTTCAGAGGGGATGAGATCCTCCGAACAGATCTCGGTGAGAGACATCTATGCGACCTTTCAAAGCGCGGCGATGTGAGGATAGGGCGTCGGTCCAGTAACTTGTGTTGCTCGAACTGGGGCATTGATGTCTTCGTCTTTAATGGCATTTCGGGCGTATCGCGTGGCTAGGCATCGAGCGTCTAGATGCTGAGCTCAATCGGTGAACCGGTTTCAAAATTCTTCCGCCCCGATTACTCCTCCGATAGCAATCGCTCCGATATAAAGGTACATCTCGAGTGCGTGGAGGACGAATGGAGCGATACTTGCGAGATCCAAGGTGGACTGAGTTCGCTAAACCAATGAGAGCAAATGCCTCGGCTCTTCCTTCACGCCAAGTCGTCGCCGCTTACACGTGGATGTATGTACTTTTCTGTAAAGTGGTTGCCTCGCACGTTCACCATCTTAGATATATACCCAAGATACGCAGACACACGTGGAAGATCTAGCTGCAAGATCTGAGCATCCAGCTCGTCTACAGTTCAACCATGGAGACCACAGTAACACCACCTTCCGAGGAAATCTCCAAACCTCTATCCGACTTCCAAGTCATAGGCCACAACACCTATCTCTGGACTTCATCATCCTATCTCTCGAAACAAGCTAGCAAGACGCCTCTCATACTCATCTTCTCATGGAATGCCGCCATCGCCAGGCACATAGCAAAATACACCCTCGCCTACCAAAAGCTCTTCCCAACATCACGCATCCTACTGGTTCGGTGTTTCACGCGAGATATAGTGCGCCGTAGCGCTACATACAAACAATTCCTTGCCCCCGCAATGGACGTCGTGCACGAGCATGTGCAATGCGGAGGGGAAGTCCTCGTGCACTCCTCCTCCAACGGCGGCGGAAACCAAGTCGTGGAATTCGCCAAAGCGTGGCGCGCGCGCTTTGGGTCAAAGATGCCCATGCGAATCCAAGTGCTCGACTCGTCGCCCACCAGAGGACCTTGGATGCGCTCGCATGCCGCAATCGTGCTTGGTCTGCCTAAGACGTTTCTGTGGCGATGGCTCGGTGGTGCCTTTGTGCACTTCTTGCTGCTGTGCTATTTTACGGTCGCGACTTTGATGCGCAGCGAGAACAAGAATGCCGTGATCTATCGCGAGATGCATGATGCAAATTTGTTCGATAACAAAGCACCGAGGGTGTATTTGTATAGTCGTGCGGACCAGATGGTGTTGTTTAACGAGGTAGATGAGCATGCTGATATTGCGGCGTCGAAAGGATGGGATGTCACGAAGGTGCAGTTCGAGAAGAGCGCGCATTGTGGGCATTTACGTGAGGACGAGGCGAAGTACTGGGCGGCGATAATGGAGGCGTGGAAGCAGGGGCCTCGAAAGGCTTAATGGATTGTCATTTATAGACGTGCGGCGACTAGCGATAGATAGATGTTCCATAATAGACCGCAGAAGCTGAGGAATATCATGCGCTTCTCGACGTGGAAGTACGTTGTGGAGAAGAAGTTGGCGATTGGCCAGACTTTGTACGAGTCGAAGATGAGACCAAAGAGCTCCTATATCATATGTCAGCCCCAATTTGCATGCCACATTGCATGCTCGACTTACGTCGTGGAAGTCCTGTGCGATCAAGGCCAAGGTCTTGTGCTTCAAAAAGCCCATCAAGATCAGGAACATGGACTGATTGAGCAACGCCCCCATCGTGATGCAGTCGGTAAACCACTTCCTGAATATGTTCCACCAGTCCCTGACCCTGACATCCTCCTCCACCATCTTCTTGTCCTCTCCATCATCCTTGAGTGTGATGCCCTTCTCCTCTTCTCCAGCACTAGGCGCGCGTTCCTGCTTCACAGTCTTCCAGCCAGGAAAGGTGCGCTCCAGCCAACACTGCCAATGGAAGTTTACGGGTGCGGTGAGCACGACCATGAAGGCGAATTGAAAGAAGAGGACGCGGTCGAATACGAAGGGCTTGGATTCGTTCCATGCTTTGAGGCGTTGCGCGATGACGTTGGAGCAGGAGTCGATTGCGAGCGCAGAGAGACAGGCAACTGCAATTGGTGGAAGCTTCATCACTACAGTCTGTAAGTCGCAACGTGTAGGTGGAAGAAGAGGCGCGTTGGCCGGATACGAGGACCGAGACTGTCAACGGTGCGCTGGTCCAACAAACGTGAGTTCTATGACGGCGGCGTAGAGAGTTGAAGAATCAGATTGCACGTAAAGGGGCGAAATTTCGTCCCATCGTTGCCAACCTTGGAGCGCGCTGTCGCATCCTCATAATCCTTGGTGTTTAGCCCCACGCCCACGCGTCTTCGGGGCAGCTCTTGCCCGATCGGATGCCTTTCCATAATGAAATGATGACTAAGGATACCCCACTAACTACCTTGGTGCCCTCAACACCGAACTGAACACTTCGCCTTCATTAGTCCAGCCATGCATCTCGTACTTGTAAACGTGCTGCTTCAACCCTCACTCAATTTCGAGTAATATGCCAAATTGGGGTGGGTGATAATAGTCGATCTCGACTCGCAACCTCCAGGCCAAACATCGTCGACGTCCTTCCATGGCCAGAACACTGCGATAAGACAACGCTCAGCGTCGTCTTACGAGGTCGTGTGATACAGTCAATGCGAGAACAATTAGAATGGCAGCCTCTGTCAATTCTTTCGTCCAACAGATGCACACTAAAGCTCTCAGTGGGTCCGCCACCTAGCATGTCAGACAACTCACTGCTGACCTCATCGGACGTCCGCTCAAGCTTTGCGCAAGCACTGCAGTACTTGCAAGATTTCCTTGGCCCCAAGAGCAACACTGCAGCAGTAGTTCGAGTCGTCCGAATATGACATCACTGAATATACACGCTGGGACACTTTTCCATGAAGTTTACGAAGAGCTTGCGACTATTGGACGGCCCAGCAGTCTATGTATGGCGTTTTCGCCCACATCCTGATCTCCTGGCGAACGCGGTGTTTCGGGCCGCAGGTTGCTTCTTGGACACGTAACTTTGCTAACAGTGCCATGAAGATCACAAGATAGGAGACGTATGGGTAGCATCGAAATAAGCACAAGGAAATGATGGCTCATCCGCAATATGTTCCGCATTTTTGAGCCATCCGACCGAGGTCAGCCGTCAACGCAGTCTATTTGAACCATGCGAATCGTTTGTCTGGTAGGCACGCTTGGACGCCGTCAACCTGAATGTGTTTCTCAGTGCGAATAACAAACGCCGATTATAACGTACACATGGCCGTGGAGTACAGCATAACGGAGCTGGACCCTGTCATAAGCGACAGCGACCCTTTGGGTAGTTATCTGGAAACCAACGGCAACATAATGCTATCTCATTAGCACCAGCGAGGGATCATAGAGGCCGACCAAGACGGCGAAGTCACGTATAGTCCGGCGCTACCTACAATGCGCAATCCGCCTTCAGGTAAGAATTCGTCTGGCTGCAAAGGTGGAGCATGCAGGTGTGACGAAAATCTGAGCATTCTGATTGACCATCTTGCCTGACGTCGTTGGGTTAAGAGCAAAACACAGCAAGTCTACGTACTGGCACAGACGCTGATCGGTCGGTGGAGCCGATACTAGAGGACATCTCGATCCAGGTGTTCGGCATCGACGTCAGGTCCTTGTTGTCTTTGAGGGTTTATCGCAAGCTGACAACTTAATTCCCGAAACGTGGTTGCGGCTTCAGTCAGACCACCCTTGCTGCGGCTAGGTCCATGGCGATCATCCGCGCCAGATCTGGCGAGCCTGGCAGCATCGGCATGACGCACTGTCTTCGCCCAATCACACGCTGGCACTAAAGGACCTGATCGATATTGGAATCCCCATCTGTGGACATTCGGATCTTCAGAAGAGATGAGACGTCATAAGCCTCTCCAGCCTTTTCATCACTATCAACATCGTGGAGCGCCTCACCATCGTAATGGCGTGCCTGCATGTTAAGTGCATGCACTTCGTTTTTTGAGCGTGTACCGCCTGAACATCGGTGATCAGCACTCTCTACCAGCATTGCAACAATCCCCTTGACATCATGCATCTGATGAGGTTGATCCGAGTTGAGCTTCTACATCGAAAAATAGTGTACCGTCGCTATTGCTAAGTCGCGAAACTCGCCTACGTTTAGCGCTCGAACTACACGGTCAGCCGCATGTCGACGGATCCAAACCCCCTTTGCTTTAGAACGAATCAGCTTCTTCACCATTTTAGCACCACTCCCATTATTGGGCTGCGGCAACATTCACCGCTGGCCCGCTGGCGTTCAATAATGATGATCGGCGATATGCCTCGGATTCTGTTATACGAGATCGACGAACCTACACCACGCGTAGTTAAGCAGAAGCTGCTATGGTCCTCAACACAGTATGGTACAATTCACGATGTCACTCTGTAAAATGTAGCTATGACGAACACAGTCTGTCATTGGCATTTCTGATGTGACATGGCGATCAGCGTGCGCGTAAACATGGGCATGTTAAGGAGCAATATATAACTTCCCAATATTTCCGTCGCTTAATGTTCATACAATTCTAAACTCTCTCTATCAAATAGCTACTACCCTGACCCGTCATCTTCATCACGTTCTCAGCCCGACATATACACAAAATTATCAATATGCGCTCCACCAGCTTCGTCGCCATTGCGCTCTGCGCTTTCTCCACATCCGTGCTCGCCGCGCCCACACCACAGCTCAGCAATATCATTGGATCTATCACCAACCCTGGCGCGGGCAACGATAACGACTTCCTGGGAAACCTGAACGGCAATGGAGTAAGTTCAAATTTGTAACCGGGTCACATCTCCGAAGCTAACATATTATGCAGAACAAGAACGGCAACGGTCAGTAGTCGAATGTATAATCACTATTCGAGAAAACCTCTGACTTCGAACTAGGCAACGAGGCCGGTAACAAGAACGGCAATGGTGAGTAGTTGAATGAACGAGCTACATCTGCGACCTGTACTGACATTATTCCAGGCAACGAGGCCGGCAACAAGAATGGTATCAAATTACCACACATCTTGACGACCGAACAGATTCTGACTTCCACTCGCAGGCAATGGCAACAGCGCCGACGGCAACCAAATCGGATCCGGAAATGGGTTCTCTTTTGGCAAGCGCGTGGCCAAGGCTAGCTGGACGAAGGAAGACCAGGATCGTATCGACAACATCATCGGATCAGTTACCAACCCAACAGCTGGGTCCGGGAACGAGTTCAAAGACAACTTGGACCAGAATGGTGTATGTCGATCTTCGTCACAGTTCGCCTTTCAATGCGGCTAATCATTCCCATAGAACGGCAATGGCAATGGGAACTCAGCTGGCAACGGTAACGGCAACGGGAACTCTGCAGGCAATGGCAATGGAAATGGGTAAGCTGAGACAAACCTGGCTATGATACAAATACTGACTTTGTATTACAGTAACTCCGCAGACGGCAACCAAATTGGCTCAGGGAACGATTTTTCCGTAAGTCCCGTCACTGAACTGCCTGATGTCACCCTTCCCGGCGCGTTGCTCCCTCCCGTCAATATCGAAATGCCCGATGTTAACCTCAGCCCTACTATCAAGTAGGTATGGCTGAGATGTGTACAAGGACTTTGGCTGACTTCCGTTGTAGTTTGGCAAGAACTAGGCGCGCACGGATATGATTGAAGCCGGCCTGAAGAGGAAACAAAATTCGATTGAGTAGTCTTGATGGTTTCCCACTGAGTTTAAGTGCGTCGCACAGCTCCTAATAGCGTTTCGCTTCTTGTCCATATAATTAACGAGTGATTCACGAATGACTCTTCCAAATGTGTCCTTGATCCACGTGATACTTTTGAATTGTGTCTACCTGTAAGTACTGCTTTACTTGGGTATAGGTGTGGCGAAGTGCATCGAAGAACGGCCGGGAAAGAGGCAACCAACCCATGCTGGCAAGAAGAAAAACCTTGACCACGACTTCGACTAGCCCCATTTCCGTTCGACGTTCAGTTCTGAGAAGAGGTCGTTTTTGATGTCTACTGTCGGATTATGAGTATCAGTAGGGACGTCAGCAGCTCAACGCTGCCCAACAAGCCGACTCGATCCTACTTCGGCTCTACTCGTCTCAGGTCATGTACACCTCCGTAGCACCCTCACGTAGCAATAAAGAACAAGTTAACCAACATCGTACAGAATGCATTCGTAGCTATCGTTGTTTCCTTTCACTAGTGAGCCTTCCAACATCTACGTTAATCTTGTGCTGTAGCTACTGTATGTAGGCAATCGTGTTAAAGTCTCATTTGAACGCTTGAGAATTGGCATCGATGTATCCATGAGATGTACAAACCGTCGTCGAAACCGTCCGCATAATCTGAGATTCGCAGCCACTTGGGATCATCGCCCGAGATCAAAGTTGACCAGTTCAATCAAAGTATGATATTCTCTTGATGCATGTCACTCCACATGCTACAAGCTAGGACTCAATAAATATGTATTTGTGTTCCTTTCCTTCTCCGAGTAATTTCTTTTGGGAAGGCGTGAATCTCGATATAATTGTTGAAAATGACGAGAAGAAAGTGGGCCTGGGACGCGTCGCGGTTCGTGGTTGTGTGGCGAGAGTACGCTAGCCTTATAGGGCTCCTACTCCGCAATCACACACCGACCACCTGTTCTGGATCGCGTTCCCCACTACCTCCAGATGTCCTCGACTACGTGGTCTCGTATTCATTAACATCATCAAAACGATGCGATGCGAAGGGTGGTAGTCACAGGCTTAGGACTGGTAACGCCACTTGGAGTTGGTGAGTTCCACAACACGCGTCGCTTGTGCGTTCACTTACTTCCAGCCAGGCGTTCCTCGCACTTGGAAACGGCTGATTGACGGACACTGCGGCGTCGTGTCAATTAAGAATCGGAGTCCTGTTTTCGCTACTTTGCCTAGCCAGGTCGCTGCTTTGGTTCCTGAAGGCAGCAGAAAATATGGAGACTGGAATGCGAAGGAGTATGGTTTGAATGCAGGAGTAGGCGAATCGCAGCAATGTGGAGGCAATATCGCTGACGCGTTATAGGACGAGCGCCGCATGGCACGATTTGCCCAATATGCCATGGTAGCATCTGAAGAGGCCCTGAATGATGCTGGCTGGTCGCCTCGGAAAGAAGAAGATCTCGAAGCAACGGTATGAGCATCACTCCACGAAGACCTTCATGTACTCACATGTATGCAGGGTGTATATATGGGCTCGGGTATTGGAAGCCTCGACGATGTATACGAGACGACGGTCGCGTTCGAGAAAGGCGTATGTAGCATCTCTCCATGTTTGCCGCAATACCTAATCTATTTAGGGCTACCGAAAGGTGTCACCACTGTTCGTCCCGCGATTGCTCATCAATCTCGCTGCTGGTCACGTCTCGATGCGCTATGGCTTCAAAGTAAGACCGCACAATCGTGCGATTCCACAAGACATGCTTAGCTCAACAGGGCCCAAACCACGCCGCCACCACAGCATGCACGACGGGTGCACACAGCATTGGCGACGCTGCTCGTCTGATACATTTCGGTGATGCTGATGTTATGGTCGCCGGCGGAGCTGAATCATGTATACATCCGCTAGCTATCTCAGGCTTCGCACGCGCAAGGAGCCTCGCGACTGATAGGAATGACCGTCCAACTGAAGCTAGTCGACCCTTCGACAAGGACAGAGCCGGTTTTGTGATTGGAGAGGGTGCTGGTGTTGTGGTATTGGAGGTGTGTGTTCAGTGAATCGATCACAGCCATGGCTGACCTCTAAAAGGAGCTCGAACACGCGAAGCAGCGAGGAGCAAGCATATACGCTGAAGTAGCTGGATACGGTCTGTCCAGCGATGCTTACCATATGACAGCACCCCGTGAGGACGGGCAGGGTCCACGTCTGGCCATGAAGCACGCGCTTCGACATGCAGGTATAAAGCCTAACGCTGTCGACTACATCAACGCCCATGCCACAAGCACTCCGCTCGGTGACGCTGCAGAGAACAGAGCCATCAAAAAGCTTCTGCTCGGTGAGGATGGCAAGGATAAAGCGTCGCAGATCAACGTTAGCAGTACCAAAGGGGCCATTGGACATCTTCTTGGTGCTTCTGGCAGTGTCGAAGCCATTTTCACTGTATTGGGAATGCATCATGTGAGTTCACTGATCTTCTTGCGACTCGACGCACATCTGACGGTTACAGAACACTCTACCACCCACACTCAATCTATCCAATCCAGGCGACCCTCCAGAGGAGTTTGACTGCAATTATGTTGCGAAACACGCGCAGCAAAAACAGGTTAATGTCGCGCTTTCGAACAGCTTCGGCTTCGGCGGCACCAACGCGTCACTTTGCTTTCGTAAGATGTAGAAAACGAATGCAACACCAGTGGATTCACCGTCATTTCAGCAACGCGATCATAAACCTCCTGTTCCTGATCCGATGTGCAAATAGACGAGTGTCATCACGACTACACCATAGCGGGGTAGCTTCGCGATAACGACGACCAGCCCCACTTCGCGCCTTCCCATCCCACAATATCTGCTCGTACGTCTTCATCCTGATCAGAGACAGCACACTTCTCTTCATCGCGTGAATAGTATCTTATTTTCTTTCCCGCCATGTCGAGTCCGCGGCCTGGGACCGTTCGGTCCACCGAGCTGGACAGCAAGCCGTCTTTCCTGCGCAATGTTTCAGCAAAAGCTTCGCACTACCATTCCCGCGTTCCTTACCTCCAAAGACTTCCATTTGCGGCGATTGCGATCATTGTCACACTCATCATCGTCAATCTTGTCGTTTGGGCGGCTGTTGGTATCATCTTAGTATGTTGACGACCCATGCAGCCAATGCCCACAAAGACTGATCACAAACTATAGCACTGGCATAGTCCACTTGTCTCGACAGCCATCCTTTCTTACACCCTAGGACTTCGACATGCCCTAGACGCGGATCATATCTCCGCCATTGACTTAATGACCCGCCGCCTGATTGCTGCAGGACAGCGTCCAGTGACTGTAGGAATGTACTTCTCGCTTGGCCACTCGACCATAGTGATCATCACGTCCTTAGTTGTTGCTGGCACTGCAGCAGCCGTCTCATCTAAGTTCGACAAGTTTGCGCGCGTCGGTGGCATAATCGGCACTTCTGTCTCCGCGGCGTTCCTACTACTTCTGGGCCTGATGAACGTCTACATTCTCTACAAGCTCGTTGTGCAGATGAAACGGATGATCGCGAGCGAGCCAGGCACAGAACACGAAGAGTTCAAGATCCAAGGTGGTGGCTGTCTATTTCCGATCCTGCAGCGCCTCTTCAAGCTCATCGACAGGCCATGGAAAATGTATCCGCTAGGTGTGCTGTTCGGACTAGGCTTTGATACTTCTTCTGAGATCGCCATCTTGGGTATCAGCTCGATCCAAGCCACGAAGGGCACCTCAATCTGGCTGATCTTGATCTTTCCCCTGCTTTTTACCGCTGGCATGTGCCTACTGGACACGACGGACGGCGCGCTGATGATGAGCTTGTACACGAGTACGCAATTGGCGCGCGACTCGATTGCGATATGTTACTACAGTATCGTGCTGACAGTCATCACGGTCATTGTCGCAACAGTCATTGGGACGGTGCAGTTCCTGAACCTCATTCTGAACGTCGCAGAGCCGCACGGCAAATTCTGGGACGGAGTGGAAAGGTTGGGCGAAGCTTGGGATATTGTCGGTAAGTGTTACATGCGCATAAACCGCGGCTAATGACTGAACATCACAGGCGGTGCTATATGTGGTACTTTCGTTGTGTTCGGTGGCCTAAGCATAATCCTGTACAAACCTTGGAGACGGCGCATCGACAGGAAGCGGGTTCGAAATGCACACTTTGAACCGCTCTCTCAGGCCCTAGCGACAGCACAACAAGAAGACGATGAACATCAGCGTACGGCTACAAAAAACCCAAGCGGAGCAAAAATCGCAAACGTCAATATCGAACCTATCGAAGCAACGAACGTTGCTGGACCTTCACATCACTGAGTACAACACAATACAAGGAAGCGCGTAATGAACGTGAATAGGTTGGGGCACGTGGAGAACACATCTTACTCAACAAAGTGTCTGCCACCCAAATGGTTGCTGCGATACCTCCGGACGTCGAACACACTCTTCCACGAAACCCTGAAACTCCACAATTTAATACGCTGAATCATTTATCATCCACAACTCCGGCCCATCTCGGTATCACTCTTGCAAATCTGCATCCAACAGCGATCCTTGACGCCGCAATCCTGGATCATAGTCTAGATGCGACCCGATTCCCTTCAACTCTTCAATCTTTCTGGTGGCAACCGAGGGTGTGATGGCGGATCGACGTCGAGGAGTGTTTGCGGCGCCGTTCGTGCTGCTAGAATTCTCGTGGGTGATGGAGCAACCGCAATTTGCCTCGACACTTCAGGCATGGTCAACATGGTCTTAGATGTTGGAAGCCAACTTTGATTGGGGCAACTTACGAGCGGTCATCATGGCCGATACCACCGACAATGGCGAGACGGCCGTGACCTTCCGGGAATGTGGGAGGTGCTTCAGGCATGGCTTTCAAGATCTGAAGAGCAATGAGTTGTAGGAACGGCGGTCAATGGAGAAAAGATCAGAGGGCGGTATGCGCGAAGCTCGAACTTATACCAAGGATGGAGGAGGTGGTCTCGACGGGACAGCAGACGATGAACCTCTTTGTCCGCATGTTGACAGTGTACGCGGTCGCAGAGGCGTATGGATGAAGGCCACCGACTATCCGACCAGCATTTCCGGATGTTTCCAGTTCCATGGTAACACAATATGGCAGGTATCGATGGGTTTCAGGCGCATCGATGGAGGACTAGGATGCAGTCAAGATCCGATCAGCACAGCACCACAAACTCGCCTGTACTGCTTACTTCAACTAGTACAAGAGCCTTCTGGCGCTCTGTGGCAACAAGATGGGTCCCTCTTGAACAGGGTAGTCCTCGGACCGACCATTCTGATCTCAATTCGCGACCTGGCTTCGCCCAGATATCTGTGGTTGCTCCGTCGAGGAGCAGCCCCTGCATCGTGATGCATACAGCGCTGCATGTGCAGTGCATGCTCGACAAAGAAGCTTGCTTGTGGCATTATTGGGCGGAGCGCCGCGCTTTTCGACCTCGTGGGTGTGGCCGGGATGGGCTGTGCCAATCTGCACACGGCACCAAAGTTGACTTGACTACTCAGTAGCAGTACTATCATTGGTGGCTTTCAGCCATCGAATACCCCAGATGTTTCATTCGTATGCTTCAGGTGGTGGTGCCTTCAGACGACAAGGCTCCGAATGTCCGAGGCTGCTGACAATGAGGCTCAAACAACACGGGCATAAGCGAGATCTGCACTCAGGTCGGCATATAGGACGTATGACTGGGCTTTACATGTTTCACGCCATGCTTTCAATTGCGTCGATCTCTGATTGAAGTAGGCGGCTTGCAAGCTGCCGAGTAGAGCATCTCTCATCTGCGAGCGTATCGTGTGGAGCTCAAGTGAAGTCCGACCTTGTGGCGAGGCACTCGACAGCTCCCCGCACATCTGCTCCCAGGACACAAATACTTGTGTAAGTTGCACGTTCAAAGCTGCATGAATACATTCAACAACTGTGTGCGGCAAACGAGATGATACCCCGTCAGATCTATGGGAAGGTCTACCCGAGTTCGGCCACTCCTCAGCGTAATGGCTAGCACACTGAAACAGATTTCAATGACAAGGGAACTGGATGCGGCAATCAGAGAGGCGCAGCACGAGTACGTGTGCCGCAAATTATCTTACGACTCCTTCGCATTCTCGCATTTATTGCTACTTCCGGTCGATTGCATGCATTTTTGCTGTGTTTGCTGACTGCATGAGGCAATTTTGCGTACTCTTCTCACCGGAAGTGGAGGATGTCTCAAATCAACGACCCAACATACCAGGTCGACCAATCCATGGTTGCTTGAAAACGCTGTTGCCACATATAGGGCAGTGATGCGCACAAAGATTGCGGTAATTTTACTCAAAAGTGTTTCACGTTTCAAGCCGATGGTGCCGTGGGTCATGTAAGCTGTGTATGCCAGGCTTCACCAGCCCGCTGAACCTGATTTGACATGCTTTGGTATAGGTCTGATTGAGTTTTTTGTTGCTTCAGCCAGCTTGCCACGCTGCGCACAACTTCTAAACTGCGACCGACGTCATTCTAGCTCCAGAGCCAACATCGTTGACAAACTAGTAGTGTCCAGCGGGAACGATTGTGAGATTCGAAATGCATGTGATGACCTAGAGTCCTGACCCATGGTCTCCTCGGTTGGGA
>Ga0265780_10004233_pt1 | contig 18571 bp, 16 predicted proteins | sample P1T30metagenome_FD_192432 | JGI IMG/M metagenome (GOLD analysis project Ga0265780, IMG submission 192432) | Plant litter microbial communities from East Loma Ridge, Irvine, California - P1 T30 | ecosystem: Environmental > Terrestrial > Plant litter > Unclassified | place: USA: California...
TCTGGCGAGGACACGCCAACTGTCTTCATCGCATTCTTCCCGTTAGCAGCTGTCCATGTCCCGTGCTCCACTTGGATGCGCTGGGACTGCTGAGCGTCCCGGTAGAATGTGACCGTGAATTCCCGTCTTGCTGGAAGCTGGTATTCCACGATAAGAACTGACACTTACCGTTTGCTTCTCGCAAACCCTTCCACGAGCCCACCAGGGCTGGATCGTTCACAGGTTTGTTAGCTGCGCAGCCGCCAAGCACGGCTGTGAGGGCGACGATGCCGAATGAGATACTCCGTTTCACCTAAACATCCTTCTGCAAAATAATCGATTACGCGGCACCAAGTGCACACCGAGTAGATATCGACCGTTGGGTAGAAATCTTTTGCCATCCCGGATCGTCCATCTTGATCTGTATTCTCGCCGCCTGCATCGGGACGGAGGGTGCTCCTAATTGGTGACTTGCATAATCTTGCGCATTTTACTCGCGGGAGGGCTGGAAACTGAGGCTGCACGAGGTAGGATACTGACCTGTACAGAACACCTCTATTGCAACTCATTTGCTGTCAGGTCTTAAAAGCTCATTCGAAAGAAATCTATACTCAGTTGGCACTTTTAGCTATCGACATATCCGCTTAAAGAGCTAGTTCGCTCAACACGCGAAACAACTCCACCCAGCGCACAGTACGCCTGGATTTGATAATTGCCCGGACCAGGAGGATTTGTTATCCACACCAACCTATCTCGCGTGCGAGTGGCTCCAATTCATATCAGGAAATAAACCGATGTCCAATCACACTCAAAATCTGGATCTGTTGACTGTAGGGCTGGCACAGATTGCGCCAATCTGGCTTAACCGCGAAGCAACTCTTGAGAAAATAGTTGATTACATCGGACGTGCTGCAGAGCAACAGTGCCACTTCGTCACGTTTGGTGAAGCCCTCTTGCCCGGCTACCCTTTCTGGCTCGAACTGACCGATGGAGCACGGTTCAATTCTTCGATCCAAAAAGATATCCACGCCTATTACCTTAAGCAAGCAGTACAGATTGAGGCCAGGCATCTGGACGTCGTCTGTGCAGCCGCTGCAAAAAACAACATCGCTGTCATGCTCGGTTGTATTGAGCGGGCAGCAGATCGGGGCGGCTACAGCGTATATTGTTCACGGGTTCATATCGGGGCAGATGGCGTTATTGGCTCGGTGCACCGCAAGTTGATGCCGACCTACGAAGAGCGCCTGACATGGTCGCCGGGTGACGGACATGGTTTGCAAGTCCACCCAGTTGGATCATTTACTGTCGGCGGTCTCAACTGCTTCGAAAACTGGATGCCCCTGTCGCGAGCTGCACTGTATGCCCAAGGCGAAGATCTGCACGTCGCTCTATGGCCCGGCAATCTGCGCAACACCGACGACATTACGCGCTTCATCGCCAAAGAGGGACGTTGTTTCACCATCTCCGTATCTGCTCTGATGCGGCGTGAAGACTTTCCATCCGATACGCCGCACTTAGACTTGATACTCGCCAACTGCCCGGAGATTCTGGCAAACGGCGGCTCATGTATTTCTGCGCCTAATGGCGACTGGGTCATTCCCCCAGCCGTCGGGGAAGAGTGCCTGCTGGTCGCGACGCTTGATCGCAATGAAGTGCGCCGTGAGCGGCAGAACCTTGATCAGGTTGGGCATTATTCGCGGCCTGACGTGACGCGGCTCATCGTCGACCGGCGCCGTCAAAATGTTGTGTCTTTTGAAGATTGATAAGACACAAACGAGCAAGCAGGAGGTCTGTGTAACGGGACAATTACTCGAAGGAATGCCGGTTATTCCGGATTATGGGACTGTGCTCATGCGCAGCCCTGCATCCATAGGCATAACATCAGCCGCCCCGAGTTGGTTGCCATCCTGCGTCAGCTTTGCAAGGCGCTGAGGTTCTGTACGAGTAATGACGCCTCACACCGCATGGCACGAGCCTACGAAACCATCGCGGAAAGGTGACTTCACTGAACTCTAGCGATGGGATACCCTTCCGGGATAACCCAGTTTTTGCCTCAGAAGCAACCGAGCTGTCCCAATCGATCTTAAGGCCCAGGTGCCGAACAGTCGGACTAGCAGCACCAAAAACAGAGAGACACACTTGGACTACTTAGCCGCACTGACCGCTTTCGTGGAGTCTGCCAATGGGAATAGCTTCTCCAAAGCAGCCGAGCGTTTGGGAATTAAAGCTTCTACGGTTTCGCGGTACATCAAAGATCTGGAGCAAGATCTCGGCATTGCACTTTTCAACCGATCAACCCGAAAACTTGCATTGACGGAGGGTGGGCAAACGTTCTTGTACCATGCGCAAAAAGTTCTCTTTGAATTGGCAGAAGCCAGGGCGGTAACGTCCGCTCTCAATCAAAATCCCCGAGGCAGATTGAAAATTAGTCTTCCGCCTGCTTTTGCGCGTCACCATATACTCCCGCTAGTAGGCGAGTTTATTGAGCGTTACCCAGACATCACACTAGACCTCTGTATTGAGGAGTCAAAAGTCGATCTGATCGCCACTGGAATCGATCTGGCGATTCGAATTGGGACGCTAGCCGACTCCAATCTTAAGGCGAGAAAACTGGCTGAGGTAAAGACTCTTCTCTGTGTAAGTCCAGAATTTGCCGCTCGTTATCCTCGACCAGATAGCCCTGATCAACTGCCTGTCGACATGATGATCATCGGCCGCCAGTGGCCCGAGGCGTTGATATGGGCCAACGGCAACGAGCAGGCCTCGTCGCCCGTTGGCGCTGTACTTTGGATAAATGACCTTGACGCACAGCTGATCGCGGCGAGCAGCGGGTTGGGAATGGCATTGCTACCAGACTGGCTCGCCAGCGCCAGTTTGCGCGAAGGTCGACTGGTGCGTTGGCTGTCTGACTGGGAGGTTAATGTCTCTTCTGAATCTGGCGCAATCTGGTTTGTCTATCCGCCGAAGCGAATCGTTTCTTCAAAGGTGCGATGCTTTATTGATTTTATTGCGGATCACTTGGTTGACTCGGCCGCGTGGCAGGTATAAATCCCGGTAATGAGCTAGTTATACCGGGAGTCCATTTTAGCTGAACCGGATATCCAGTGATCGCAGATATGTCTGTAGACCCGCATCCTGAATCGGGATCAGAAATGCTTCGCGATCCGACTCGTTGAAGTGCGCATGCCAATAGCCAGGTGGTGTGACGAACGCAAGCCCTGGTGTCCAATCTACGCGTTTTGGATTGCAAATATGACCATTTTCGTCCAGCTCAGTACCTACAAGCGAATAGCATCCGGTTGGGCAATCAATGATGAAGTCCAAGGCGATTGATTGGTGCCGGTGGGGTTTTTGGATCGAGCCGCCTGGGAGGATGCCGTACATAGCCCACAGCACATGCGTCACTGTGCGTGTCTGAGGGAATTTGCTGTTACCAAGCAGAATGCTGATGCGGCTGCGATCCTGTGCACGTGGATCATCAGCGGCTTCACGGAGCTTTGCAGAGGCGACATTCGCAGGGTACAGAGTCGGGGTGAAGCGGTCTTCACTTCTGCTCACGCCTAAGTAACGAAGAAGAGGCTCATCATGTACCCAGTAAAATTGTGCGTCCGCCGAAGCCTTGACAATTGTACTGTTCATCCCTGGCAGCGCGATAAAACAACCTTTCGTCCATTCAAATGTATTTTCACCGTACGCAAGACTGCCGCTACCATCGATTACATACAAAACCTGTGAGGTCGCGTTGGGCGCCAACGTGACGTCATCGCCGTCGTTCAGTCTAATAAAACTAGCGCAAAGACCTGGGCCGGTTGCGGGGCCTTCACACTCCAGTTTGTCGCTCAAATCGAGAGCAACTGTTCGAGACGGGCCCGAATCGTAGAGCGAAGCAGGGAAAGTCTGGTACGGGATGCGGGTGATCAAGTTTGCGCTGATCGGATTTGCCGCTTTGCTGTACTCGAAGTACTCGGCATCGATCTCATGTGGAGATACTTCCAGGTTTGAATGAGGTTGAATTGCACTGTTCATAATGTAGTCTCGTTTTGGGATCTCATCATCAGCACGCTGCGGGAGCCAGCACGCCACGGTGGATTCAATATACGAGTCTGCTAAAGGGCTATGAAGAACCGCACCGGTACATCACTTGTGTGCAAAGGGGTCTTTACCTCGGTATTGAAGTAGATGATGCACTGGAAATGGCAGAGCACACAGAAGTATGAAAAGACAGGTACGGTAGTGTTAACCGCTGCCGTCCTTGAAAAGATCAACGCCTGTGTTCCGTATCCATGGCGTCAATCCTCTCGCTCCGGTGAGCCGCTGAAAATTCCCTTTTCAGCTGCCTGTAAACGCTCAATCGTGTAACCCCTTTTGAGGGGGCCCCACAGGCTGTCGGCTAAAAGTCGAAAGCGGCCAGCTGCGAAAGGCAGCTATCCGCCAATCTCAAAAGGTCATACCGCCAGCGACATCCAGCGTGGTACCCGTTACCCAGCCTGCATCTTCCGACACGGCATACGCTACCGCCGCTGCGATGTCCTCAGGCTTGCCTACGCGACCCAGCGGGGTTTTGGCGATGAAAAACTCATCCATGCCTCGTGCAGACTCTGCATTTCCTTCTGTATGAACAAATCCCGGTGCTATGCCCACAACACGGATGCCGCGAGGGCCCAGCTCCATGCCCAAGGAGCGGGTCAACGTGTTCACCGCCCCTTTTGTTGCGCAATAAACGTGCACCTGCGGATATGGACTCCGGGCCAGGCCTGAACTGATGTTAACGATGACTGATCCGGCATCCATTACCCGAGCAGCTGCTTGTGTAGTGAGCAACAGCCCACGTACGTTCAGGTTGAAATGCTCGTCGAAACTGTCAGCACTCAACTCGTCGAGTGAGTCAGGTTTATAGATGCCAGCGTTATTCACCAGGATATCCAGCCTGCCGAACGCTTTAACAGCCGAGTCAATCAAAGGCCCGATCTCTGCGGGATGCGAGATGTCAGCCTTGAACGCGAAGGCTTCACCGCCAGCGTCGATAATGCGCTCTACTACACGATTGGCGTCTGCGACGCTCCGTGAATAGTTGATGATGACTTTTGCGCCGTCCGCCGCCAGCCGCTCGGCAATGCCTGCACCGATGCCTTTTGAAGATCCTGTCACGATGGCAACTTTCCCTTCTAACTTACCCATGAATAGCGCTCCTGTGAATGTCGGCGCAATGTTAGGCTTCATCACTCCCTTTATTAATAGGCGCAGTCGGCATGCGATATGAAGTCTTGCTTCACAATGACGCTATTCGGCCAGACCTCTTGTCCGGCATCGCAGCCTTTGCCCAGGTCGCGAAATACGGAAGCTTTACCAAAGCGGCTGCAGTAATGGGTATTTCGCCGTCGGCTCTTTCACAAACCCTGCGCACGCTAGAGAGCCGGCTGGGCGTGCGACTGCTCGAGCGCTCCACGCGAAAAGTCGGTCTGACCGAGCTTGGTCAACGTTTTTTGGGGTACGCGCAACCTGGGCTTGCGACCCTTGCATCTGCCATCGAAGATGTAAATGAACTACGAGATAAGCCTGCCGGCCTTTTGCGACTCAATGTGTCTCGCACTGCTGCGGACATTGTCCTGGCGCCTCACTTGGCAGCGTTCATGGACGCCTATCCTGACATTACGCTGGATGTCCATTGCGACAACGCGCTGCTGGATCTGGTGGCAGGCGGCTTTGATGCCGGTATCAGGGTCGGCGAAAACCTTGCACAGGATGTAGTCGCTTTACCCATGGGAGGCAGTCATCGTATAGCTACCGTAGCAGCACCGAGTTACCTGCGAGATCGCGATCTCGTGCGCACGCCTGAGGATCTGCGCTTACATCGATGCGTAAATATCCGCTTGGCTGGCGGCGTTTACCGATGGGAATACACTCAGGCTGGCCGTTTAATCGAAATCCAGCCTCCCAGTCCACTGATTAGCAATGATGCAGATACTTTGATGCAGGCAATCCGCGCCGGAGCCGGCATCGGTTGTGCATTTGAAGCTCAGGTTCGAGCTGAGATCGCTAGCGGGCAACTGATAGCGCTGCTTGAACCCTGGTGGCCCAGCGTCTCGCCGTTTCATCTGTACTATCCAAGCCGAATGCATATCCCACGGAAACTAAGCGCTTTCATTGATTTTATGAGAGCAAGGTTTGAACATTCAGCGGCAACTCCCCGCCTAAGCTGATACCCGCTGGATCAAGTGTTTTTTGGGTCTACCCCACGTAGGGCTGAGCGACTCGAGCATCCTGTTCGCCACTGTTCTCCAGCGCCTTGGCAACGAGTCCGCTGCGTAGGCAGCGATTGATGAAGTGCTGCACGTACTCAGCGGCAACCGCTCTGCCTTTCGGAACAGCCATCGCCTGACGAATTTCCGTAAAGTTGTCACTCAATACCCTGACGCCAGTGGTGCTTCGGGCGAAGCGTTCCAGCGGCTGACGAACACCTGCAGCTGCATCAAGGCCAAGCTTCAAAAACTCGTCAACCGCGGCGGCGGAAGTGCTCGCTCGAACCAGCTCGGCATTTTTCAGCGTCCGGGACAAGAACAGGTCATAGGCTGCTCCCCTACCCACTGCGATCCTGCAACCGCGAGCGTCCAAAGCAGCAGCTCGATTAATCTGGCTTTCCGCTCGCACCAGATAGGTTCCATCGATACAGACGTAGGGGTTTGAGAAGGAAATCTTCTCCGCCCTGACCGGTTCTATCGCGAGAAACGCAAGATCCCAAGCTCCTTCCTCCAGCGCTGCGAAGACTTTGCCGGCGGCGTCATAGGCAATCAGAGAGATAGCAGTTTCAAGCTCGTCAGCGAGTTCCTTGGCCAACACGACCGACACGCCCGAGAAAACTTGAGTCTTCTCGTCAAGCTTCGCCAGCACAGGATTGCCAAGGTTGATTGCAACCCGCAGCTTTCCCTGTGGAGCGATATCTTTCCGTACAGCGGCAAGATCAAATTCCATGGCTACTCGCCCCTCTCTGTTTCTGCTGTATCACTGGCAGGCCCATTCCAACTGACAATGCATCTTCCAATGATCAACACCATCGCCACACCAACGCCGCCGGCAATGTAGTGAGCCCAGACCGGTACCGCCGGCAGGCTTATGTCGGTAATCGCCATACTGCCTGCGATCCAGCCGAGCAATGCCGCTCCGAGGGTGATGACAATTGGATACCGATCCATGAAATGCAGAACCAGCTTGCTGCCCCATATGATGATCGGGATGCTGATGACGATGCCAAAGATCACCAGCTCGATCTGCCCGTGGGAGGCCCCTGCCACTGCGACCACGTTGTCCAGGCTCATGATCGCGTCGGCAACGATGATGGTCTTGATCGCGCCCCAGAGCTTTGGACTCGCCGACATGTTGTCGTGTGCATCCTGGCCTTCAGGAACCATGAGTTTGATACCGATCCAGAGGAGCAGTACGGCACCGATCAATTTGAGGAAAGGCAGTTCCAACAGCTGAAGTGCGAAGAAGATCATTCCTACTCGCAATAGGATCGCGCCCAGCGCACCGCCGATAATGGCGCGATTACGTTGTGCTTCAGGGAGTTTGCGACACGCCAGCGCGATGACAACCGCGTTATCGCCCCCCAGCAAAATATCGATGGCAATGATTTGCATCACGGCCAGCCAGAACCCCGGCGAGTTAATGAGTTCGATCAAAATGCGCTCTCCAGACGAGGGGCCGGTCAATCAGATAGTTTTGAATATCATGCACACAGGGCTGCCGGTCTTGATGACTTGGCCGTTCGCCCCAAGCGCTCCAGAAACTTGGTCGACGTCGAAGCTGACAATAGTGTCGCTTTCTTCGTTGGCAACGAACAGGCGCGTGCCATCCGGCGTGAGGTTCATAAAGCGAGGCTTACGGCCTTGTCTTGTGCGCGATCCGACGTAAGCAAACCGAGGGGTCTGGGAGGGTTTGCTCTTGGTCATTTTACTTTCATCGCCGGTAGAAGCAGCAGGTGCCGGAAGCGTGAAGCCACCCGCTAAGACACCGCCTGCCGCTAGCGCAGAAAGCTGAATGAATTGACGGCGGGGCATTGAGTGGCGCGGGAACTCTGATGAACTCATGGAATGGTTCTCTGTTGTTTTTGTTACCGAACAGGGCGGTGTGCTCATGCCGGGCGAAAACCGACATGAACACGGGCTCAATCAGAGAAGTTCAGGAACTCGCACCCAACCTTCCATCAGCCTGCGAGCACTGCGGCTCATCACTGCTTTGTCCACACTCCAGCCACCCTCTTCCAGGACGGTTTTCGCGCCTACTGCCACGCTGCCGGCGGTATGCCCCATACGAACTTGGCGATCCCCGATATCGCCAACGATACGATTGACCAGCGTGCCATCCAGAGCAGCCGCAACAGCAACCGCGACAGCGCCAGTACCCGTTATCGCGTGGTGCAGCTTGCCCATCGACAGGATCCGGGCGATCACGTCGATATCACCTGGTTCGACAAACTTCCCACCCGCAGCCTGATAGCTCTGAGGCCTCGCCACAAAGCACAGCTTGGGCGTATGCGGACGCAGACGAGTTGCCTCTTCAGGGGTTGCGGCCAACCCCATGGCAACAGTGCAATGAGCACGAATGGTTTCACAGCGCGCCAAGAGCTCGGCATCGCCATTGACCTGATCCTGAGTTTCGGTACCTTTGAGACCCACTCGGTCAGCCGCAAGGAAAATGGTGGGATTACCAGCGTTCAACAACGTGACGGGCATAATGCCAATGCCTGGTATATTCAGTTCATCGACGGCGTTACCGGTGGGCAGAATGCTGCCGTCCGACCCGCCAGGCTTGAGAAACTCCAGCACGATTTCAGCCGCTGGAAACGCCACGCCATCGAGTACGAAGTCACCCTCCTCCTGAACCTCACCGTTGCGCATCGGCACGTGGGCGATGATTCGTTTCTGGATATTGGCCTGCCAGATACGGACAACGGCGATGCCATCACGAGGAGCATCCACCAAGCCTTCAGAGATCGCATAAGGCCCCACAGCCGAGCTCAGGTTGCCGCAGTTACCCGACCAGTCAATAACCGGCGTCTCGATGGCTGGAGCCCCGAACAGGTAATCAACATCGCAATCTTCACGACTTGATTTACCGATGATCACAACCTTACTGGTACTGGAGGTCGCACCACCCATTCCGTCGATCTGCTTGCCGTACACATCTGGACTGCCAATCACACGGAGAAGGACGGCATCTCGCTCCTGACCAGCAGGCGGCAAATCCTTGTCGAGAAAGAACACGCCCTTACTGGAGCCGCCACGCATGTAAACGGCTGGGATACGTCTTTGAGTCATTTGATATCTCCTGCGACAAATCAGCGGCGCATCAGTTGGCAGATGCGGTCTTCATGCTTTCGATCAGCAACTGCGGCAACAGACCACCGCTGCGGAAGTAACGGACGTCCTCGAAGGTATCCAGACGGCTCACGACGCTGACGCGCTCGGTTTCGCCGTTTTCGCGCTCAATCACCAGAGTGACCTTGGCGCCTGGTTGGAAGTCATCAGTGATGCCCTCAACGCTAAAGGTCTCGCGGCCATTCAGACCCAGGCTTTGACGTGAGACGCCCTGCTCGAACTGCAGCGGAAGGATGCCGAGTCCTGCCAGGTTCGTGCGGTGGATACGCTCGAAGCTCTCTGCCACCACGACGCGAACACCCAGCAGGCGTGGGCCTTTGGCTGCCCAGTCGCGAGAGGAGCCGCTTCCATATTCCTTACCGGCAACGACGATCAGCGACTGTTTGCGATCGGCGTAGACCTCAGCGGCTTTGAAGATCGTAGTGACTTCTCTCTCGGGCAGCAGCAGCGTCCATGGGCCTTCCCGACCATCTTCGAGCAGCTCGTTCTTCAGGCGTGGGCTTGCGAAGGTTGCACGCTGTGCAGCCTCATGGTTGCCCCGGCGAGTCCCGTAGGAGTTGAACTCAGGCACAGCGATCCCGTGGGCCTGCAGGTATTGACCCGCATCACTTTCCGGCAAGATCGCACCCGATGGAGAAATATGGTCGGTGGTGATGTTGTCTGACAGCATCGCGAGGACGCGCATGCTGCTGAGATCTTTGCGGGTATCAGTAGCCGTGACCGCGTCGCTCCAGTACGGGGGTTTGCGGATGTAAGTACTGCTGACCTGCCAGGCATATTGGTCGCTGACCCCTGCACGCAAGTCGCTGGCAATCAAACCGGCTTCACGAGGGACATCTGCGTAGGCCTTGTCGAAGAGGTCCGCGGTCAGGTTGTCCGCTTCGATTCGAGTCAGTTCCTCGTCACTTGGCCACAGCTCGTGCAGGTAAACAGGAACGCCATTTTTATCCAGGCCCAGAGCGTCTTTCTCCGGATCGATCAGGTAGGTGCCCGCAATCGCGTAGGCAACGATCAGCGGCGGCGACATGATGAATACTTCGCGAGCCAGTGGATGAACCCGACCTTCGAAGTTACGGTTACCAGAGGTCGCAGCCACAGTTTCCAGCTTACGGGTACGGATCTCTTCTTCGATCTCAGGGCTGAGCAGCGGGCCGGACATACCGTTGCAGGTGGTGCAGCCATAGCCGACCAAGTTGAAGCCCAAGGCGTCGAGATCTTCGTTGAGCCCGGAGCGTTCGAGGTAATCAGTGACAACCATCGAGCCTGGTGCAAAGGACGTCTTGACCCAAGGCGCACGCTTCAAGCCGCGTTTGCGTGCGTTTCGCGCGACCAAACCGGCGGCGATCACACCGCGTGGGTTAGAAGTGTTGGTGCAGCTGGTGATCGCCGCGAGCACAACCGAGCCGTTGTCCAAGCCAACCGGAAGGTTGGTCGCGGGTGCTTTTTGACCCAATACAATTCGTTGATGTGGCTGCTTCGGCCCCGCAATCGAACGTGCCACGGAGCTGAGATCCAGCGTCACCACGCGGTTGTACTCAGCCTGACCCAGGCTGTCGTGCCACAAGCCTTGAGCGCGGGCATAAGCCTCCACCAGGCCGGAGATCTGTCCACCGCGACCGGTCATGCGCATGTAGTGCAGAGTGCGATCATCAATCGCGAACATCGCCGCGGTTGCGCCGAACTCAGGCGCCATATTGGACAAAGTGCCACGATCAGCCAGCGACAGTTGTGGTACGCCAGGGCCGAAGAACTCCAGGAATGAACCGATCACCCCAGCCTTGCGCAGTTGCTCGGTCAGCGCCAGTGCGATGTCCGTTGCCAAGTAGCCTTGAGGCAGTGTCCCTTCCAGACGTACGCCAACAATCTCCGGCAGACGCAGCATCAAGGATTTACCCAGCATTGCCGCTTCAGCTTCGATACCGCCTACACCCCAGCCCAACACGCCAATGGCATTGATCATAGTGGTGTGGCTGTCGGTACCGACCAGCGTATCCGGGAATGCCCACAGCTCGCCGTCACGACGCTGAGTCCCCACGACTGTGGTCAGGCGTTCCAAGTTGATCTGGTGAAGGATGCCTTTGCCCGAAGGGATGATCGACAGGTTGCTGAATGCCCTATTGCACCAGTCCAGAAACTGGAAACGTTCAGCATTGCGCTCACGCTCGATGGCTTCGTTATCGGCAAGCGCGCTCGCATCCCCCCAGCGCTCGACATTAAGCGAGTGATCCACGACCAAGTGAGTTGGGGTGACCGGGTTAACCAAGCGTGGGTTGCCGCCCCTCTCGGCAACAGCATCACGCAACCCTGCGAGGTCAACCAACGCAGGTGTACCGAGCAAATCCTGCAGAACGACACGGGCTGGTCGGAAAGGGATATCAAATTCTTTAGAGCGGGCGCAGATGACTTTGAGCGCGGCTTCAGGGTCAGCCTCCCCGCGCAAAACGTTCTCGGCGAGGATCCGCAGGCTGTAGGGCAGCTTTGCGTAATCGCCCCCTAGGTCGGTCACGACCCCACGGATGTCGCTGACACGGTACTCGATTCCATTGGCGGAAACGGTTTGACCCTTTGACTTAGGCATTGGCTAATCCTCACAAGCTATACAGGCAATGTTTTTGTGAGTCGATATTGCACTTTGTGATGATATAGGTCAATGTGGAATTGTCCGATTTACTCCGCTACCGAAGTCGGACGTACCTCAGCAGGCACCCAGCCAACTGGTACGGCATAAAAATAAACATAAGAAAATGAGGCCCTCCATGATCCAGCCCGTCCACCCCAACTCCGTTCGACCTCCTTCCCTCATCGAGCCTGTTTCGACCTGAATCGCGCCGGTAACCTGGCGGCTGTCAGGCCGCCAGGCGCTCTACACATTCAAGAAAAAAGGAGTTCGACCGTGCTGACAATCCTCGGCTTTTCGATGGTCATCTGTTTTATGTACCTGATCATGACCAAGCGCCTTTCTGCGCTGATCGCTCTGATCCTGATCCCCATCCTGTTCGCCCTGATTGGCGGGCACTACGCAGGTTTGGGCGGGATGATGCTCGACGGCGTGAAAACGCTGGCCCCTACCGGCGTCATGCTGACGTTTTCGATCCTCTACTTCGGGGTCATGATTGACGCAGGGCTTTTCGATGGGTTGGTGCGCTTCATTCTGAAACTGGTGAAAGGCGACCCTTTGAAGGTACTGGTCGGTACCGCCGTGCTGACCATGTTGGTGTCGCTGGACGGTGATAGCTCAACGACCTACATGATTGCGTGTGCAGCCTTTTTGCCGCTTTATCAGCGACTGGGTATGAGCGTTTTGGGCATGACGTGCCTGGTCAACATCGCCAGCGGGATCATGAACATCTCGCCATGGGGCGGGCCTACCGCCCGTGCAGCCGCAGCGCTTCATGTCGATGCATTGGACATCTTTGTGCCGATGATTCCGGGGATGCTGATCGGCGCTGCCTGCCTGGTGTTCACCGCAGTGATTTTGGGCCGCAAAGAGCGCGCTCGTCTGGGCATCATTCATCTGGATGACTTTCACAACGGATCAATTACGCTGGGTAATGGTTCTGCTGAGGAGTGTGACGATAACCGTCGTCCCGAGATGTTCTGGCCAAACCTCATTCTGACGCTGGTTTTAATCACCTGCCTGGTACTGGGCGCTATGCCAATCCAGATACTGTTCATGGTCGGATTTGCCATCGCGATCATGCTCAACTATCCAAAAATCGAGGATCAGAAAGCCCGTATTGCGGCTCATGCGGCCAACGTGCTCGCAGTCACAGGAGTCATCTTCGCTGCAGGCATCTTCACCGGGATTCTATCGGGTACCGGTATGGTTGATTCAATGGCAAAGAGTTTGCTGCACGTTATTCCTCCTAGCTTTGGGCCTTACCTTGCGGTATTTACGGCTGTGGTCAGCCTGCCGTTCACTTTTTTCATGTCGAACGATGCGTTCTACTTCGGGATCCTGCCAGTCATTGCCCAGACCGCTGCCCAGTACGGCATTACACCGCTGGAAATTGCCCGCGCGTCGGTTGTTGGCCAGCCGGTACACCTTTTGAGCCCCCTCGTGCCCTCGCTTTACTTGCTGGTCGCCTTGGCGAAGGTCGACCTGGGCGATCACCAGCGATTCGCGCTAAAGTGGGCCATCCTCGCAAGCTTTGGATTGTTTGCAGGGGGTGTGCTGTTTGGGGCTTTCCCGTTCTATCAGGTTCGCTGAGCAGATATTGCGCGCTCAATACACAGCGGCGGAGATCAGAAGAGTGGTCCCTGCCGCTGCATAGCACGACGCGCTAGAATGGCATCCCTCTGGTTCAGCACTTCTGGTTCCCGATCCAATGCCTCTAAGCCCTCTCCAAGCACGCATTGCGCGTGACATCGTTTCCTACGTACGTCGTGAACGCTTCGCCATCGGTCATCACCTGGTCGAATCCCAACTGGCTGCGACACTTAACGTGTCGCGCACGCCGGTCAAATTCGCCATGGGCCATCTGGTCGAGAAAGGAATGCTGACCTATGACCGAAACAGGGGCTTTTTTTTGGCTCGCGCCAGCGATGACTTAAGCGACCTAGTCTCAGAGATCATGGAGAACAGCGACGACCCCCTGTACCTGAAGTTTGCCGAGCTGCGACTCAGCAGGCAGCTTCCGGAGCTGTTTACTGAAATCGAATTCATGCGCCAATTTGACGTGTCCAGGGCGGCGCTGCGAGCCGCACTGTCCCGCATTCAGCAAGAAGGCTGGGTCGAACAGCGTGCAGGCCAGGGATGGCGTCTGCTGCCGATGATCGACTCTGTCGAGGCCTATGAAGAAAGCTACTCCTTCCGGGCAACCATCGAGCCGTCAGGGATTCTGTCACCGACCTTTCAGATCGACCGTGAGACCTTGGCTGCCTGCCGTCGGCAGCAGGAATTCATCGCCAATGGCGGTTATCTGACCATGACCCCGCAGGAACTTTTCGAGGCAAACTCTCTGTTCCACGAAACCTTGGCTGCTTGTTCCGGAAACCGTTTCTTGCAGCAAACCGTGCGCCGTCTTGACCAATTACGGCGCCTCGTCGAGTACCGCCAAGCCAGTTCGCGTACTCCCCGTAAAGGTCAGGCAGAGGAACACCTTGCGATTCTTGATTGCCTGGAACGAGGCGACCGGCTGGCAGCTGCAGATCAGATGCGCCGACACCTGGAACAGGCAAGACGGCACAAAGTCGACCCCGCTCTATTCGAATAACCCCTAGCGCCCTTCTTGAGCTGTCACGAGACCTGTCCAGGTCTCGTGCGCGCTCGCCTGCCCGCCGCCCCGCCACCATGGGCTCACTTTAGTCGTCGATTTCCGGCGCGTTTTTTTAAAAGCATTAATTGGTTTATATATTTACATAGTACATTATGAGCTTTGCAAAGTAGACGAGCTCTTGCATACGTGTTTTGCCTGAAGACAACGCCATGCCTGAAGCTCGGTTAACCACGCCAGCCTGTTGACCGCAAGGCTGGCGATGGGCGCTGGCGAATCGGTTAGCAATCCAGTGGGGGCCAAGGTGATCCGCGAGTGGATTCCAGGCACCGAACGCGGCACCATCACAGCCATCTTTAACAGCGGCTCTTATGCGGGACCAGCAATCTGTTCAGTGGTGCTCGCTGCGCTGGTAGCAGCCTTAGGCTGGCGCATGTCTTTCGTGATCGCCGGCGCCATCGGCTTCATTTGGCCAGTGTCGTGGTACTTTTTCTACGACAAGCCTGAGCAAGCGAATATGCATTTGATCGACCTTCCCGAGCCTCGGGGGACGAATCGCTAATTCGTCTATCTCGATCCGCACGCAAATCAAAGGATCTTCGGTGGCCTTTTTTTTTGCTCTTAACAAAGGCCGATTCGTGGCTGGGTTGTTAGTGGAAGTCGTGCTCACTTGATTCGAACGACGGTCGGATACTCAGCGGTCGCCGATTCGTGATACATGTCATCAAGCCAGGTGGCGATCCCTTGCTCGTCTACAAAATCAGGAATCACTATCTCCCAAAGCCGCGAGTGCTTACCTTGGCTTTCGTCCAATCGAAAGACCTGCCAATCACCATCGATCTTCTTGACACCCATCATTCGTCCGAACACCTGAAAGACCATCATTCCCATTATCAAATCAATCTCCTGGCTGACTCGCTCTGGCGTAGCTATGTGCTCAAAAGCTAGGCCAGTGATCTCGGTTTTGATGCCGTCATGTCGGGTGTTAACCACGAAGGCCCTGGCTCCCGAAGGTCGCTCAGCCGACCCCGTGCGGTTCGATGAGTGAGACGCTGGTGCCATGACCATTGCCCGATTGCGCGTGGTAGAACCGCGACGAAATGTGACTCTGGAACCTCCCAGGATTAGCTTGGCTTCCGTCGCGCCTATGACCCCTACTCATAGGATAACAACACGCCTTGTTGGGATATTGGGGCCTGCCTAGAGTGGCATCCATCGCAGCGCACCAAGCGCTCGACGATCGACCCACGAGCATCGAACGCGGTCTGGTTATCGACTTCACACTCGCTCCCGGCGCCTCTGGCGCTGGCGACAGTGCTCAAGAAACCACCGACGTTTAGTTTGCCGACTCAATGCTGACCCCAATCAAACTTGCCATAAGGAATATAAAGATGAAATCCAAAACCACAATTGCCGCTCTCATCTCATCTCTCACGCTGGCAGCGCTTACAACTGCAGTTGCTGCACAGGAAAAACCCGCCGCTGTAGAGCCCGCCAAAACGGTCGTACTCGTACACGGCGCGTTCGCTGACGGTTCATCGTGGAGCAAAGTGATTCCGTTACTTGAGAAAGCTGGACTGAAGGTGGTCGCGGTGCAGAATTCTCTGGACTCACTGGACGGCGACGTCTTAGCTGCCAACCGCGCGATCAACGATGCGCAAGGGCCTGTGGTTCTGGTAGGACACTCATGGGCAGGCGCTGTCATCAGCGACGCCGGCGTCAACGACAAGGTCAAATCCTTGGTGTATGTCGCGGCTTACGCACCTGATGATGGCCAATCTGTGTACGACTCAGCTAAACCCTATCCGCAGATGCCAGGGTTGGCGTCTTTCGTGAAAGATGCCGATGGCTACCTGAAGGTCAGCGACGCAGGCGTCGCCAGGTTTTTCGCACCTGACCTTTCCCCTTCCGAACAGAAACTGATTGCCGCCACTCAAGGCGCCTTGAACAGCAAAGCACTGAGCCAGCCAGTGCCCCATGCTGCCTGGCACAAGGTGCCTTCATTTGCAGTTGTAGCCGCTAATGACTTGATCATCTCGCCGCAGCAGCAACGCGATCAGGCCAAGCGCATGCACGCCACTTCTGTCGAAGTGCCTTCAAGCCACGTTGCAATGCTTGCTTATCCGAAAACAGTCGCGGATCTGATTATCAAAGCGGCCAAATGATTCGGTGAACCATTCCAATAATTCGCCTTTCTCTATCAACTTTGGCATGCGAGATCACAATCATGAACTGGTAAATAACAGAATGTACTCAATAGGCCCGGCTAAATGTCGGGCTTGCTCGTTGACGCCGCCAGGTCTTGAGCGAGCATGATCTGTCTGAGGAAGTTCTCCCGCTTACTCTAAACGCTACGGTGTCCGTCTTACGTTGGGTCGGCATGGGAATAGCGGACTTGTCGTTTCGCTTGCTCCAGCGGAGCACGCTGATCCTAGGTCAGATTTAACCCCCCATCCATAAGGAGTATTTCTCCGGTCAAATAGTCTGACTCGACCAGCATGGCAACCGCTTTTGCGATGTCGTCCGGGCATGCGGCCCTGCGCATGGGTGCGCGAGTTCGCCACAGCGCTTGAGCCTCTGTCCACTCTGCAGTTAGAGGCGTGTCGACCAACCCAGGCGCCACGGCGTTTACGCGAATTTCTGGCCCAAGCGACACCGCAAGCAAGCGGGTCATGTGATTCAGCGCAACTTTGCTTACCGCATAGGGAATCGATGCGCCCTTGGGACGGACACCGGCGTGGGAGCTGATGTTTACTACGCAACCTGGTCGACCGGAACGGGCGGCATCGCGCAACGCCGACTCGGCCAAAGTGACCAAATGAAACGGCGCAACGACATTAATCTCATTAAGTTCGTGCCACACGGTGGAGCTTGCAGAGGCAAGGTCGCTGTGCGGGATGACCCTGCTAATACCAGCGTTATTGACCAGAACATCAAGCTGTCCCCACGCCGCAATAGCCTCATTGATGAGCCTGACCCTGTCCGCCTCGATAGAAAGATCAGCTTGCACGTAACTGGCCCGCTTCAGCTCCGCAACCATAGCGCGTCCCGTATGCGCAGAGTTTCTGGAATGAAGCACCACGGCGTAGCCTTCTCGGCTGAGCGTGCGAGCAATGGCTGCGCCGATACCGGATGTCGATCCTGTCACCAACACTACGCGTAATGCGTCATCCATTGCCGGGTTGAATCTCATAGGGTGTCTCGACTGATCGCAAAAGAGTAAGCGGCAGCGTACACACCTTGTACTGATCAGTCAGGCATCTGCTGAGCCGCTACATGATCTTACTGGCACGCTGGGTCGGAACATCCTTGAGCGGAGCATCGGTTCCTGCCTATGGATGCGTGCCCACGGAGTCAAGCTCATGGTTGCCAAGCCTAGATGCCGCTGCGCAGCAGCCGGCAAATAACTCGTGCGAACGTCCGAGCCCCACACCACTGGGCCCCTTTGCTTGAGAGTGCACGCGCCGACCGCCTCCGTCGCTCATTTGCCTGACATGCCGTGCGACTTCGTGCAGCGCGCCAGTCGAGCAGAACACCTCCTTTGCCAACTGATTGAGTATCTGGCGGTCGCGTCACCGTCAGATCGCTAGGGCCAGGTCATGAGTAGGTGAGCCACGACCTACAGTCTTGTAGAAGCAACCAGCTTCAAGTCTGCGCTGCTGCCACGTGACTAAGTCCTCATATTGAGCATAAAAAAACCGTCGGCTGACGACGGTTTTAAAAAGGGACTTTAGCGCGAAGAACGTTTATCCCATCGCAGGCCAGTCCGAATAGCCAGTCGAGTCACCACCGTACCAGTAGACCTTGGGTGCTTCAGCCAACGGCGCTCCGCTGCCTAGACGATAAATCAGGTCAGGGTTGGCGATAAAAGGGCGACCAATGCTAAACAAGTCCGCTTCCCCCGCCGCGAGCGTTTGCTCGGCCAGATCAAGTGTGTACTGGTTATTGGCGATGTAGGCTCCGCTGAAACGCTGCCGCAGTAGTTTAAAGTCGACGCCGTTG
>Ga0265780_10004235_pt1 | contig 18568 bp, 15 predicted proteins | sample P1T30metagenome_FD_192432 | JGI IMG/M metagenome (GOLD analysis project Ga0265780, IMG submission 192432) | Plant litter microbial communities from East Loma Ridge, Irvine, California - P1 T30 | ecosystem: Environmental > Terrestrial > Plant litter > Unclassified | place: USA: California...
CGCGCTGGACGAACTGTTCACCGCCGCGGAGACACTGGGACGGCTGGGCTCTTTCCCCGGACGCAGGCTGGCCATCCTCAGCAACGGCGGCGGCGTCGGGCGGCTGGCGGTGGACCAGCTGGCGGCGCTGCGCGGCACGCTTGCCACGCTGTCGGAGAGCACCGTGCAGCAGCTCGACGCGGTGCTGCCGCAGGGCTGGTCACGTTCCAATCCTGTGGACATCGTGGTCGACGCCGATGGCGAGCGCTATGCCGCTGCCATCGAAGCGCTGCTGGCTGACAACGAAAACGATGCCCTGCTGGTGGTCAACGTGCCGACCGCGTTCACCTCCTCCGCAGATGCCGCGCAGGCGCTCACCCGCACCTTGGGCCTGCGTCCGCGGCACCAGCGTGACAAGCCGGTGTTCGCGGTGTGGCTGGGCAACGACGAAGGCGCAACGGCAACCCTCAACGCCGCGCGCGTGCCGACCTACCCCACCGAAGCCGAAGCAGTGCGTGGCTTCCAGCATCTGGTCCGCTACCGCGATGCGCAGAGCGCACTGATGGAGACCCCGCCCAGCCTGCCACAGGATTTCGTGGTCGATGCAGGTGCCGCGCGCGCGATCGTCGACGCGGCCCTGGCGGCCGGCCAGCGTTGGCTGGACCCGCTGGCCACGCATGCGCTGCTGAAGGCGTACGGCATTCCTTCGGCGCCGGTGCTGCATGCCCGCGACGCGCATGAAGCCATGGACCTGGCCCAGCCGCTGCTGGAACAGGGCGCCAGCGTGGCGCTGAAGATCCTCTCGCCGGACATCCCGCACAAATCCGAAGTGGACGGCGTGCGCCTCAACCTGTCCACCCTGGCCGCCGTGCAGGCAGCGGCCACCAGCATCCTGGCGCGCGCGCGCGAACTGCGCCCCGATGCGCGCATCGATGGCCTGCTGGTGCAGCCGACCATCGTGCGGCCCAAGTCGCGTGAGCTGATCGCCGGCATCGCCGATGACGCGACGTTCGGCCCGGTGATCGTGTTCGGCCGTGGCGGCACCGCAGTGGAAGTGATCAACGACAAGGCGCTGGCGTTGCCGCCGCTCGACCTGCGGCTGGCGCATGAACTGATCGGCCTTACCCGGGTCTCGCGCATCCTCAAGCCGTACAGTGATTTCCCCGCCGCCGATGAACGCGCCGTCGCACTGGTGCTGGTCAAGCTGGCGCAGCTGGCGGCCGACATACCCGAAGTGCGCACACTGGACATAAATCCGCTGCTGGCCGACCGCGAAGGCATCCTGGCACTGGACGCGCGGGTCGCCATCGGGCCCTCGCGCATCCTGCACAAAGGCCGTGGCCATCCGCGTTTCGCGGTATTTCCGTATCCGAAGGAGTGGGAGCGTACGTTGCAGCTGTCCGATGGCAGCAACGCCTTCGTGCGGCCGGTGCGGCCGGAAGACGACGCGCTGTTCCGCGCGTTCTTCGCCCGCGTCAGTGATGAAGACCTGCGCCTGCGCTTCTTCCAGTCGGTCAAGCATTTCAGCCACGAGTTCATCGCCCGCCTGACCCAGCTGGACTACGCGCGCTCCATCGCGCTGGTGGCGATCGATCCGCGCAGCGGTGACATGCTCGGTGCCGTCCGCCTGCATGCAGATGCCGACTACCATCGCGGCGAGTACGGCATCCTGATCCGTTCGGACCTGAAGGGCCACGGCATCGGCTGGCGTCTGATGACGATCATGATCGAGTACGCGAAATGGCTGGGACTGGACGTGGTGGAAGGGCAGGTATTGCGCGAGAACAGCACGATGATCGCGATGTGCCAGAGCCTGGGCTTCACCACCCGGTTGGATCCGGATGATTCGACGGTGATGATGGTGAGCCTGCCGGTGCAGCAGGTGGCCGCGCAGTTGCTGGAATGATCCCGCCGGCGCCTGGTAGTGACGGCCGCTGGCCGTCAGGTTTTTGCTCCAGCGGGTGACGACCGTTGGCCGTCAGGCTTTTGCTCCGGTGGGTGACGACCGTTGGTCGTCACGCTTTTGCTCCGGTGGGTGACGACCGTTGGTCGTCACGCCCCTGCCTGCCGCTGCGCTACCCGTCGCCCTCTTACAATGGCAGCATGAAAGAACGCATTCCCCTGCTGCTGCTTCCCGGCCTGCTCAACGATGCCGAGTTGTGGCGCGACCAACTGTCCGACCTGGTGGACATCGCCGATCCGACCGTCGGCGACCTTACCGTTGGCGACACGATGCAGGCGGTGGCCGATGCCGTGCTGGCGCAGGCGCCGCCACGCTTCGCGCTGGCCGGGTTTTCACTGGGCGGCTTCGTGGCCCAGCAGATCCTGCGCAGCGCACCGCAGCGCGTGCTGCGGCTGGCCCTGATCGATACCTCCATCCACGCCGATTCGCCGCAGCGTGCCGCACAGCGCGCCACGCAGATCGCCAGCGTCCGGCTGCCCGGCCGGTTCCACGGCTTCGGCGACACGCTGATGCGCAGTTACATCGACGCCTCGCGGTTGGACGACCACGTACTGGTACAGCGCGTACGCGATATGACCGCACGGCTCGGCGCCGAGGTGTTCCTGCGGCAAAGTGGACTGGACCGCGAGGATGGCCATGCGCTGCTTGCCGCTTACCGCGACCCGATGCTGATCGTCTGCGGTGAGAACGATCGCATCACGCCGCTGCCGATAAGCCAGGAGATGCAGGCGCTGGCGCCGCACGCCACGCTGGTGGTGGTGCCCGGATGCGGGCACCTGTCACCGATGGAAAAGCCTGCCGAGGTCAGTGCCGCGATGCGCGGGTGGTTGCTGAGCGATTGATCCTGCAGCCGCATTCCGCCGAGCCTGGCTCGGCGCTACCCGGGTCCGTCAATCCCAGGCGGGGGCGATGCCGTCCGGGTTGGCCAGCCGATGGCCGCGATCCAGCGTGGCGATCTGGGCGAGGTCTTCGTCGGTCAGATGCAGGCGGGCTGCTTCCAGGTTGCTGGCCAGGTTCTCGCGCCGGGTGGAAGAGGGAATGACCGCGAAGCCCTGCTGCAGTGCCCACGCCAACGCGACCTGCGCCGGGGTGGCCTGGTGGCGGCCGGCGATCGCCTGGATCACCGGATCCTTGATCACCTCGCCGTAGGCCAGGCTCATGTACGCGGTGACGTGGATGCCCTGTTCCTGCAGGAACGGCACCAGCAGGCGGTTCTGCAGGTACGGATGGATCTCCACCTGGTTGGTGGATATCTCAGCCGCGCCCAGGATGCCGATCGCGCGGCGGGTCTGGGCGATGGTGAAGTTGGAGATGCCGATTTCACGGGTCAGGCCCTGCGCCTTGGCCTCGGCCAGGGCCGGCAGGTACTCCTCCATCGGCACCGCATCATCCGGCGAAGGCCAGTGGATCAGGGTCAGCTCGACGCGGTCGGTGCGCAGCTTTTCCAGGCTTCCCTGCAGGCTGGCCAGCAGCGCATCGCGCTTGAATTCGCTGATCCAGATCTTGGTGGTGAGATGGATGTCATCGCGTGGTACGCCGGATTCGGCGATCGCCCGGCCGACCTCGGCTTCGTTGCCGTAGATCTGCGCGGTATCGATGGCGCGGTAGCCGACGTCGAGCGCGTTGCGTACCGAATCGATCACCGCCTGGTCTTTCAGGCGGAACGTACCAAGGCCAAAAGCAGGAACGGTCATGGGGATACTCCAGTGGGGGATGGACAGAGGGTAGGGCAGGGAACGTATGCATGCGGGCAACGCGGCGTGGCGACCCCGTGCGCCAGCGGAGCCATCAATGCGCCGCCACGCGGATGCCTTCGGCGCGGTCGTCGATGCCATCGCGGCGGTCCAGCCGGCCACTCAGCGCGGCAAGGGCGAAGGCACCCACGACCACCAGCGCGCCGAGCCATGGGGTGTGCATCAGGCCGATATGCTCCACCACCAGCCCACCCAGCGAGGCGCCGAGGGCGATGCCGATGTTGAACGCAGCGATGTTCAGTCCCGACGCCACATCCGTTGCCTGCGGCGCATGGCGCTGTGCCTGCTTGACCACATAGACCTGCAGGCCGGGTACGTTGCCGAAGGCCACCGCGCCCAGCGCCAGCACCGTCAACAGCACCAGCCAGGTGCTGTGGGCGGTGAAGGTCAGCACCAGCAGCACCAGCGCCAGCAGCGCGAAGATCCGCTTCAATGCGGGGATCGGCCCCAGCCGGTCGGCCAGGCGGCCGCCCCACATGTTGCCGAACGCCACCGAGATGCCATATACCAGCAGCACGCCGCTGACCGCATTGGCGGAAAAACCGGTGACCTCCTGCAGGATCGGCGCCAGGTAGGTGAAGGACAGGAAGGTGCCGCCGTAGCCCAGCGCGGTCATCGCATACACCATCAACAGCCGCGGCTGCGCCAGCACGCCGAGCTGCTGGCGGAAGGTCGCCGGCGCGCTCTGCGCCAGGTTGCGCGGCACGAACGCCAGGCTGCCCAGCAGCGCCACCACGCCCAGCCCGGAGACCGCCAGGAAGGTCGCGCGCCAGCCCAGGTGCTGGCCGATGAAGGTGCCCAACGGCACGCCGGTCACCAACGCGACGGTCAAGCCGGTGAACATGATGGCGATCGCGCTGGCGGCCTTCTCCTTCGGCACCACCGAGGTGGCGATGATCGAACCAATGGAGAAGAACACGCCATGGGCCAGGCCGGTCAGGATCCGCGCCACGATCAGCGCGTTGTAGCCGGGGGCCAGGAAGGCGACCAGGTTGCCGAGGGTGAACACCAGCATCAGCGCCACCAGCAGGGTCTTGCGCGGCACGCGCCCGGTCAGCGCGGTCAGCACCGGCGCGCCGATCGCCACGCCAAGCGCGTACAGGGACACCAGCAGGCCAGCCGAGGGCAGGCTGACCTGCAGGTCGGCGGCGATGGTCGGAAGCAGCCCGACGATGACGAACTCGGTGGTGCCGATGGCGAAGGCACCGAGGGTCAACGCCAACAGGGCGAGGGGAATGCCACGGGTCATGACAGGGTCCGGCAGGAAAGGAAGGAGCGCAGTCTGCGCCGCTGACCTTTGCTGAAACACACGTCTTCACGCCAATCACTCTTGCCTGATGGTCAATAATGCGGCCATGAAAATCACCTTGGACGAAATGCAGGCGCTGCTGGCCGTCATCGACAGCGGCACCATCAGCGCGGCGGCCGAACAGCTGGGCCAGACCCCCTCAGGGGTCAGCCGGGCCCTGGGCCGGCTCGAAGAAAAGCTGGGCACCACGCTGCTGACCCGCACCACCCGCCGATTGCACCTGACCGCCGAAGGCGAGGCGTTCGTCCGCCAGGCGCGCCAGATCGTGGAGGCGGTGGAGACGGCGGAAGAGCAGATGGCGCTGCGTCGTCAACGCCCGGCCGGTCGCCTGCGCGTGGATGCGGCGATGCCGTTCGTGCTGCATGTGATCGCCCCGCTGGTGGCCCGCTATCGCCAGCAGTTCCCGGAGGTGGCGCTGGAAGTGAACAGCTCCGAGCGCTACATCGACCTGCTGGAGCGGCGCACCGACCTGGCCATCCGCATCGGTCCGCTGGCCGATTCCACCCTGCATGCGCGCCTGCTCGGCCGCTGCCGCCTGCAGCTGGTTGCCAGTCCGGCTTACCTGCGCCAGCACGGCACGCCGGACAGCGTGGCCGCCTTGTCCGCGCATACGCTGCTGGGCTTCAACGAACCCGAATCGCTGAACCGCTGGCCGCTGCCCGGCGACGACGAGGGCCAGCTTCGGGTACGCCCGGACATCGCCGCCTCCAGTGGTGAGACCCTGCGCCGGCTGGCGGTGGAAGGGGCGGGAATCACCTGCCTGTCTGATTTCCTGACCCACGCCGACCGCGCGAGCGGTGCGCTGGTGCCGCTGCTGGCCGCGCAGACGCTGGATGTCTACCAGCCGATCCACGCGGTGTACTACCGCAACACGGCCGTGTCGGCGCGCGTGCGCTCGTTCGTGGATGTGCTGGCAGAAGGCATGCAGCGCGAGCCGTTCGTGGTGTAGGCCGGATCGTGACGACCAACGGTCGTCACCCACCAACAGCAGTGGTCCGCACTACCGGAGCAGGTAGCGCCGAGCCATGCTCGGCGAGCGCAGCGGCAAAAAGCACCGCGTGACGACCAACGGTCGTCACCCACCAACAGCAGCGGTCGTCACCCACCAAAAGCAGTGGTCGGCACCCACCACGGGCCAGGCCTTCAGGCCAGGGTGAACACGCCCACCGATTCGACCAGACGCGCGGCCTGCTGTTCCATGCTGCGCGCGGCAGCAGAGGCTTCTTCCACCAGCGCGGCATTCTGCTGGGTCGCACCGTCCATCTGCACCACGGTCTGGTTGACCTGTTCGATGCCGGCGGACTGTTCCTGCGAAGCGGCGGAGATCTCGGCCATGATGTCGGTCACGCGCTGCACCGAGGCGACGATCTCGCCCATCGTGCTGCCCGCCTGGCGTACCAGCGCGGAGCCATCGGCCACCTTCTCCACCGATTCATCGATCAGCCCCTTGATCTCCTTTGCCGCCGCCGCCGAACGCTGTGCAAGCGTGCGCACTTCACTGGCCACCACGGCGAAGCCGCGGCCCTGGTCGCCTGCGCGCGCGGCTTCCACGGCCGCGTTCAAGGCCAGGATGTTGGTCTGGAAGGCGATGCCGTCGATCACCGAGATGATCTCGGCGATGCGCCGCGAAGACGTTTCGATACCGCCCATCGTCGCCACCACCTGGCCCACCACCTCCCCGCCCTGCGATGCCACGCTCGCCGCGCTGCGGGCCAGGTCGTTGGCGGTGCGTGCATGCTCTGCGTTCTGGCGCACGGTGGAGGTGAGCTCCTCCATCGAAGCGGCGGTTTCTTCCAGGTTTGCGGCCTGCTGTTCGGTGCGCTGGGACAGGTCGCTGTTGCCGCTGGCGATCTCCATCGCCGCTTCGCGGACACCGCCGGCCACCTGCTGGATGTCGGCGACGATCGTCGCCAGTTGCGCCGCCGTGGTATTGGCATCGCCGGCGATACGCGCGAACACGCCATGGAATTCACCTTCCATGCGCGCACGCAGGTCACCGTCGGCGATCGCGCGCAGCATGCTCGATACCTGGGCGAGGTTGCCGTCGCTGGCCTGCATCAGTTGGTTGAGGCCGGCCACCATGTCGGCGAAATCGTGCTCGAAGCGGGACACGTTGCCGCGTTGGCTGAAGTCGCCGGCGGCAGCGGCGCCTGCCAGCTGCTTGATCTCGGCATTGATCGCGCCGAGGTTCGCCTTGGCGGCATCCAGCGCATCGGTGATGACGCGCTTCTCGCCCGGCAGGCGGTCCATGTCTTCGGAAAGATCACCGACTGCGTAACGGCCCATGACGGCGATGGCACGCATCTTCACCTGGATGTGCGCTGCGACCAAGGCATTGCAGTCGGCCACCATGCGGCCGTAGGCGCCGGGGAATGCAGCGGCGTCCATGCGATGGCTGATCCGGCCCGCTTCGTGGGTGCGGGCCATCTCTGCCTGCGCTGCCAGCACACCGCGCAGCGTGCCCTGCACGTCCTGCATGGTCGTGGCCAGTCGGCCGATCTCATCGCGCCCCTGCACCTGCACGCGGTAGTCCAGGTCGCCGGCGGCCACGGCGCGCGCAGCGGCTTCCACCGCCACCACCGGCCGCACGACAGCGCGGCGCAGCCACCATGACAGCGCAAGCAACAGCAGCACGGCGGTGACGACCGTCACCACGGCACTGGTCACCAGCAGTTCGCGTGCGTGGCTCGAGCGGCGCGCGATGGCCGCATCCGCGACCTGCGCGGTATGCGCGGCCAGGCCATCCAGCGCCTGTGCCAGCGGGCGGTCGCGACCGCGCACCGGCGCATCACCGGCGGCCGGGTCGTAACCCGATGCGATGTAGGCCTGCAGCGCAGCCTGGTAGTCACGCTGCAGCGTGGCCTGGTCGGTCATGAACGCCGCGACCAGCTCACGCGTCCGGCCATCCTCGGCACGGCCGACCCTGGCAGCCAGTTCCGCCACCTTGCGTCCCTCTTCGGTCAAGGCGGCTGCGTGCTTTTCGCGCAGCGCATCATCGGCCCCCCGCAGCAGCACGTTCTTCCACTCCTGCACCTGCAGGCGGAACTCCCGTTGCAGCTGTTCCGCATCGCGGCTGACCGCGTAGGACGCCGGCATCGCCGCACCCAGGTCGAACCAGGCCGAGGCCAGGCCGGCAAGGGCGCTGGCCACCAGCAACAGCACGCCGAGCGAGGTGGCGCCGATGAGTTTGAACTGGATGCCACGAGCAGGTGGGGGAGAAGCGGGCGAGGCGTTCCGCATGAGCGCATGGGTCCGGGAAGGGGAGACTTCCTTATCGGGTGCGTCCCTCAATGCTTAAGTGCGAAGTGCGTCACGGTTATCGTTCCATTCAACGACGTGAAAGATATGTGATCTTCATCTCAGCTCATCAATGGAACAGTGCCGAGCATGACGCACCGGCCGATGCGGTTGCAGCGGCGGAACGGCCGGGGCAGGTCTGCGCGCGGCTAGGCGCTGGCTTCGTCGAGCTCGGCAATGTCCTGCGCCGACAGCGCCAACGTCGCCGCTGCCAGGATCTCGCGCAGCTGCTCGACGCTTGTGGCGCTGACGATCGGCGCGGTGATCGAAGCACGCGCGACCAGCCAGGCCAGCGCAACCTGGGAGGCGGTCGCGGCATGCTTGCCGGCGATGTCATCCAGCGCCCCCAGGATACGGTTGCCGTGCGGGTTGAGGTACTTCGCCACCACGGCCTGGCCGCGTGCGGGGCTCCTGGCCGCGTCTTCACTGCGGCGGTACTTGCCGCTCAGGAAACCACTGGCCAGCGAGTAATAACTGATCACGCCGAGCTGCTCGCGCTGCACCAGGGCTTCCAGGCCGGCCTCATAACCGGAACGGTCGTAGAGGTTGTATTCCGGCTGCAGCGTTTCATACCGTGGCATCCGGTAGTCGGCCGATATTTTCAGCGCGTCAGCCAGCCGCTCGGCACTGTAATTGGAGGCTCCGATGGCGCGGACCTTGCCTTGTTCGACCAGCCGCGCGAAGGCCCCCAGCGTCGTTTCCAGCGGGGTGGATTCGTCATCCTCATGCGCCTGGTAGAGATCGATGACATCGGTCTGCAGGCGACGCAGCGAGCCTTCCACCGCCGCGGTGATGTTGTCTGCCGACAGGCCGGGCTGTTCCGACCACTTCGCCACCTTGGTGGCCAGAACCACCTTGTCGCGCTTGCCGCTGCGTGCGAACCACCTGCCGATCAGGGACTCCGATTCACCGCCCTGGTTGCCCGGCACCCACGCCGAATAGGCGTCGGCGGTATCGACCAGGTTGAAGCCGGCATCGACAAAGGCGTCGAGCAGGGCGAAGGTCGTTTTCTCGTCCGCGCTCCAGCCGAACACGTTGCCACCGAAGGCGATGGGATGCACCTGCAGGCCCGAACGGCCGAGTTCGCGGGTTGCCGTCATGCGGAGTCTCCTTGTATAGCCATGCCAGCAGCATAAGGGGAGGGAGATGACGCTGCTGCGGCACCGGCCGCAAAACTGTGTTCCGGCGCGCCGCGCGGCGCTAACGCTTTGTGAACACCGAAGCAGTGCGGACTGCTAGTCTGCGCCCATCATCCAAGGGAGCCCCGCCATGAAGAACCTGATCACCGTGTCTGCCTGTTGCCCCGCCGTGGCAGCGGCGCTGTCGGCATCACCGCTGTATGCCCGCTCGCCGGTGGCCGCCAGCGCGGCGTCGCAGGTACAGGTCAGCCCGGCGATCGAGGCGGCGGTCAAGTCCACCATGCGCGATCCGGCCAATGTCACCCGCGATGGTTTCCGCCATCCGGCGCAGACGCTGTCGTTCTTCAAGCTGACCCCGGCCAGCACGGTCATCGAGATCACCCCCAGCAACGGCTGGTACTCGGAAATCCTGGCACCGCTGGTGCGCCAGCAGGGCCAGTACATTGCCGCAGTGGTGGATCCGGCATCGGTGCCGGAAGGACGTGGCCGCGATTACCAGCAGCGCAGCCGCGATGGCCTGCAGAAGAAGTTCGCCGCCTCGCCTGCACAGTTCGACAAGGCCACCGAAGTGGCCTATGACCCGGCCGCGCCGGTGTTCGGCAAGCCCGCTTCGGCTGACGTGGTGCTGACCTTCCGCAATGTGCACAACTGGCGCAAGTCCGGCCAGGCGCCGGGCATGTTCAAGGGCTTTTACGATGTGCTGAAGCCGGGCGGCGTGCTGGGCGTGGTCGAACATCGCGCCAAGGCCGATGTCAGCGACGACGACGGGTCCGGCTATGTCGGCCAGCAGCAGGTGATCGCGATGGCCGAAGCGGCAGGTTTCACCCTCGATGGCAGCAGCGAGATCAACGCCAACCCGCGCGATACCAAGGCTCATCCCAACGGCGTGTGGACGCTGCCGCCGTCCAACAACCACGACGCTGCCGATGCGGCCAAGTACAAGGCGATCGGTGAAAGTGACCGGATGACGCTGCGCTTCATCAAGGCGGCGCGCTGATCACTTTCGCACGCGGGTCTGCTGTGGTCAGCGGGGCGCCCCGGCGTCTTCCGCTGGCTGTTTCGGGGCCTGGGAGAGGGCGCTCCGCAGTAAGACGACGGGATGCGTGTCTGAGTTGTCCGGGTCCGGAAGAACGGTGTTGAACAACACGGTGACATAGCCGGTAGCAGCCAGGTTGGCGGGATCGCCCGTCATCGGCAGCTGGGCCATCAATTCACGCGCTGCACTGGTGGGGGCAAGCCCTGCCAGGGCGGGACGGCCCAGCGCGACGGCATGCTTGATTACCCATTGGTCGAAGGCCAACAGACGTGCCTGCGCAGAAGGCATTGCCGCTTGCACGCAGGTGACCATGGGCTGCATTGCCGTAGCCCGCATCAGGTCGGTGAAGTGCGCATCCCTCGCCTCGGCAGCAGTGCCCGCTGCGCCAGCGGACGTGGCAGGGCGCGGGACCGGGTCAGGCACCGGCTGCAGCTGCAGGGGGCGGTTCTCGATTCGCGCTGGTGTCGAGCCGGTCGATGCAGGGGTGGCAGCTGCCAGCGTTGCTGGTGGCGTCCGGGCGCGGAGTGCTGGAGGGGTTCCGGCGGCGGGCAAGTGCATGGGGTGCTCCTGGGTTGCGGGGATGCCATGACGAAGGGCACGGCATGCGTCAGACTTGACACACTCACATTCCCACCCAGCCTGCTCGGCTGACGCACGACCCACCAGGGCCATCTGCGTCGCATCACCGAACAAGGCAGAAAACTGCAACCATGTCTCTGATCCTGTTCAACAAGCCGTTCAACGTGCTGTGCCAGTTCACCGATCGCAGTGTGCCGCCGCGGCCGACACTGGCGGGCTTCGGCCTCCCGCCGCAGGTCTATGCGGCGGGGCGGCTGGACCACGACAGCGAAGGGTTGCTGCTGCTCACCGACGACGGTGGCCTGGCGCACCGGCTGACCGATCCACGGCACAAGGCGGACAAAACCTACTGGGTGCAGGTGGAGGGCGAACCGACGCCGGAAAGGCTGGCGCAGCTGCGCCGTGGCGTGCTGCTCAACGACGGGCCCACCCTGCCTGCCGGGGTCGAGCAGATCGATCCGCCTTCGCTGTGGGCGCGCGATCCGCCGGTGCGTTTCCGCAAGACGGTGCCCGATGCGTGGCTGGCCGTCACGTTGCGCGAAGGGCGGAACCGCCAGGTGAGGAGAATGACGGCAGCGGTAGGCCTGCCGACGCTGCGGCTGGTACGCGCATCGATCGGCCCCTATCAGCTGGGCGGGCTCCAGCCGGGGCAGTGGCGGCAAGCGGAATAAGGGCGGCTGCGGGTGTAAGGCTGGCGAGCGCCTGCGCACTATCTCTCCAGCGCGAAACGACGAAGGGCGTGGCATCCGCCACGCCCTTCGTGCCCGCCGAACCGGCCAGGACAGCTGCGGGACGTCAACCCGCGCTACGCACTCAGGCGTCGCTGCCGATATCGCTGTGTTCGTCCTGGATCGTGCTCGCACGACGATCGCGCGCCGCGACGCGCTGTGCCTGTCCGTTGACGACATGACCACCGGCCAGCTTCTTCTTCTGCTGCTTGCGATACAGCGCATAGCCCAGCAGGCCCACGCCAACGGCAGCAGCGGCGATGGTCACCGCCGGATTGCGGCGCGCGGCCTTGGTCGCGATCCGGCCACCGGTCTTGACCGCGCCCAGTGCTGCGCCGGTCTTGAGCCAGTCGGCGGCGGTGGGGCCGAAGTGGCGCAGGCTGCCGCCCAGGTTACCGCCAGCGTGCTTGATGCCATCGCCTGCGCTATGGGCCAGGTCCAGCGCGCGTTCCAGCGCACGATCGGTGATTACGGTCAGTCTGCTCATGTGGGGTCCTTTGCCTCGGGTCGAAGTCCAGTGTCGCGCGGTCGCTGTAAACGGCATGTCAGGCAAGCAGGCGCGCGGCGTGACTCTACCGCAGCCGTTCAGGATAGGGCTGGCCAAGGGACGCTGCCTAGGTCCCGCGCGGCTTGGCCCGGTGGGTCGCGGTGGCCGTCCATGGATCGTCCGGCCAGGGATGGCGCGGGTAACGGCCCTTCATTTCTTTTTTGACTTCGGCATAGGTACTGGCCCAGAAATTGCGCAGGTCCTGGGTGACCTGCAGCGGACGACCGCCCGGCGAGAGCAGGTGCAGGGTAAGTGCGACACGGTTGTCGGCAATCCGCGGCGTGTCCGCCAGCCCGAACAGTTCCTGCAGCTTCACCGCCAGCACCGGCGGAAGCGGCTCGCCGGTTTCGCTGTCCAGGGCATAGCTGATCGTGCGCTCCAGCCCGGATGGCACGCTGATGCGGGTGGGTGCATGGCGGTCCAGCAGCTGCCGCTGCGACCATTCCAACGGGGTCTTCAGTGCCTCGCCGAAGCTGGCTTCGTCCAGCGCATCCAGCCGGGTCCTGCCGGTGAAGGCAGGCTGCAGCCACGCGGTGCGCGTCGCCAGCAGGGCCGCATCGCTGACATCGGGCAAGCCGAGCTCGGGCATCCAGCGGCGCAGCGCTTCAACCCGCGCCTGCCATTGCCGCAGGCCCTCGGTCCATGGCAGGGCCTGCAGGCCGAGTTCGGCCACCGCTTCGGTCAGCGCGGCGGCGGCATGCGCCGGGTCGACGCGTCCGGCCGAGCGGCTGTCGAGGACGATGCGCTCGAAGCGGCTTTCGCGCAGCGCCACCAGCGCCCGGCGCTCGGCGTCCCAGCGCACGATGTCCTCGCTGACAAAGCGCGAAGCGAACACGCCGCGCAGGTACTGCTCATCCACCGGCGCGGCGCGCAGCAACAGCCCATCGCGTGCCTCGAAGCGCAGTTCGCTGGCCACCAGCCACGGCTCGCCGCGCAGGTCGCTCAGCTCGTGCAGGCGCGCGCTGCGGCCGTTGGCCAGCAGGTAGCGCAGCGGATCGTTCGGATGGCGGAAGGCGATGCGGTCCGGGAACGCATGCGCCAGCAGGTCACCCATCTGGTGCGCTTCGATGCTCGACGGTGGCGCGGCGTCGCAGCGCAGGCGTCGCCGCCACTGCCTGGCCGCTGCATCGATGGCGGCCAGCCCGCTGCGGCTCGCCTCATGCGGTGCACGGCCATTGCGGAATGCGGCCAGTGCGCGCCAGCGCGGTGCCAGTGCGTCGCCGCCCTGGCGCAGTGGGTCCCGCGCCTCCAGCAAAGCGGCGATATCGGCCGCCAGCGCCTGTTCGGTCCCGGCGCCTGCGGCAAGCAGCATCGCCGCAAGCCGGGGATGGGTGCCGATCGCCAGCATCCGGCGGCCCTGTGCGGTGATCGCATGGGCGGGCGACAACGCACCCAACCGCTGCAGCAGCTCGCGCGCGGCGGCCAGCGGCCCGGCCGGTGGCGCGTCCACGAAGCGCAGGTCACTGCTGCCCCACGCCGCCAGTTCCAGCGCCAGCCCGGTCAGTTCGACCTGTTCGATTTCCGCCCGGCGTTGCGGTTCGAGCCGCTGCGACTGCGGCCACAAGCGCCACGCCCAGCCTGCTGCCACGCGGCCGGCACGCCCGGCACGCTGGTCGGCAGATGCCTGGGCCACGTTCACCACGTCCAGCCGGGTGAAGCCACTGTTGGGATCGTACTGCGGCTCACGCGCCAGCCCGCTGTCGATCACCACACGCACGCCGGGCAGGGTGACCGATGATTCGGCCACGTTGGTGGCCAGCACCACGCGGCGGCGTCCATCGGCAGACGGTTGCAGCACGCGGCCCTGCTGTTCCACGGGGAGTTCGCCATGCAGCGGCAGCACCTCGGTGGCTGCGTCCACGGTGTCGTGCAGGCCGGCCAGCACGCGCTGGATTTCGCGTTGTCCGGGCAGGAACACCAGCACGTCACCGGGATGGGTGGCCAGCGCCTGCTGCACGGCGCGGCGCACCTGCAGCTCAAGCGCTTCGTCGCGGCGGGCGGGGAAGTGCGAAATCTCCACCGGGAAACTGCGGCCCTGGCTGGACAGGCGCGGCGCATCGAGGAAGCGCGCCAGCCGCTCGCCGTCCAGCGTGGCCGACATCACCACCAGGCGCAGGTCGTCGCGCAGCTGCGCCTGCACGTCCAGCGCCAGCGCCAGGCCGAGATCGCCGCTGAGGTGCCGCTCGTGGAACTCATCGAACACGATCGCACCGATGCCTTCAAGCATCGGATCATCCTGCAGCATGCGGGTCAGGATGCCCTCGGTGACCACCTCCACGCGGGTGCGTGCGGACACCTTGTTTTCGAAGCGGATGCGGTAGCCGACGGTTTCGCCGACTTCCTCGCCCAGCTGCCGTGCCATGAACTGGGCGGCACTGCGCGCGGCGACCCGGCGCGGTTCCAGCAGGATGATCTTCTGCCCGCCCAGCCACGGCGCGTGCAGCAGCGCCAGCGGCACCTGGGTGGTCTTGCCGGCGCCGGGCGGGGCTTCCAGGACCAGCCGCGGGTGCAGGTCGAGGCTGTCCTTGACCTGCGGCAGCAGCGCGGAAATCGGGAAGTGCAGGGTACTCATCGCACAAGGATAAGGGGCCATGGGGCCGGCAGGTACAATGAGCCGGCGTTCCCCACTGCGATGACCATGCAACTGATCGATATCGGCGCCAATCTCACCCACGACTCCTTCGACCGCGACCGCGATGCCGTGCTGGCGCGTGCGCGCGAGGCCGGCGTGGCGCAGCTGGTGATCACCGGCGCCAGCCGCGAACATTCACCGTTGGCACTGCAGCTGGCGCGCCAGCATCCCGGCCTGCTGTATGCCACCGCCGGCGTACATCCGCACCATGCGGTGGAATACACCGACGAATGCGATGCGGAAATGCGCGCCCTGCATGCGCATCCGGAAGTGGTGGCGGTGGGCGAGTGCGGGCTGGATTATTTCCGCGACTTCTCCCCGCGTCCGGCGCAGCACCGTGCGTTCGAGCGGCAGCTGCAGCTGGCTTCTGAAGTCACAGCGGCCGATGGTGCGCGCAAGCCGCTGTTCCTGCACCAGCGCGATGCGCATGCCGATTTCATGGCGCAGATGAAGAATTTCGAGGGCCGCATCGGCGCGGCGGTGGTGCATTGCTTTACCGGTGAACGCCAGGAAATGTTCGATTACCTGGACCAGGACTGGTACATCGGCATCACCGGGTGGCTGTGCGACGAGCGCCGCGGCGCGCACCTGCGCGAGCTGGTCAAGCACATCCCGGCCAACCGCCTGATGATTGAAACCGATGCGCCGTACCTGCTGCCACGCTCGCTGAAGCCGATGCCCAAAGACCGCCGCAACGAGCCGATGTATCTGGCGCATATCGTGGAAGAGCTGGCCCGCGACCGCGGCGAAGCGACCGACATCGTAGCGGCCAATACCACTGCGGCCGCGCGCGCGTTTTTCCGCCTGCCTGGCTGACCAACGAGCGTTGGTCGTGGTGGGTGACCACCGTTGGTCGTCACTTCCTGCGCGGCGCTACCGCCTGCCATCCCCATGCTCCCACGCATCCTGCAGCCCCTCGCGGTAGCTCGGAAAGCGCGGCTGCCACTGCAGCATCGCGCGCGTGCCGCCGCTGTCGATGCGCTTGTTGCCCTCGTAGAACCGTCGCAGCGACGGGCTGACCGCCGGATCGTCCCACTGCTGCTGCGCGGGCAGCGCATACCCACCCAGCTGCGCGGCGTACGCCAGCACGTCCTGCGGCGGGGCCGGTTCGTCATCGGCCGGCAGGTACAGCCCGGCAGGCTGCGGATGCTGCAGGGCCGCCATCACCACATCGGCCAGGTCCTCCACGTGCAGGCGGTTGAAGACCAGCCCGGCACGCACCACGTGGCGGGCACGCCCGGCGGCCAACTGCACCAGCGCATTGCGACCGCGCCCGTAAAGGCCCGGCAGCCGGAACACCGCCGAGTTGATGCCCCGTCCGCTGGCCAGCGCCTGCCACTGCCGTTCGGCGTGAAGCCGCTGCAGTGCCGACGGCGTGGCGCCGTCGGCCAGCGACGCCGCGTCGATCCAGCCGCCATCCCGGCTCGCGTAAACCGCCGTGGAGGACAGATACCCGACCCAGCGCAGTGACGTGCTGCTGACAAGTGCATCGCGCAGCAGGCGCAAGGCTGGGTCACCGTCGGCATCGGGCGGGATCGTGCACAGCACGGCCTCGGCACGCGCCAGCATGTCCAGCAGCAGCGGGTCGAGCGGATGATCGGCGGCAAGGCGGTGCCGGAGCAGGGCGTCGCCACGGCGCGCGGCTGGATCGCGCACGGTGCCGGCCACCTCCACGCCCTGCGCCAGCAGGCGGCGTGCCACGGCCTGGCCACTGTAGCCAAGCCCGAGGACCAACACGGTCTTCGGAAGGTCTGCCACCTCGTTCAGCCCGCGCGCTGCGTCTGGTATGCCTGCAGGGAACCGAAGGCCTGTGCCAGCAGCGGAGCGTCCTGGCCGAAGCCGAGCGCACGCGCCAGCATGTCACCGACGATGTGGTCCGCTTCGACCTGCTGCCCCGCTTCCAGGTCACGCAGCATCGAGGCCTTCAGCGCGGAGCCCGGCTGGGTCAATGCAGCCAGCGCGGTTTGCTGTGCGCTGGCCGGTATCGGCTCGCCGGATGCCTCGGCGACGGCCACGCATTCGGCGTACAGCGCCCGCAGGAAGTCCTCGCCGCCCTCGCTGCCCATGATCGTGCCGATGTCGGCACGGCGCAGGCAGGTAGCGGCCGCCAGTGCGGTCAGGAAGGTGTACTTGACCCACTGTTCCTGGCGGATGTCTTCGCTGGCGAGGTGGTCCACGCCGCCCTGCACGCAGGCAGCAGCGAAGGCCAGCACACGGGCGCTGAGGCCGACGTCATCGCGCTCGCCGAAGGTCAGCTTGGCCGGTTTGGCCAGGTGCAGCACCGCGCCATCGGCATCCTTGGTCGCGCTGATGAAGCACAGTCCGCCCATCACGGCGTCGCGGCCGAAGCGTGCATCCAGCGCGGCGTAGTGGTGCAGCCCGTTGAGGATCGGCAGCACGCTGGTGCGCGGTCCGACCGCCGGGGCGATGGCCTCGATCGAACTGTCCAGGTCATAGGCCTTGCAGCTCAGTATCACCAGGTCGAAGGGGTGCCCGGCAACCAGCGCCGGCAGCGCATCGGCGGTGACATGCTGCACCGGGAAGGCGGCATCGCCGAGCGGGCTGCGGATGACCAGGCCATCGCCCTGCAGCTGGTCCGCACGTGCCGGGCGAACCAGGAAGGTCACGTCCACCCCGGCCTGGGCCAGGCGTCCGCCGAAGTAGCCACCGGTACCGCCGGCGCCGAGGATCAGGATGCGCATCTGCAGGTCACTCCAGGTTCGTGAAGCATGAACAGGTTAAGGGCTGATGTATTCTGCACGGCGGCGGTTTGCTATGCTGAGCACTGGATCGGGGATTCCCGGTCGGCATTGGGCCTCGGCGGATTCGCCGGGGCCTTTTGTTTTTACGGGAAGCACTTCAGACCGTATCCGATGTAGCGGCCCAATGGGTCGCGGTCCAACTTCCGCTCGATGACATCCCATGCACGATTGGACTGACTGGGGCGCAACTGCTTCAGTCCAATCGGACGGGCGACCAGGTCGGCAAGTTGCAGGCCGATGGAATTGTTTTTCTTGTCCGTCAGCACGGGTTCGAACGGCAGATGGATGTTGCCGAAGTTGTCTCCACCGCAGATGCGGCGAAAAGCCAGTTCCAGGTCAGCGTCTTCATTGCGGCCGCGCGATTCGCACAGAACATGCGTCAGTACGGGTCCCTCTGCATCAGAGGTCTGACCCAGTCTTCGTAGCGAATAGAAAATTCTTTCCAGGCAGAAGCGCAGCGACAGGATGTAGTCGCTGAACCGCATCACGTCAGCTGCGCAGGCCTACGCCACGGCGCAGCAGCCACAGTGCCACGAAGGTCAGTGCCACCACGAAGCCCAGCATCAGCGCATAGGCCACCCACAGCGGTACGTCGCTGGTGCCGAGCAGGCCGTAGCGGAAGGCGTTGACCATGTAGAAGATCGGGTTGGCGTGGGTTGCCGCTTCAGCCCAGCCGGGCAGCAGCTTCACCGAATAGAACACGCCGCCCAGGTAGGTCAGCGGGGTCAGGATGAAGGTCGGCACGATCGCCACGTCATCGAACTTCTTCGCGTAGACCGCGTTGATGAAGCCGGCCAGCGAGAAGATCGTCGCACCCAGCAGCACCGTGGTCAGCGTCACCAG
>Ga0265780_10004236_pt1 | contig 18568 bp, 11 predicted proteins | sample P1T30metagenome_FD_192432 | JGI IMG/M metagenome (GOLD analysis project Ga0265780, IMG submission 192432) | Plant litter microbial communities from East Loma Ridge, Irvine, California - P1 T30 | ecosystem: Environmental > Terrestrial > Plant litter > Unclassified | place: USA: California...
CTCGTACTATGTGCCAGCGAAGTTCTTCGAGATGATCAAGAAAGGACATCTCTTTGCCTTCCTGGTCAATTTCTTCGTCGGTCAATTGGTCTAGTGGCATCTTAATTAATGAGTGAAAGAATGAAATGGCGAAAGAGCGAACCGCCGGAGCAGTGAAAAAGCGACTCGAACCCTTCGCTCTTTCGCCCTTTCATTCTTTCGCTCTTTGAATTTCTTAACTTTTATAGAGCGGGAATGCTTTCATCCACTCGTTGATTTCTTCTTTTACGGTCGCCAGCGTAGCGTCATCGTCGTGATTCATCAGCACGCGGTCGATATATACGACAATCTGCTCCATGTCCGATTCTTTCAGACCGCGGGTTGTCATAGCCGCCGTTCCAACGCGCATACCCGACGTAACCATCGGCGACTTATCGTCGAACGGCACCATGTTTTTGTTGATCGTGATATCAGCTTTGATCAGCGTATTCTCGGCCAGCTTGCCCGTCAGCCCTTTCGATCGTAGGTCGATCAGCATCAGGTGGTTATCCGTACCGCCCGAAATGATTTTATAACCCCGGTTCGTAAACGCGTTGGCCATTGCCTGCGCGTTTGCTTTTACCTGAACGGCGTAATCGTAGAAATCGTCGGTCAGAGCCTCACCGAACGCAATTGCTTTGGCAGCAATAATATGTTCCAGCGGTCCACCCTGCGTACCGGGAAAAACGCCCGAATCCAGCAGCGACGACATCAGGCGGGTATCGCCTTTTGGTGTTTTGATCCCGAATGGGTTTTCAAAATCGTTCCGCATCATGATCATACCACCCCGCGTACCCCGCAGCGTTTTATGCGTCGTGGTCGTAACGATGTGCGCGTGTGCCAGCGGGTCATTCAGCAGACCTTTTGCAATCAGACCAGCCGGGTGCGATACGTCGGCCAGCAGGATGGCCCCCACTTCGTCGGCAATCGACCGTAACCGTTCGTAATCCCAGTCGCGGCTGTAGGCCGAAGCACCACAGATCAGCATTTTTGGTTTTTCGCGCCTGGCGGTTTCTTCTACTACGTCGTAGTTGATAACGCCCGTTTCCTGCTCAACGCCGTAAAACGTCGGCCGGAAATACTTACCCGAAATGTTTACCGGCGAACCGTGCGTCAGGTGACCACCATGCGACAGGTTAAAGCCCAGGATGGTGTCGCCGGGTTGCAGACAGGCTAAAAAAACGGCCGTGTTTGCCTGCGCGCCCGAGTGAGGCTGTACGTTTGCCCACGTAGCGCCAAACAGTTCTTTGGCCCGATCGATAGCAATCTGCTCAACCTGATCAACCACTTCACAGCCACCGTAATACCGTTTGCCAGGAAGCCCTTCGGCGTATTTGTTAGTCAGGACACTGCCTGCGGCTTCCATCACCTGGGGCGACACGAAGTTTTCGGAGGCAATCAGTTCAATTCCCGACTCCTGCCGGTGTTGTTCTTTGGCAATCAGATCAAAAATCTGGGTATCGCGGGCCGATGTTGTAGCGGTTGTCATAGTCAATTGGCTAAAAGCAATTTTGGCTATACAAAAGTACAGCTTATTCAAATACGCTGAATGAGAATTTTGGCCGTGATGTACTCAGTCCGGCTCCCCGACCGAACCATTAATTTCATAATTCTTTGGTGCTGTACCCATACGGATAGGCTAGCTTTGGAAATGTTTTTGTTTAAAACTTGTTGTTCCAACAAATCAACACTTACCCAAAGCGGTATGAAACCATTATTTGCGCTTGCTGTGGCGCTGCTGGTGAGCGTTGCAGCAACTGCTCAGATTCTAAAACCGGCCAGCTGGTCCTACGCACCGACTAAATCGACAGCCAAAGTCGGTGACATTGTCGACCTGAAATTTACGGCCAGCATCAAAAGCGGTTACCACATCTACTCGTCGCAGGTCAATCCTAAAATTGACGGGCCACTGCCAACCGTTATCACTTTTGGCAAAAACGATACGTACGAGCTGGTGGGTGCTGTCAAACCGGTCAGTAAAGTAGAAACGAAATTCGAGGAGGTTTTCGAGGGCGATGTATACCTGATGCACGGCCCCGCCCAGTTTGTTCAGCGCGTAAAAATCCTGAAAGAGAAACCCCTCATTGCAGGAAACATTGACTACCAGGTCTGCACGGACAGCGATGGCCAGTGTATTCCCGGCAACGACGACTTTACCATTTCGGGCCTGACTGTGTCAGGTGTAGCCAGCACCTCGGTTGCGGCCGCTGCGCCAGCGTCTACCTCGACGGTGACAGCGCCTACCTCGCAAACAATGGTAGCGGCTACTACAGCCGACGCGTCAACGCTGACGGCTACCGAAGGCGACACGACACCAACGGTGCAGCAGGCAGCTCAAGCCCCCACAGCCACGCTGGACGCCCTGGCGGCTTCGGATACCAAACCGGCCGATACGTCGATGACGGGATTCATCGTGGCGGCTTTCCTGTCAGGGCTGGTAGCCCTGCTGACGCCCTGCGTGTTCCCGATCATTCCGATGACGGTTAGTTTCTTTACCAACCAGCAGGGTGGTCGCTGGAAGGCGCTGTTATTTGGCGCATCCATTATTGCTATTTACGTACTGATCGGCACGGTAGTCTCCCGCATCAACGGCCCCGCCTTTGCCAACTTTGTTAGTACGCACTGGCTGCCGAACATTCTGTTCTTCGTCATTTTCGTCTTTTTCGCCCTGTCGTTCCTGGGTCTGTTCGAGATTGTCCTGCCCAGCTCGCTGGTTAACGGGGCCGATGCCCGTGCCGAGCGCGGTGGTCTGGGTGGCGTTTTCTTTATGGCGTTTACGCTGGTGCTGGTTTCGTTCTCCTGCACCGGCCCTATCGTCGGCAGTCTGCTGGTCGCTTCGGCGGGGGGTGAAGTTATCAAGCCAATTATCGGTATGACGGCATTCTCATCAGCGTTTGCGATTCCGTTTACACTGTTCGCTGCTTTCCCGCAGTGGCTCAAAAGCATGCCAAAATCGGGCGGCTGGCTGAATTCGGTGAAGGTCATTCTGGGCTTCCTGGAACTGGCGCTGGCCCTCAAATTCCTGAGTATTGCCGATCAGGTGTATCACTGGGGCCTGCTCGACCGCGAGGTGTTCCTGTCGCTATGGATCGTGATCTTCTCGTTGATTGGGTTCTACTTCCTGGGTAAGATCAAATTACCCCATGACAGCCCGATAAGTTCGATCAGCGTACCCCGTCTGCTGATGGCGATTCTTACGTTTGCCTTCGTTGTGTACATGGTTCCAGGCCTGTGGGGTGCTCCGCTGAAAGCACTGGCGGGTTATCTGCCCCCCGAAACGTCGCAGGATTTTAACCTGACCAATCAACAATCGTCCGGCGCAGCGCCTGCTAATCAGCTCGGCGAAACGCCTAAATACGCTGATCTTTTTGAATTGCCTCACAGTATACAAGGCTTCTTCGATTATAAGCAGGCCCTGGCTTACGCGAAAAAGACTAATAAACCGATCTTCATTGATTTCACTGGTCACGGCTGCGTAAACTGCCGCGAAATGGAAGCCCGCGTCTGGTCCGACCCAGCAGTGCTTTCCCGGCTGAAAAACAATTTTGTCGTAGTGGCGCTCTACGTCGACGATAAGACCGAACTACCCGAAAGCGATTGGTACACCTCGACTTACGACGGAAAAGTCAAAAAAACCATCGGTGCGCAGAACGCCGATCTTCAGATCACGAAATACAACAACAACGCCCAGCCACATTACTGCCTGGTCAACAGCGACGGGAAACTACTCGTAGCACCGAAAAATTACGACCGGAGTATCCAGCAATTTGTCTCGTTCCTCGATTCCGGCAAGGCGAAGAGCTAAACGTTACGTCTCTAAGACACAAAAACGGCGATGGACATCCATCGCCGTTTTTGTGTCTTAGAGACAAGTTAGGATCTCATTTTTTACCATCCACTTTTTTTCCTGTCAGCCCTTTTATCTTGTCAACCTCGTCCTGGCTAAACGGCGTTTTGTCCTGCCGATAAATGTCATGGAACCATAGCTCCGGCTCTTTGCCGCCCGGAATCGGCGTATCCCAGGCAAAAATAGTATTCGTTTTCCCCGACACGAAGCCCCAGTTAATGGCGCCGATATTTTCCTGTTTCAGCATGGGCATGATCGTCTGGAAAAGGCTTCCGTTCCGGCGGGCCATGTATTCGGTACAGATCAATGGCCGATTGTAAGCCCGAAACTCCTCAATACGTTTCTTGTGCTTGTCGATGTACAGGTACTGGTGGTACGTAACAACGTCCGAGTTTTCGAGCTGGAATTTGTTCAGTTCATCAAAACCAGCATCCCAGTTCCAGACACCCGCGCTGACGGGCTGCGACGGATTGACCTGCCGCGCCCAGCCAAACACAGCTTTCAGCAGGGGCAGGCTTTTGCTCAGATAGCCACTGTTGCCCGGCTCGTTGTACAGATCCCAGAGTAGAATGCGGTTGTCGTTCTTGAAGGTCGTCATGACGTCTTTCACGTACCGTTCCAGCACGGGCAGACTATCGGGATGACTCAGCAGCATCGAGCCGGGGTCACGCACCCAGCCGCTATTGTGCACCCCCGGCTTCGGATCGGGTTGTTTGCCGGGACGGTATTCGTCGTTCCAGCAATCGTCAAAGAATACCAGGATCGTTTTGACACCGTGTTTATTGGCAATTTGTAGATACTGATCGAGCCGTTTTTTGAAACCAGCCTGATCGGAGGTCCAGGCAACGTGGTGGAGATACACCCGCATGGCATTCAATCCCAGTTCCTCGGCCCAGCCGAGTTCCTTATCAATCGTTTGCGCATCGAACGTAGCAGCCTGGAACATTTCGAGCTGGTTGATGGCCGTGCTGGGCTGATAATTACACCCCCGGACCCAGCCCTGTTTTTTATACCAATCATTGGCTTTCTGTGTACTCCATTGATTCTGTGCAACTAAGTCAGCGCTCAGCAGCGCCAGGCATAGCAAAAAAACGTATTTCATAACTAGTGATCAGCAGTTGGTAAATGGATTTATGGTAAAAGTTAATTTGATAGTTGCTTCGGTAGATTATAGCCTAAATTGTCATTTTTAGATCAACGAAAATTCCAGGCTATATACACTAGCTTCCGCCTTATCGGGAGCCTACGTTAAAAAGACCTTATGCTACGAAAAGTTACTTTGTTTTTTCTGCTGATCGGCCCGATTTTGTCCGCTACGGGCCAGAACCGGGCCCTGCGTCCGGCTCCCTTTCTGTACCAGAACAACCGGGAACCGCTGCGGGCCAACCCCTACGTCGAGCTTCCGCTGGGTGCTATTAAACCACAGGGCTGGCTGCACGATATGCTGGTTCGGCAGAAGGACGGCGCAACGGGAAATCTGGATACGCTCTACCCGCTGGTGATGGGGCAGCGTAACGGCTGGCTGGGTGGCGACGGCGATCAGTGGGAACGAGGTCCGTACTGGATCGACGGACTTTTGCCGCTGGCCTACATCCTGCACGATCAGGCACTGATTGCCAAAACCAAACCCTGGATCGAGTGGGCGCTTGACAGCCAGCAGGTCGACGGCTATTTTGGTCCGGAAAAAGATTACGGTGCCGAGCCGGGCATTCAGCGGGATAACAGCCGCGATTGGTGGCCCAAGATGGTAATGCTCAAGATTCTGAAGCAATACTACGCAGCCACGGGCGACCAGCGAGTCATCAAACTGATGACAAATTACTTCCGGTATCAACTAAACGAGCTGCCGAAGACACCCCTCGATCACTGGACGTTCTGGGCCCGCTACCGGGGTGGCGATAATCTTATGGTAGTGTACTGGCTCTATAACATCACCGGCGACAAATTCCTGCTGGACCTGGGCGACCTGATCCATAAACAAACATTCGACTATACCGACGCTTTCCTGAATACCAATCTGCTGGCTACCAAAGGTAGTATTCACTGCGTCAATCTGGCGCAGGGCATCAAAGAGCCGATGGTGTATTACCAGCAGCATCCCGACGAAAAATACGTAACGGCCACCCGAAAAGGTTTTGCCGATCTCCGCAGGTTTAATGGTATGGTGCACGGTTTATATGGCGGAGATGAAGCGCTGCACGGCAACGACCCAACCCAGGGTTCGGAACTGTGCTCAGCGGTGGAAATGATGTTTTCGCTGGAAAGTATTCTCGCCGTTACGGGCGACGTGGCCTACGCCGATCAACTGGAAAAGGTAGCCTTTAACGCGCTCCCTACGCAGATTTCGGACGATTTCATGCGCCGGCAGTATTTCCAGCAGGCCAACCAGGTTATGTCCACCCGGCATCCGCGCAACTTCGGTGACAACCACGGCGGTACGGATGTGTGTTTCGGTCTGCTGACGGGTTACCCCTGCTGTACGGCCAACATGCACCAGGGCTGGCCCAAATTCGTGCAGAATCTCTGGTACGTCACGCCTGATAAAGGACTTGCCGCGCTGGTCTATTCATCCAGCCAGGTAACAGCGCTGGTGGCCAGTGGAGAGTCAGTTACGTTCCGGGAGGAAACCAATTACCCATTCGACGAAACGATCCGGTTTACGCTAACGCTCGACGAAAAAGACCGATCGGTTGGGTTTCCGTTTCATCTGCGTATACCCGCCTGGTGCAAAAAAGGCACAATCACCATTAACGGCACCGTCTGGAATGAATTGGCGGGCAACCAGATCGCGGTAATCGACCGCACCTGGCAATCGGGCGACGTAGTAGAACTGACCCTCCCGATGCACATCTTCACCAACACCTGGTTCGAAAACTCGAAGTCAGTTGAGCGCGGTCCCCTTACGTACGCCCTAAAAATTGGCGAAGAAGCGAAAACCGTCAGGAACGACAAAGACCCCGTTGCCTATGGCGCATCTTACAGCGAAATCCGACCAATTACCCCCTGGAATTATGGCCTGATCGACACAAAAGATGATCAGTTGGAAACGCAGTACACAGTCGAGAAAAAAGCGTCCGTCAGTTCCTTTCCCTGGAATCCAGAAAACGCTCCCCTCCAAATCCGAACCAAAGGTCGCCGGATTCCTTCCTGGCAGTTGTATAACGACATGACCGGCATATTGCCCTACAGTTTTATCTATGGACTGGAGACGGCAAAAGAGGAAGACGAGTTGATTTTGATTCCTTATGGCTGCACCAACCTGCGTATTTCGCAGTTCCCGATCGTGCGAAAGCAGTAGCCTTACACTTGACCAAACTATAAAGAAAAAGCCTGTCAGCAATTGCTAACAGGCTTTTTCTTTGTGCCGAAGGCGAGACTCGAACTCGCATGTCCGTAAAGACACACGCCCCTGAAACGTGCGTGTCTACCAATTTCACCACTTCGGCAGCTCGTTTCCCTTACTCTTGGGACTGCAAAGGTAATATACGAAAGTACCTTTGCGCAAGTCTTTCGCGAAAAAATTTTCGCTAGCGAGCAAAAGCCAGTCGCTTACCCGCCCGATCGGCCAGGAAATGACCATCCTGATACACCAACTCCCCCGAGACGAACGTGTGTGTTACGGTCGATCCGAACGTATGGCCCAGCAACGGCGACCAGCCACATTGATACAGGATATTTTCCTTCGTTACGGTCGTTGGCTGCTGCGTATCGACCAGAACCAGGTCAGCCCAGTAGCCTTCCCGTACGTAACCCCGCCGGTCGATCTGAAAACAGTCAGCGGGCGCGTGGCTCATTTTCCGGACAACGGTTTCGATCGGCAGTTTTCCCTGCGCCACAAACTCCAGCATCAGCAGCAACGGATGCTGCACCAGGGGCAAACCAGATGGTGCCTGCCAATACGACTGTTGTTTCTCGGCCCAGGTATGGGGTGCGTGATCGGTAGCGATAATATCCAGCCGGTCGTCCAGCAGCGCGGCCAGCAGAGCCTCTTTGTGATGCGCGGCCTTGATAGCCGGGTTACACTTGATCTGGTTTCCTAACGTCAGGTAGTCCCGGCTGTCGAACCACAAGTGGTGGACACAGACTTCGGATGTAATTCGTTTTTCCGACAGGGGAATGTCGTTTCGGAACAGCGCCAGTTCATCGGCAGTAGTAATGTGCAGAATGTGCAGCCGGGCGTTATGGCGCTGGGCCAGTTCTACCGCCAGTGAGGACGAAATCAAACAGGCCTGTTCCGACCGGATCAGTGGATGGATGGCTGCCGGGGCCGCATCGCCGTATAGATTCCGGTACTGTTCCGTATTGGCGCGGATCGTTGCTTCGTCTTCACAGTGGGTCGCGACGAGCATGGGGCTCTGCCGAAACAGATCTTCCAGCACCTGCTCCTTATCGACCAGCATGTTGCCCGTGGAAGAGCCCATAAAAACTTTGATGCCGCAAACGGATTTGGGGTCGGTACGTAGCACCTCGTCGAGGTTGTCGTTCGACGCGCCCATGAAAAAGGAGTAGTTTGCCATCGACGTGTTAGCCGCAATAGCGTACTTGTCAGCCAGCAATTCCTGCGTCAGCGCGTTGGGAACCGTATTGGGCATTTCCATGAACGTGGTAACGCCCCCTGCGATGCCTGCCCGAGACTCGGACTGGATAGTTGCTTTATGCGTCAGGCCCGGCTCCCGGAAATGGACCTGGTCGTCAATAACGCCGGGTAACAGATATTGTCCTTTGGCGTCGATCATCTGAGAAATCCTCTCATCCGACAGACCAGCCTGAATGCGGGCAATGAAGCCGTCTTCGATCAGGACGTCGGTTTCGGTAATCTGATTCTCGTTAACTAAGCGGGCGTTGCGAATTAAAATTTTGCTCATAAAAGGCGGGCGGCTTCCTTCGCAAAGTACGTTAGAATCGACGTAGCACCGGCCCGTTTGATCGATAGTAAGGTTTCCATCATAGCCCGGTCGCCGTCGAGCCAGCCTCGTTGCGCGGCTGCTTTAATCATGGCGTACTCACCACTCACGTTATAGGCCGTAATGGGCAGGTGGAAATTATCTTTCAGCAATTTAATGATATCGAGGTAAGCAAGCGCGGGCTTTACCATCAGGAAATCAGCCCCTTCGGCAAAATCGAGCTGGGCTTCGATCAGGGCTTCGCGGCTGTTGGCCGGGTTCATCTGATACGTTTTCTTATCGCCAAACTTAGGGGCCGAATCCAGCGCATCACGGAACGGACCGTAGAAGGCACTGGCGTATTTAGCCGTGTAGGCCATGATCGCTACGTCGTGAAAATTTCCTTCATCCAGCACCTGCCGGATGTATCCCACCCGACCGTCCATCATATCTGACGGGCCAACGATATCGGCACCGGCCTGTGCCTGCGCCAAAGCCATCTTGCCGAGTACTTCCAGCGTGGGGTCGTTCAGGATTTTACCGTTTTCAACGATACCGTCGTGGCCGTCAGAGCTGTAAGGGTCCATCGCTACGTCGGTCATAACCACCGCATCCGGAAAACGATCTTTGATCGCGCGAATGGCATTCACATATAAACCGTCGGGGTTGTAGCTCTCGGTCGCGTATTTATCTTTTTTCGACTCGGCAATATTGGGGAACAGGTCGAAAGACTTCACGCCCAGATCCATACACTCCTGAATTTCTTCCAGCAGCAAATCCAGCGACAGTCGATGAATGCCGGGCATGGACGTTACTTCGGTACGTACCTTCTGTCCGTCAACTATAAATACCGGCAGAATAAAATCAGTAACAGACAGGCGCGTTTCCTGCACCATGTCGCGAATAGCGGCCGACTGGCGATTCCGGCGCGGACGACGAATAATATTCATAATTCACTTCTGTAAAAGTTGCAAAGGTATAAAGTTAAGAGTTGCATAGCGCTGGGGTCGAAGCCACGGAACGCGCAAACCAACTATCGAACTTTACAACGCTATAACTTTTAAACGATGAGTTTAAATCCTTCGCCGTGCACATTGACGAGCTGAACGGTCGTGTCGTTTTTCAGGTATTTCCGCAGTTTGGTGATATAAACGTCCATACTGCGGGCGTTGAAATACGAATCGTCACCCCAGACCATCTTGAGCGCAAAACTCCGGCTGACGGGCTGGTTCAGGTTCTGGGCCAGTAGTTTCAGGAGTTCAGACTCCTTGCTGGTCAGCTTCTGCGTCTGGGGATCTTCGCCCGCTACCGTCTGCGTAAGCAGCTGATGCGGGTAATCGAACGAAAACGACCCGACCTGATACGTAGTGGGTTCCACTACGCCATCAGCCGACGTTCGCTGGTACCGGCGCAGGATGGCCTGAATCCGCAGCAGCAGCTCTTCCATACTGAACGGTTTCGTTACGTAATCATCGCCCCCCACTTTGAAGCCCTGGATGGTATCTTCCTGCATGGACTTGGCCGTCAGGAAAATAATAGGAACGTCGCGGTTGGACATGCGCACCTCCTTTGCCAACGTAAACCCATCTTTCTTGGGCATCATTACGTCGAAGATGCAGAGGTCGTACGACTGCGACATAAACTGCTGCAGTCCCTGGTTACCATACGTCACGCGGTCGGTCCGGTACCCTTTCATTTCCAGATATTCCTCAACTAACTGCCCCAGGTTGGGGTCATCTTCGACGAGCAGAATGGTAGGCATAGGTTCAAAGAGCGAAAGAGTGAAAGAATGAACGAGTGATTATACTTCGGCAGTAAACCGCTCGTTCATTCTTTCACTCTTTCGCCTTGTTTATAAGGTAAGATTACTTCAAATGAGCTTCCTTTTCCGGGTTGGCTTTCTACCCGAATCTGGCCGTGGTGTTCCTCGACCATCTTGCGGACGTAGCTCAACCCAAGTCCAAAGCCTTTTACATCATGCCGGTTACCGGTTGGTACCCGATAGAATTTCTCAAAGATCCGGTTCGTTTGTTCCTTGGTCATCCCCACGCCTTCATCAGTCACCGTAATACTGATACCGTCGGACAGGTTGCGGGTTTGCAACGTAATGTGCAGTCGATCCGGCGAATACTTGATGGCGTTATCCAGCAGGTTATAGACAATATTGGTCAGGTGAACATCGTCGGCTTCGATGATTTCGTTCTCGGCCTCAAAATCCAGATCCACTTCGCCCTGCCGCTGTTCGATCTGCAAACCAATTGTGTTGAGTGCCCGCTCGATTACGTCGTGAATGTTGACCGACGACAGTTTCAACCGAATTTCACCGCGATCGAGCAGCGCCATCTGCAACACCTTCTCGACGTGCGATCCCAGCCGCCGGGTTTCATCACGGATAATACCCATATAGCGCGTCAGTCGATCCGGTTCCGGAACGGAGGCCCGGCTGGCGTTGCCGTACTGCTCCTGCACCATTTCTACGGCCAGCGAGATCGTCGAAATCGGCGTTTTAAACTCGTGGGTCATGTTGTTGATGAAGTCGTTCTTGATATCAGCCAGTTTTTTCTGCTGCACAATAGTGCTGATCGCGATGTAAAAGCAAGCCAGAATCACCAGAATCAATACTACTGACGCCCCGAACGTAAAGCCCAGCCGATCCAGAATAAAGGCCTGCTGGTTCGGAAAATAAACGTACAGGTAATTGCCCGTCTCTACCAGATTCGTCGGGAACAGGGCCGCTTTGTATCCATTGGCACTAAGCTGTTCCGGTTGAGCCGACAGGGAGGTAAACAGAAAATTAGGTTGTTGGCGCGTTCGAACGCCGTATGAGAACGGAATGGTAATGCCCCGCTCGATCAGGGTTTGCCGAAGTAACGTATCGAGTGCCAGCCGATTAACCCGGTCGGCAATGGGCCGGTCGGACATCAGTAGTCCTTTCAGCATGCCCTTGATCATATCCGTTTGCGCTTCGGCTTTGGCCTGGCTCATATTAGCTGGTCGATTCACGCCTACCAACCGTGCCGACGCTTTCTCGATCGAATCCCTGCGCCGGGCTTTATTAGCTTGGGCAATACGACGAAGCCGATCTTTAGCCGCCTGAGCATCAGCTTTTTGCTTAGTTGTTTTAGCGGCTACCTGCTCGTTGATGCGGTGGAGCTCATCGTTCATAATAAACTCAAGCCACCGGTCAAACTGCTGCTGCTGAGCCAGCCGGGCCTGCCAGTCGCCCACGGCCATCAACTCGTCCTGCTGCCGAAAAAACTCTTCAACAATCATCATCTGTTCGGTTGTCAGCGGGCGAACGGTTGGATGCAGCACGTCCGACTGCACAACCATAGCCCCCGCCGGGGCCATGCTCGTAACCGATTGAATGGCCTGGCGCTCCGGTAGCGAATTGGTAACGCTGGCGTGGGAAGAGCCAGCCATCTGTTTGTCCCGTGTCAAGGTTGTTTCCAAATCCTCCGCCTTAGCCGGGGCCTTCCCCTCTTCTTTTTTGGCAATCGCCATCAGGCGTTCCTGCTGCTGCTGGCTATGAATCTGCTGTTTTGTCTGGTACAATATTTCCTGACGTTCCAGCGTCCGTACAACTTCCTGAAGGGCATCGGTCACTTTATACGCAAACTGTTCCTTCTGAAGCCGCAGCGCGCTACCAATCCAGTAAAGTTGCAGCCCAACAAGGCCCAGCAACCCGACTGTCATTAGCGCGACGATCCATCGTATTCGTTGTTTTGACATTTTTTCTCCTACGCATGCAACCTTCCGCCTTTTTTCTCATCTATGGAGAAAGCGGCTGGAACGGTCAGTAAAAATACAATTACCTGGACTAACCAGCCGGACGTTAACAAACTTTAACAGCCTGACCAGTACGTTCCTTATCGCCAGTCCATTTCTTTGCTTATTCCGTTTCTTACCATGAAAAAAACAGCTTTTATCTGGACTCGGTTCGTTCCGGTCCTGCTACTTACCAGTAGCCTAAGTGGAATTACCCTGGCTCAGAAAGCCAAATCGACAGCGCCCAAAGCCGCTGAAAACGAGATGAACGTCCGCGTTATCGAACGTAATGGCAACGAGGTTCGTGAAATCGAGCGTACGTACCGCATCGACGGCCTGTCTGACCCCGAGCGGGATAAACTGGTGATGAAACTGGTCGATTCGCTCAAAACGGCCCGCAAGGGCAGTGGCAAACGGCAGATGACGATCATTGTCGATGACAACCACGGCGACCGGATTGTCACGAGAGAACGTAACGCCCGAGTACCGGGCGACGCACTGGCCCGGCGCAACTGGCAGCCCAAGACCAACACAGGTCCTTTCGGTGATAATCGTACCTGGCGGTATGAGCTTCGGCGGGGCGCCGATTCGCTGGCCCTCAATCTGGACCGGCTTCAGTTCCAGTTCAAAGACATGGACCGGCAGTTTGTCCGGCCGTTCGAAGACTGGAATCGAAACATGAACTCCAAGCCTTCGTCCATCCGCGGCCTGGATGCCTACCCCAACAACCCGGATCATAACCAACTGAATCTGCGCTTTACGGCGCCAGCCAAAGGTGACGTCAACATCCTTGTTACGAATACTAAAGGTAAAGAAGTAGCCCGCCGGGAGTTGAAAGATTTCTCGGGTGAATTCATCGGTCAGATCGATCTGGGCAAAAGTTCACAGGGGACGTACTTCATCACCGTTACACAAAACGAAGACGGCGCCGTTAAACGGATTGTAATCGACTAAAAATCATCTTTCACGAAAGGGTAATGATCGCCCTTTCGTGAAAATTTAACAAAAATTTAGTACTATGTATTGCAAGATACCAAACAAAGCCCATATCTTTGTGTCATCAAACTAGCAGGCCAGGATTATGAAAAAGTTACTCATCGTCGGAACGTTACTGATCGGTATCAGCGGAGAGGCTCTGAGCATGGGGCATCCTCATAATCTTTTTGCCGCTCGTAAGACCATGCGCGCCAAGTCATCGACGTCGACCACGATTCGACATAAATCAGAGCCTGTAGCCGCCTGTAGCTGGCAGCCTGTTATTCACGTTGACAAAGTAGCATTCAGCAAACGGCTGTTAGCTGCCCTAGCCGAGCTGAGTCCAATCAATTCCTGAATTTCAACTGCCTTCACGTTAGTCAATGAGCAGAAAACATTGAAAACGTTTTTATACCTGTGTAGTTGACAGCCGGAGTTACCAGCTTTGCTGACATTTGACTGTCAATAATCTGACTCTTTAGCTCCTCGTTCACAATCACTTGCCGGTAATTCGCTCTAGCAGTCCCCTCTGACCGGCTTGCTATCTTCCTGGTTCTGCCTAATTCTACCCAGCAGAAATACACTGTCAGGAACTATGATTTTTACCCAATCTGGGCCACATTAACATTTTTTAATGGTATCTCAATTGAACTATTTACAGTAAAAATTCTATATTTTAGATAGAATCGATGGTTTCCAACGAGTGTTGGCTATTTTTAACATTTAGCCCGTACACCACCAGATACTGACTGTATTTATTTTACCTGTTGAGTACCCATGCGTAACAACATCGTCCGGTCGCTGCTTGTCGTCGGTCTGCTGTCCATCAGTTTGATAACCACCTTTGGTCTGACCAGACCAGGGCGTCTGCTTTGGCATCGCATCTCCCACTCCAGAAGTCTCCATAAAGTCCATAAGCGTACTACGGCACCGGTTGCCAAAATCAACAGGGATACCTACGTAGCTGGACCAGCGGCCAAACCTGTCGAAGTATTCGCTCTGTCCGACAGCGGGCAAACGTGGGTAGACAGCGTTTTTCGCACGCTGACCCCCGAGCAGAAAATTGGTCAGTTTTTTATGGTCGCTACGTTCTCCAATCGCAACGAGAACCACTACCAGTACATCGACCACCTGATTCAGAGCTACAACATTGGCGGGTTGATCTTTTTTCAGGGCGGCCCCTACCGGCAGGCGGTGCTGACCAATCGCTACCAGAATCAGTCCAGAGTCCCGCTGCTCGTCGGTATCGATGGCGAATGGGGGCTGGGCATGCGGCTGGACAGCGCGATGGATTTTCCCCGTCAGATGTCATTAGGCGCTATCCGCGACAACCAGCTGATTTACCGGATGGGTGCCGAAATTGGCCGCCAGTGCCAGCGACTGGGTATTCACATCAACTTTGCCCCTGTTTCGGACGTTAACAGTAACCCCGCCAACCCGGTTATCGGGACGCGTTCGTTCGGCGAATCGAAAGAGAACGTAGCGCTGAAGGCATCGGCTTACATGCGGGGCCTGCAACGGACCCACGTAATTGCTACTGCCAAACATTTTCCCGGCCACGGCGACACTAACGTTGATTCTCACCACACACTGCCTACGGTCAGCCGGTCGTCGGAGCAGATGCGCGATATCGATCTGTACCCGTTCCGGAAGCTCATTGCCGATAGCCTGATGGGCGTGGTAACGGGGCATCTGCACGTACCGGTCATTGACAACACGCCGGCCCTGGCGGCTACGCTCTCCGAAAAAATCGTTACGGAGCTGCTGAAGAAAGAACTCGGTTTCCGGGGGCTGGTCTTTACCGATGCCCTGAACATGGGCGGTATCAGCCGGTCGCCAAAGGCGATGGACGTTAACCTGCGCGCCCTAATCGCGGGTAATGACATTCTTCTTTATCCCGAAAACGTCCGGGAAGCTGCCCAGCACATCCTCAATGCCGTTCAACAGGGCGTTATTTCGCAGGATTTTATCGACGAAAAAGTCAAGAAAATTCTCCGGGCGAAATACTGGGTCGGCCTGAACCACTACAAACCTATTCAACTGGGTGGCCTGTCGGCGGAAATCAACTCGCCCGAAGCCGAACTACTGAAACAGGAGCTTTGCGAGCAATCCGTTACGCTTGCCAAGAACCAGGACGACCTGCTGCCCCTAAAACGCCTGGACACGCTACGGCTGGCATCGGTAGCCATCGGCGCCGAAGCGGGTAACGTTTTTCAGAAGACACTCAATCAATATGCTCCTTTTCATACGCTGTCCTTCCCCGAAAAACCCATTTCGGATACGGAGCTGAACAGCATGCTGGCGCAGATTGGCGATGCGAACACGGTGATGATCAGTTTTCATCACATGAACGAGTCGGCCAACCGCAAGTTTGGCCTGACGAAAACATCGCTCGATCTCATTACGCGACTGAAACAAAAGGGCACCAAAGTTATCGTTACGGTTTTCGGCTCTCCGTACAGCATGCCGCTGTTTACGGGCGCTGACGCCCTGATTTGCGCCTACCAGGAGATGGATGACATGCAGCGGGTCGTTCCACAGATTATGTTTGGTGGGCTGGGCTCGCGTGGCATGCTACCCGTATCGACGGGAGAGTTTAAACTTGGGATGGGCGACCTGGTCAACCCGGAAGGTCGTTTGTCGGCGGGTTCGCCCGAGAGCGTGGGGATGAAATCAGCTACACTGGCCAAAATTGATGCCATCGTTCAGGGAGCCGTTAAAAGCAAGGTTGTGCCCGGTTGTGAAGTGCTGGTTGCCCGCAAAGGCAAGATCGTTTACAGCAAGAACTTCGGCGCCCTGACCTATAGCCCCGGCGCGCCCAAAGTCACGGACGAGACGCTCTACGATCTGGCTTCACTGACCAAAGTGCTGGCAACGCTGCAATCGGTTATGGTGCTGCACGACCGGAAAGCCATCGATATTACGCAGAAAGCCTCGACCTATCTGCCCGAATTGCGGGGCACCAATAAACAGAACATTACGCTGCAGGATTTGCTCTGGCATCAGTCGGGCATGGTTTCTTTCTACCCTACCACCTGGGACCGTACCCGGACACCGGGTGGTGGTCTGAAAGCGCAGTACTATAATCCTACCCCCGACAGCTTATACACGCTACAGGTAGCTCCCAACTTGTGGGCGGTGCCTGCCCTGCGGGATTCGGTCTGGAAATGGGTAGTTCAGTCGCCCATGTCGCGCAAGCTGGACGAAACCGGCAAAGCCGCTTACGTATATAGTGACCTAAATTTCCTGATGCTTCAGAAAATTGTGGAGCGCGTATCCCGGCAACCACTGGATAAGTTTGTTACCGAGAACGTGTACAAACCACTCGGCCTGCATCAACTGGGCTTCATGCCGCTGCAACGGCTAAAAAATCCAGTTTGTGCGCCAACGGAGCAGGATACGTATTACCGGAATCAGTTGCTGGTCGGTACAGTGCATGACCAGATGGCGGCCGTGCAGGGGGGCTTATCGGGCCATGCCGGTCTGTTCGGGAATGCCCGCGAGATTGCTACGCTGCTGCAGATGAACCTCCAGAAGGGTACTTACGGCGTTCAGCGTATTCTGAATCCACTGACTGTTCCTATGTTTACCCAGACGTTGAGTAATCGCAGTCACCGGGCGCTGGGCTGGGACAAACCTAATCCAGAAAGCTCGACCAGCGTTTACCTAGCTCCCCAGGCGTCACCGCGTTCATTTGGACATACCGGTTTCACGGGTAACGTTGTCTGGGTGGACCCCGACCAGGAGTTAGTTTTTGTTTTCCTCTCGAATCGCATTTACCCAACAGCCGGTAATAACTCCATTAACACGACCAAATTACGTCGGCGGATTCACGAGTTGATCTACACGTCTATTGAACAATAGACGCATTTAATTATATTTTTTATCTTCGAGCCTCTGCCTACCAGCAGCGGCTTTTTTTTGTCATCTACACCTGATAATCAATTCATATTTACGGGAGAGAGACTTTCTTTCGTTCATAAAATCTTATCTTTATAACCCTATATTTTTCAGTTAGTCAGGTTTATGAATGGCCGTATCTTTTACGTTTACTTTTTTGTCTGGTTGTATAGCTGCGCAATGGCCCCGACCAGCCAGGCGCAGACCATTACAACTACGTCTATTAGCCCAGTCAGCGTTTGTCCGGGCGGAGCCGTTACCGTTACCTTTTCGACCAGCGGTACGTTCGGCAATTCGAATACGTTTACGGCGCAACTCTCCGACCCAGCGGGTGCTTTCTCGACCACGACTGCCATCGGCAGCGTAACCAGCGGTACGGTCGTTGCGGCCACAGTGCCAGTCGGCACTGTGACGGGTTCCTACAAAATTCGGATCGTGTCCAGTAACCCCGTCACGGTTGGTCCGGCCAGTACCCAAACGCTAACGGTGAGCACCCCCGGCAAACCAGCCGTTGCCAATCCAGCCCCCTATTGCGTAGGCAGCGATGCCGCCGTCCTGTCGGCAACCGCATCGGCAGGAGGAGCGCTGAACTGGTATGGCACCAGCGCCACCGGCGGGACATCTTCGCCAACGGCACCAAAACCGGGTACAAGTACAGCCGGGAGCGTATCTTACTACGTAAGCCAGATGCTCAATGGGTGCGAAAGTGCCCGGTCCGAAATCGTCGTTACGGTGAAGGCCAGCCCGCCAGGGCCCGTCACCAACGCCGTAACGTTTTGCGTCGGACAGACGGCCTCGGCTCTGACCGCGGGCGTAAACAGCGGGGGAACACTAAACTGGTACGGAACCAGCCAAACGGGTGGAACGGCTTCGTCCACGGCACCTACGCCACCAACGACCGCGTCGGGCGTAACAACCTATTACGTTAGCCAGACGGTAGATGGCTGCGAAGGCCCACGGGCGTCTTTGGCGGTAACTGTCAATCCCATTCCGGCCGCGCCTACGGCTACGTCACCCAACCCGTACTGCCGGAATTCAGCCGCTGGTCCATTAACGGCAACCGGGCAGAATCTGCTCTGGTACACAGCTGCCACCGGCGGGACGGGCAGTAGTACGGCTATCACGCCATCTACCAGTACAGCCAGTACGCAAACCTATTACGTTAGCCAGCGGATCA
>Ga0265780_10004237_pt1 | contig 18566 bp, 13 predicted proteins | sample P1T30metagenome_FD_192432 | JGI IMG/M metagenome (GOLD analysis project Ga0265780, IMG submission 192432) | Plant litter microbial communities from East Loma Ridge, Irvine, California - P1 T30 | ecosystem: Environmental > Terrestrial > Plant litter > Unclassified | place: USA: California...
ATCCTGGAGCTGATCGCCCGTCAACTCCACCAGCACTCAAGGTCCCACAACCGTCCATCAAAGAAGGCCCTACCTTCGATCCCGTGGAGCTGCGCCAGGCCATCTTCCCCACCGAGCTTCCACCCCGCCCACCCCCGAAGCGCAACTTCTTCGCCCGCATGTTCAAGCGCCAGGAGCAGGTCGCGGATGACATTGAATTGGGCTCACAGGGACGTCCGCGTGCATCGAGCTACAGCCGGCAACTCGAGAAACAACATCGTGCCAAGAATTGGTATTTCATGGGCATGTTTGTGCTGGTTCTGGGTGTGGTGGGATTGTTGTGGTGGGTTTTGATCACGAATAAAGATAAGGAGCCGAAGGATGTTCAGACTAATTGAGATCTCGGACTTGAGGGATGTAGTTTACGAGTCTTTTGAGACTCGGGATGCGACTGGAGGGGTAGGATAAGGTATACTTGAGTGAAAAGTATACACAATGTCCACAGCCCTCTATGCAAGACAGCCCGGACAAGAAGATACGACAAGGCTAAAGAGAGAAGGTCCGATCACGATAGTAGCACAGAAGATGCAATGCATGGAAATAGTAGCCTCAGTTACATTCAATACTAAAGATTACAAACTACAAACATGTCTCTAAGGAGTGTATAAGACAAAGCAAAACCCATGTGCATGTCGCGTCCTACTCAGTCGTCTCATTTTCACTTCTCCCCCGCCGTCATTATTTTTTTTACAGAGTAACCTGAACGGTGCGTGCCAAACTCGGCACGCCCTCTGCGGATAGGACGAAGAGGTAGTACGATCCGGGAATCACCACGCCGCTGTCGTTGGGCAGGGTCACGGTGAACGCGTCGTCTTTGCCAGTGACCTGGGTCAACGGGATGCGGCGCTGGTCACTGTTGATAGAGTGCGTGACGCTGCCGATACGTACGAGCGCGAACTTGGATCCGTTGCATGCGGCTGCCATCTTGATGGATAGCTTGCCACCGACCTTGACCTTGGTGGAGCTCAAAGAAGCAATGGTAGGTCGAGCTGCCTCCGAGCCGTCCGCGTTGAACAGGTATGGAGGTGTGAAGATCTGACCGTCTGCGTGGTCGACGAGTTTGTTGCAGTTGGCTGAGTTGGCGCCGACTTTGGCAAGGTAGCACAGACCGCCGCCGCCAGTGAAGATACGGCCGTCTGGAAGCAGGATGCTGACGGAGTGGTAGTTACGAGGCACGGCTTCGGCAGCAAGCGTTTTCCAAGCCTTTGTAGCTGGGTCAAACATTTCCGCCTGGAGGATGCCGTCGTCGTCGGTGAAAACCTTTGAGCGCTTCTGGCCACCGGTTACGATGATCTTGCCGTCTGGAAGGACGACCATGTTACCGAAGCCACGGGGATAGGCCATGTCGGCAACGCGTTCGACGACGGAGGGCATGTTCGGCTCGTCGATCGTGGTGATGTGAGCGCGGTTGTTGGCGGCGGAGTCAGTGTAGTCCTGGGAGCCACCTGCGCTGAAGATCTTTCCGGGCTCGTACATGACGGACATACCACACATGGAATCGCCAACGGTATCTCTAATACCCGCAGCCTTCTGTGATCCGGTTCCTGCGGTACCGTACCAGTTCTGAGCCTTGCTGGGTCCAGCCTGGAACACAGTGCCGTTCTTCCAAGAGTGCAGCCATGCATGGTTGTCCTCGCGCCAAATTCCCTCATGATCTTTGGTCAACAACGGGCCGACCTTGGCTCCAGGAAGCGCAGTCCATGCGTTGGTCTTGGGGTTGTAAACCTCTCCATCTTTGCCCATGCGCTTTCCTGAGTACGCGCCTCCAATCGTGAACACGCGGTTGTCGGAGAGTGTGACCGAAGTCTGGTAGCCGCGAGCCATCTTCATATCGGGTCCGCGAGTGAAAGAGTTTGTAGCAGGGTCGTAGAAGCTGGTTGCGGATGCATCACTGCCACCTTGGATAAGAATACGGCCATCTTCCAGACTGCTAATGGCCGGGCAGAACATGTCGTGCTTGGTGTTTGCGATGGTGCGAGCAGAAACAGCGCCACTGTGTAAGTATTCGAGTCAGTCTCAGAATCTTCACGTTCTTGAGTTTTTGACTTACGTCTTGAAGTTGTAGTCCGCAAACTGGGTCTTGCCACCTTCGCCACCGAAGGAATCAGAGCCCCAGCTCGAGAAGACGAGCAGCCTTTGTGAGTTTGGGTACTCGGGGACAACGTATGCAGCGACTGGGATGACTGGAAGGCGGATGAGGTCAGACCATGCGCCAACGGTCGCTGGGCTTGCTGTCAGCGCTCGGCCTGCTGTAGCCTCGAGGCGGATCACATCAAAGCGCTTGTCTGTCGACCAGATTAGGGTGTTCTTGGTGGCATCAGCTTTGATGTGGCACACCCTCGCTGCCGAATCGAAGACAGCCTGTGTACAAGTTGCAATTGTTGAACAACGCTTTGCGCAATCGTTGACATTGTTCACGCCCTTGATAGCCTGTGCAGTGGGACCACGAATATCTGTGTCGTGGCATATCTTGAATTCTTTCTGTTGTTCATGTTAGGTCTTTTCTCTCTCCGAGAAGGTTGGTTGCAGCTTACACCACCATTCTTGTATGCCGTCTGGTCATACGGGCATCGCGCGATATTGATCTGTTCAGCCTGAATTACATCAAATCGACCATTGTCCACCCAGGTGAGCTTTCCAGTTCCTTTGATGTGACAGTCGCGAGTTTGCGTGTCATAGACTGCCTTGAAGCAGTTCATGTTCTTGTCGCACATCTGTGCGCAAGCTGCAGTTGAGGCAACATTTTTTGAGATGATGTCTGATCGACCGACGAGATCTGTGTTCGGACAGACTCGATATCTGATCCCACCAGCACCAGTAATTAGAGTATCAGCAACGGGGCATCCATTGAGGGCGTACGCGCCGTTGAAAAGAGTGACTGCGGCAAGAAGGCCAGCAATATTAGGAGTATTAAGGTGCATCATGCTGGGCATGTGCTGTGAAGGGTATATTAGAAAGAAGGACTAAGTAGAACGAGTGACTTGGTGCCTGTGAATAGCCTGGCAGCTCCGGCTTTATGAAGCACTGCAGTCATCATGGTGGTGACCCTTTCTGAGTGTACGTGCCTGAGGAATCGATAATTCCTACTCGCTGATGTGGAGACATTGTACCAAAGTGGGTAGACTAACGGGATCCCCTGGCTTCTAAATGGGAACCACACCCGGCGCCACCTGATTCAGATCTTTGCACTGACCTGTGGCTCATATTGACAGGGCGCTTGCGAGCTCTGGGCAATTCACGCGATCGCAGCTCTTGTGGCTTACGCCGTCCTTTGGTCTTCACCATGGATAGCGCTTGTGTGCATGATGAACATGCCCTTGACCGAGTCCCGAGAAAATTCGTTTGCGGAGACGTTTGACGACCATTAGTATGAATACAAGTAGGAAGGCTGTTGTCGTGGTACCGCAAGACTATTCAAAAGTTTCGAGGTTCGCAGATCAAACCAAAGCGGGCGACATCTTATCTTCTTACAAGAAGAGCCGAATGCTAGACAAGGGGTTGTAAAGCTTCTCACGATAATGGCAGTGCACGACGACATGACAACATCGTTTCTTGGGGACCGCAACGAAATGCCTCCACTTCCCGGACCCATTCATGTAGGATTGGCAATGCGATACAACGTCGAATGCGGCCACATATTAGAGATCACCCTATATTGCAGCCTCGTCCTCAGGTCTTGACCGCTGGCCCATCTTGCAACGGTGTCCAACGACACGTGTAGCGGGAAGCCAGGCACACGGAAGGCATGGGTCGACGCAGGAACGTTTCGAAATCGATGGATATGAGCGCAGAACCCTTGGAGTCCAATTGCCAAGAACGTAAAGCGCCCCGAGATAGAGCGTCCCGTGTTCTATTGGCGCTGCCGTGCTGTCCGTAGGGGTGAGATGCATGCGTCATGGGGCTGACGAGTTTAGCAGACGTCAAGCAAACAAATATAGAAGCCCAGAGCATGGCAATCAGCACTTACATCGTTGTTCCTCGCAGTGTTTTCGTGGACCTGATCTCACATGCTGGAGTCGTAGAAGCCAAGACGGTCTAGTGTTTCCAATATCGGACCTGATCCGGCTTTAGTTGTAACGGAGATTTGCCCGAAAAGCGTTTCGAGGTGGACCCTTGAGTGCCATGCAAAACAACGATAAACAGTAGGAAAAGCTGCAGAATGACAATCCTCTTATTTTCGCGACTCACGAGCATAATCAGATCGCAGCAATTTTTTAGAATGGCCGTCCTACTCATCTATCGACCAATGCATTCGGGCGTCTGTTCGTCCTTAATCGCTAGATGCCACGCGCAAGGTATGAGCTGATGTCAGCGGGACTGTGTTCCAAGTCGCAAGCAAAGCGCCAACCTCAACGCCAGCCCGTTTACACGGCAACCACTTTAGATCATGCGGTGTCGCATGACAATGAAGCGATCGATGTCGGTCCGGTTCGAGAGAGAACGATGGAGAAATGATGGCGTCAACATCCCAGTCACGGCTCGAATTGCACCTGTAGGACCCTTGAGGTGTCGAAAGACCTGAAGTCTTGGTGTTGTTGTAGGTGCCGGGGGCTAGCGCAGGTGCGATGCTTATTAAGCAACTTCATCGAGGACTCACGAAGGAAAAGTAGGCGACTTGTCAAGGAAACACTATGTTGATGCGGTTAAGTTAGAACTAAAACCGCTTCGTGACATTCATTGCGCTACACTAAATGGCATGTGATTCCGAGCTCGCTATAAAATAGCGACACAAATGACTCTCTTACATGGACACGACGACTCCTCCACCAACTACGCATATCCACCAATCCAAAACAAACGGTGACGCTCAAACCCGGTGAGTTCGTTCGCGAGCCAGCCGCTCAAGCGAGGACAAACACCGAGCGTGCATCCAACCGCCAAACCGCCGAATCCTCCTCGTCTGCGTATGGCCGAAGTACTAGGGCTGAGCTGCGATGGACCGATCGGACATGTTGACTGCACCTCGTGCCAGTCAAACATGTCTTCACTGCTGCAAGTCCGTACTCAGTGGTATCCCACGCCTTCGACCGGCTACCAGAGTGCGTCGTCGTCCAGATGATTCCTCGTTGTCGATAGACACAGATGCATTGATGTGCTTGGAAGAACACAGTTGAGGTGCGATACGCGCCAAAAAATGCATTTGAAGAGTGGAGTGTTGCTATCTCAGTTGCGCAAGAGCATTCATCCAATCTGCAAAGAATGCATAAGCCGAGATGTCCACCATGGAAGTAGAGAGCTGGGCTGGAGAAGGAGTAGAGAAGAAGGGATAGGAACAAGTCGTCATGGGTAATCGAAGTCGGTATCGCCATCGAAGAGATCCATGACGACTTGTAGCATCGGTTGAAGAAGGCTTACTTCTTCTCCGGGTACACCTCCAAAGTAGCGGATACGCTCCATCTCCAGCATCTGTTGCCGGGTTTGCTCCACGTGAAGACGGGTTTGCCACGCGAGATATGTGTCGTGCCAGTGGTTCGCAGATATATCCGAGAGCGGATGGGGCTGGATGAAAGAAATTGTCGATGCTTGAGACGACGCGGTCTCGATTGAAGTACTCCGAGTATGGCCCTTATCTTGTCCGTGGCTATCGCGATGTCTCGGGCGAGATCTTGTGCGCTTCCTGTTGTGCCTCTTCCCCATTTTCTTGATAAAGTGTCTTGGTTACGAATGAAGGGAGAAATAGAGGGATAGCGAGAAGACGCCTTCGCAAAGCGAAGACTCCCAATAATCTCAAAAAGTGAGAGCAAAAAAAACGCGGTACCTACCTGGCCTTATATAAGAACTACATCGACATGTCAGAGAATGGTCTAGTCACAAGGCTGCAGTGACTCAGAGCCGCACGCAAGATGGTGTGAGCAAGGAACTTGTCGGGATGACAGCGAAGCGGCCCGCAGTCCGCCGCGTGATTGGTCAGACGACGGATTCGTGGCGAAGCTTGGATAGCCGAAGTCGGGTTTTGCAAGGAGTCACCCAACCTCAGAACTTTGCACAACTCACCAACTCACCGTGAATGCATTTGCATTCTTTTCCTGGGCTCACACCGACTCCGACACTTCAGAGGGCCACCGCCTCCGTCATACGTGCCAAGCTGTTGAGGTTTCTTCGCTCTTCGTCGAGTGGGCAATGTGGGCCAGGTCACGCTTCCTTTCCAGGCTGCTCGAGAAATGGGTGTCCTCGACAGCACGCGCAAGTACGATTCCGCGCCCATGATCGCAGGCACAGCGGCTTGTGCCAGTATCCACCCAGCCCACCATAGTCCCTCCCTTGCCCAGTATCCGCGACAAACTCGCTTTTCAGGCCCATTTCCCGGTTTGCAACCACTTCGCGTGAGGACATGTGACCTCGGAGCCTACGACGTGATCAGCCAGGACTTTCGCAAAGAGGAAAAGCCTGGAATGTATGGTAACTCATGTTGCGCGCAGATCGAGTGTGCCTGGCATGAGTGTCATCGGGTACCTGCAGGACGCGCCGCCTTCAGAATGTTGGACGTCCTCTTGATACCTAGACTCACATGGTCGCCGATGGTCACACGGAAGCCTAGATGACGTCTGCATAGAACGCTGTGTTGAATGCTTGCCGCTTTGGGGCATATGCCAGGCAGGCGCGTTCACACGTGAGCACGTGCTTCTCACAGCCTAGATGCGTACCTAAGCACTCGTAATGCATGCGCAGTTGATGCCTTCGCACAGACGTACGCATCCCGATCGTCGACTAGAACTATGTAAGAAAGTCGTCGAGAGTTTCCAACCTCAGGACATGTCGGTGTTGGACACGCCGGTTTCGCCGACATCTCATACTCGGCTCTCCACGCGAAGACCGACGGCTAGTATCGACAACTCTCGTTGGCTGGAGACTCGTTCTGACGCGTCTTCGAGTATCTTATGCTGCAGCCGTCGTCTCTTGCGTCACAGATGCTCCCGTAAGGCGTTTGAGGGGAGTGCCGGCCAACGTAATGTGCGGGGTGGGAGATGAGTATAGGTATCCCTTCTAGTTGTGTTTACAGTTTCTTGTTATATGTTGTCCTGTTTCTACTGATATCCATACCGCAATGTCATCGTATCAACAATCACTTCTTCTATGCCTTGGTAAGTGCGCATGCGTCTAACCTCTGACATGGACTTACCACGCAGCAGCCGCAGCAAACACCGTAACAGCACAATACGGTGGATGGACCGGTGGTAACGGAGGAAACAATTACGGCGGAAACCCTTACAGCCCAGGAAGCAACCCCAACAGCGACAACCCAGGCCAATCCACCAGCAACTTCGGCCCACCATCCCAATCCTCCACCTCCCGCCAAAAGATACTCATCGCGCACGCCATCCTCGCCTCCCTCGCATTCGTCCTCCTCTTCCCCACCGGCTCCATCCTCCTCCGCCTCCTCCCCACGCGCCACGCCTGGCTCCTGCACGCCCTGATCCAACTCTGCGCCTACATCACCTACACCGCCGCCCTCGGCCTCGGCATCTGGCTCGTCAACAACATACCCTACAGCCTGTTGACGACCTACCACCCGATCATCGGCATCCTGCTCTTCGCGCTGCTCTTCTTCCAGCCGATATTAGGCTACGTGCATCATGTGCGGTTTAAGAAGTACAGTCGCCGGACGGTGTGGTCGTATGCGCATGTTTGGCTGGGCAGGGTGGTGGTTACGCTGGGCATGGTGAATGGCGGGTTAGGCTTGTTGTTGGCGCAGGGGGCGCCGGCGTTTGTGGACTTTAGACCTACGAGGGGCCAGATTGTTGCGTATGGGGTTGTGGCGGGGGTCATGTGGGTTGCGTGGGTGGGGGCGGTGGTTGTTGGCGAAAGGAGGAGGGCGAAGGGTACAGTTGCTGCGGCGAAAGGGGAAGGAGATGGTGGTGAGCCTCCGGCGTATAGGACGCACAAGTCACGTTTCGCGTAAGTGTCTGTCGCTTGTAGAAGTAGACCACCAAGAAGGTGTATAGCTGAAAGGCGTTCTGGGCTCGCAGAACCTGTTAGGCGTGGCATGTTTGACGCGGATGAAATAAATGTGTCTAAAATCACAGCCTTGCGAATAGAAAACGAAGCATCAGAACATACAGGTATCTTAATTGATCGTTACATACATATTGCCAAACGCGCTACCCACGACCAAAGTGCGCAAGCAATAAACAAAACATTCGTAATAACAACTCTCACTCCCGGCCACCCACTCGTCGCTCGTAATCATCTGTAAGTCTCGAGGCGTCAACGACCTCAACACCCTTGCCAAGGCCGACCATATCGGCACTCTCCCACCACTTGGAGCTCGAGTGTTCCGTCGATTTGCTCTTGGTTGGGTGGCTCTCATCGTCTGTGTCAACAAGACCACCAAGACCGGTGCCGTCGCTACCAACAACTACAATGGTCTGGCCGACCCAGCGCTTGATGTCCTCGATGTTGCTACCGCTCATGCCGCTGAGTGCGTCCACAACATAGACGAGATCGGGGCTGATGTGGCGCAGCATGTGGACGAAGCCGCTTGGCTGGCTGAAGGGCATGACCATGGCGGGGTTCTCGACAAGGCGCAGGGCTTGGGCGTGGAGCGTGTTCCAGAGGATGTTGTCGGAGCTGCGTGCCGACAGGGCGGGCGTGTAGACGGTGTGCTCCTCGGGATGGGGGTCAATGGATTGGAGCTCCTCACCAGGCGTGCGTGCAGGTGTTGAGATAGCTGAGTACGAGTCGCCAAGGGAGGATGTGCCGGCGCGTGACTGTGGGCGGGAGCGCAGGGAGGGCGAGTAGATGAGGACGAAGAGTTTGGTGTTGTTGAAGTCGGTGTCGGGGAGGTGGGAGAGGATGGTCTGGGCGTATTAGTATTGTGTTCACAGTGGAGGTATACAGGCAGATACATACAGCGTTCTCGGAGCGGTAGGAGCCGTCGTCGTCGTGAGGGCTGTCCATGAGCGACTCTGCTGAGACGACCAACACGACGGTCCTGCGCTTGCCGCCCTTTGGTGGGTTCTTTACAGATGCAGCGAAAGACCGTGACTGCGTGTCAACAGCAGCGCGGCTCTGCGAAGACTGGGCCTCGACATTGCGTCGTATGGCTGCCTCCTCGCTCCAGCGGTTGTGGTCGCCGTAGTCGTCCCTATCCTCTTCACGGATGCTTGCCAAGGCTGCACCTGCTGCTGTGCTGGCGGCTGCCCACCCCGCGGCCGTCTTCTTGCTGACCGTGTCGAACAGCTGCTGCGGGCTGGGTGTTCTCCGGATGATGCCCTGAGCGCGCGACAGAATGTCCTTCTCATCCTCTCGCACCACGCCCTGCGACATGGCATCGCGCGAGCCCGACGGGCCGATGGGCGTCTTGCCCTTCTCTCTACTACTGTCTTCTCCATAGCTCAAGTCGTCGTCGGACGAGACATCTTCGTGGTCTTCACGTGCAGACCAGACCCAAGCTGCCAGGCCGGCGGTCGCAACAACAACAGTCAAGGTCAGCGGCACCCAGTAGCCGAGCGTGTTCCTGCGGCTGTTGGAGTTCTGGCGGCGGTCGTAGCGGTCGTAGTTGAAGCTCATGGTTCGTGCGTCTTTATCTCATCGTCTGGTTGGGTATCGGGAATGGTGGAGCTGGGCTCGTTGTTGACCGCCAGTGTTGTTGTCCCTGCTGGGGGCTGGGAAGCCGCGACCCATGTGCGCATGCCTCGGTGGTCCGCGCGAGTCATGCTCTGAACATTTCCAGCCCGCGGGGTGACTCTTACACAGGACATCAATTGTACCTGCATATACACCTTCACTATACGCAGAATACAGAATGCCGCACGCAGTCCTCCCCGCGCCGGGGTTCCAGGCCATCATACTGTGCGGGCCCGGCGCCTCGTTCAGCACCTTCACCTCGTCGCCAGATGAGATCCCCAAGGCGATGCTGCCCATTGCAAACAGGCCGATGCTGTGGTATCCGCTGGAGTGGTGCTATCGCATGGGCGTCACAGGTGAGAGGGAAGAGATATGGCAGGCGCGACTGAGCACGGCTGACAGCTGCAGAAATCACCATCGTAACACCGCCAGAGTCGCTCGAAGCCATTGAAGCTGGCATGTCGCAAAACCCCCACCTCACCTCCCTCCCCGCACCAAAGCCAGACATTGTTGCACCTCGTGACTTGACACATGGAACTGGAACCGGAGACATCTTCCGCCTGCCCGAGATACAGAGCGTCATCAAGGGCGACTTCATCGTCCTGCCCTGTGATCTCATATGCGAACTGGATGGCACAGCCTTGGCGGATGCGTGGATGGTTGAGCAGGGTGGTTTTGCAGGTGCAACGGGCGGACTGGACCCCAACGGCCTCAAGATTGCTTCAGGCGCCGGCGGCGAGAAATTGGGGAGAAGAGGCGGCCTTGGCGTATACTACCCAACAAAAGGCGAGGGCAGCAAAAAGGGCGAGGAGACGGACTTCATCGCGACCACACCATTACCCCCATCGACTGTGCCCGCACCTGCAGGCTCACTGCGGCGGCACATCTCGAATCTTGTCTACTCGGTGCCAACAGATACCCTCAAAGACATCACAGAGGAGCAAAAGACATACCCAGTACGGCACTCACTGATACGGAAGCACCCTCGCATCAAAATGCTCACCACATATCGCGATGCACACATATACTTCTTCCCTTATTGGGCCGCTGAAATGATGAAGAACGAGAAATTTGAGAGCTTGGCTGAAGATGTGCTAGGTTGGTGGGCGAAAGCAGGATGGCAAGAAGGTCTGGGAGACAAACTGGGCTTGCGGCAGATCCTGCAGGGCGAAGAGGAAGAGTCAGACCAAGGGTCGCAATTCATCGAAGAGGAAATTGACGTCTCCAAGTTCAGCACCACCTACGTTGGAGGAATGGGCTCCAACGGCAGCGCCGCTCCCACCACATTGGCATCAAGAGTGCTCCGATCATCCAGCATACCTGAAGCCGCCAAATCTCTCGCCGATCCCGAACTCACCGTACCACCCATACTAGCATATGTTCAGCCCTCTACCGCAAACGAGCCGCTCATCCGCCGTGTCGACACTGCACATCTACTCCTCACCATCTCACTTCGCCTGGCAAAACTGCCGTCAATCGAAGATGCCGGCAAAGACGCTGCATCGCCATTTGCACATCCAGCCAAGATCGCTAACAAGCAGTCAATACCCAAGAAGTGCCGTGTAGAAGCCGAGAACTCACTGGTTGCGGAAAACGTCATCGTAGAAGAGAAGACCAATATCAAAGAGTGCGTTATTGGTTACAACTGCAAAATTGGCGAAGGTGCCCGATTACTGCGATGTCTGCTCATGGACTACGTAGAAGTTGGTCCCAACGTGCAGCTCACAGACTGCATCCTGGGTCGGAGGTCTCGGCTCACTGGTGGCGCGGCGAAGGATGGCGACAAGACTATTCTCAAGGATTGTGAAGTTCAGGATGGACTGGTCCTTGAGTGGGGTAGTAAGTTTTCCCGATCCTTAGGGACTCTGGGAAGATGGCTAACGTGTTTGCAGCTGAGGCGAAGAACGAAAAGTTCATGCGTGGTGACATGGTCGAAGACGGTATTGCCGAGGACGATGGCTTCGCGGGCGATGATGATGTGACCGCGGTCGGGGACGAGCAAAAAGGTATTGCGCTACGATGAGGTGCGTAAAAGCGTGGACATGACTTCCGCTTGCCATCAAAGCAATGAAACCAATCACGCAAGTTCTGGCCGACATCTCGAATTCGCCGTGACTAGTTTTCGAACGGTCAAGGACTTCAGGCTAGGATACAGTGAGCTCAACAGAGCGCGCACGAATTATCGCAACACCTGACGAGCTCAGGCGGGGTTCAACGAGCTGTGCCGGTTTGGTAGGCAATTACGGCTATGATGGTGGCGATGTCACACAAAAGAGCATCACACGAGCAACGACACACGTTTCAAGTAATCATTCATTCCATCTCACTCATCCAACCATCCACATACACAAGCACCCATCCCTCCTCCCCCTTCCTCCTCCCCCGCTCAAGTTTCTCCCCTCTCCCTCTTCTTCTTCTCCTCCACTGGATCACGCGGCAACGACCCAATGACGCCCTTTGAAAACCCCCTCGCCTGCACCTGATGCAACCAGGGACAATCCTTATCTTTACACTCGACGCCCGGCAGCTCCCGCGGACACCGGCCCTTGTACTTGGGCATACTTATGCCGTCGGCCGCGCGGATACCGAACCCTGACCCTCCGTTCTGCGTGATCTGCGCGCGCTGCAGCTCGTCATACCAATCGCGTAGGTTCTGCGCTTCTTGCTCTGCGAGCGCGAGTTTGGAGGTGAGCGCGGTGAGGGAGTCTTGTGCGGTCGTTAACTCGGATTTAGTAGAAGCGAGTTCGGCTTGTGTGGTGGCGAGTTCGTTTTGAGTGGTTTGGTGCGCGGCTTGAGAGAGGGAGAGGCGTGCGGCGAGTTCGGTGTAGGCGAGGCGCGTGGGTTGTGGTTGGGCCATAGTTGATGAAAAGTTGGTGATTTGGGTTGAGTATAGGGTGGGAGGCTGTTATGGTTGCGAAGTGGACAAATATGAAATTCTCTCTGTATATCAAGCGGGATGCGGAAGCAAACGGCCACGGTATGACTCCACGACGCCATTTCGATGACCATGGTGAATGAAAACACAGTATTCTCATACATCTTCCTGACTCCAGAAACCACCAGCCCTGCACGCCCTATCCCATCTCACTATACCTCCCGAGGTCACAAGTACATGAAAACACCTTATCTCCTTCTCCCCTCCCTCCCCCCAAAATCACTACCCCTAGCCCCCAAATCCCAACTCACTATACCTCGCCGGCAGCCCCGCAATCTCCTCCCTCGAAAAGCGCTTAACCTGCGCGCGATGCAACCACGGACAATTCCTCACCGTACACTGCCCATCCAGCTCCTTATGGCACGAGCCCTTGAACCTCGGCAGCACCGTAACATCCGCCACGGGCAGCGGAGGCGACGGCGGTAAGAATCCGAGTTGCCGCTGCAACTCGGCTACCGCGTTGCTCAGGAGCTGGTTCTCGGCCGCGAGGAGTGCGGCCTCACTGGCGTGCGCGGTGCAGACTTGCTCCAGCGCGGCGTAGGCTTGCGTGCCTTGGTGCAGGAGACACATGGGCTCGGAAGTGATTGTCACGACGCCCGAGGTTTTGTAGTTGGCGATGTGGGCGTTCCAGGGTGTTTGGTGGGTGAGGAGGGAGCGTTCGAGGTCGGGGGCGCTGGTGTTGGACATGGTGTGTGGGATGTGGAGAGTTGTTGATTGCTGATTTGTTTCGATGACCCTGGCAGGTTAAAGTTGTGGAAGTTTAGGGTTTCTGTGAACGGCGAGAAGATTTTTTGATTGTTTCGTGGAACACACCGGGCATTTGATCACTAGTGCCGGGGGATTGGTGTGTGTGGTGAAAGAGGGTCATTGCAGGCAGGGAAGGGCGCCGAGTCGACAACACGAAGATAGACAGCATCGTTCGAGAAGTGGCTGGAAGCCATCTGTTTAACGGAGTTTTATCTACTAGACTAGATTTCACCGTTAGCTGTCAAATTTGGCGCGCCTGTCCCGGGTTCGACGAGAGCTCGTTCTATGAATCGATGTCTAACATGTGGGGTGAGGATCCCAGTCGCTGTGAATAGTCACAGTGCAAAGCGAAAGAAAAGCTCGTGAATTAAATCATCTTTTCAAGTATGGCGGGAAAGTAATGCCTTGGCTGGGTTTCACTTACTGATCTAGATCATTAGATCTTCCGCCGAGGCAGCTGCAGTGAGCGTACTGCGCCTACTCTCTCTACACCGTTTGTCTCTCCAATCCAAACACTCAACCTTCCACCTCGCTTGATACGCCAGACAACTCCATCTTTGTAAGACCCAATTTCGACTGTCTCAAAAACGCTAGACCCAAGCTCTCTTTGTCCTCTTCCTCCGTTATCCCCCCGGGACCCTCTCAACCACACACGCTTTGTCAACTACAACCAACCACAACCAAATCACACCCGGGCTACCAAACAAAAACGTGGCAACATGCACGACACAACCACCACCCCAAACCGCCACTCTAATCCCGAGTCTGTATTCGCTCAGTCCTACCGCGCTCAAGAGATGAGCGAGATGCGCCAGTGGGCAGAAAACCTCAAGCTCAACAAGCCGATTCCCCGGGATCTGTTGCCGCTGCTAGCCAAGGACGGCGCCAAACAGCTGGAGATTGTGATGAAGCACATGCACATTGGGGAGGAGGGAAAGCGGGAGTAATGTTATTTTTTGAAAGGGACTACTCAAGAGCTCGCGGGGAAGGAATTACAGTGAAGGCATAGACGGGATCAGACATTAGCAGAAAGATTCTAGCTATGGTGGCATATGTAATGTTCTGAAATTGACGCTGCGTATCAAGGTAGAGAGCGGAGACGCATGTTGCTAACATACTCATTCATCATCGTTGCCCTCATCTCCTTCGTCTTCCTCTTCTTCCTCGTCTTCATCACCATCTTCATATTCATCTTCATCAGCCATCTCTTCATCGTCATCGCCACTCTCGTGTTCGTCTTCGATCACCTGCGGCCACAGCACAAATACATCGTCCGCCAGCTCCTTCAAGAACTCCTCCATCTTCTTTCCGGCATACTGCTTGATCTTGTGCCCTGGTGAACCGGTTTCGGTACCATGGTTCGTGAACTGGACGAATCTGGTGTGTTGACCGAGCATGCCCACCCTGAGGTGGTCCAATTCCAGGTTTGGCATTTTCGACAGCTTTTTGAAGAAACTCTTCCAGAAGTTCGGCCTTGGATCATGACTCGTAACGAGATGAACATCTCTCAAAGATATCTTCCATAACTCAAGGCGACGAAGCGTGGGTGTGAACCTTTGCACTACGTCAAGGATTGTGTTTGGGTATGTCTGGATTTGCCCAAGTTCCAGTTTCGTTAAGCATGACAGGCTTACAGGCGGGGGGTCGAAGAAGTCTGGTTCTACGGTCGATGCCGATGCAGGCAAAGCCAGCCACCTCAGGAACTGTTCATTGAATTCGTACTCGTCCTTTGGTAGATTCAGACGCAGATGCTCCACTTTAGCCGTAAGGCCAAGGAAGCGACGAAGTAGGCGTGCTGATACCGTTTCTGACGCCGTCCCGATGGTGTGAGTGTGCGTGCGTTCAAAACTCGTCTCCACTCTGAGAAGTAACTTCTTCAATCCGGCAAGTACAGGTCCAACAATAGGGTACAGGAATTCCGGTACGTCGAAGGCGCTATCTGGTAGCGGATCATGGCGCAGCAAGACTTCTAGTTCTGCTGGAGTTTGGTTGGCCTTGCCCAGCGAGTAGATGAGGTTCTGGAACACCCGCGCAAGGAAGTCGACAGAGTGTTGCGGGCTATGAGGTAAGCGCTTGGTGAATTGAAGCGCAATGCCAGTTTCTCGGTGGACAGTTGGTGCGCCCCAAGAGCTCCAGCTTGCGTTTTTGCCGTCCCGTGCACGCTCGTGGTTGTTAAAATCGCGAATACCGACGGTTTGAAGGTTCTCCAAGTTGGCAAACGCCTCCGTGAGCATGTCGCGGTCAATCCCCGTGTTGAGAAGTGTTGTTTGGTCTTGGAAGCCCTGCGTGTACAGCGCAGCTGCTTCATTATCACGGAAGCGTATTGGCTTGTCTGCATACACATCCGTTGCGATGATGACATGACTCAGCATCTTCGAGAAGCTGGGATGTTTCGAGATGTCGACAAATGCTTGGAGGCTCTTGTAGGTGAGCATGAACTGTTTCTTGATGAAGAACTCCTTGGAGAACCATTCGTATAGCGACTTCTCCACCTGTTTGCAGGTGAGGCGGAGAGCACCGAGGTCTGGAGTAGTGAGGAATGATGATATCGCCACCAAGAGCTCGAGGGGAATGGTGAGCAGGGACGCCATGATGAAGGTATTTACGAATTGCAATAATAGTAACAGCGGCGCCTTGAGGGTAAGTCTACGGGTGCCTCTTATGTCACGGGCCCGCGTGTCTGGTTCGCGCCTGCGCTAGGCGTTGCTGCCTACATCTCAACCAATGGCAGACTAGCAGTCGCGATGCTGGCTTGACCTCACATTGTGGCTCAAAAAGGCGACTTTCCCCTCTGAATTAGCAACATCAGCTTCTCACACGCGTCGATTAGCACCAATGGCTCGCAAAGCTGCTCAAAAGGCCGTCAAGGCCGCGCCCTTAGATGGCTGCGTGATTGCAACCTCCGGCAAATTCCCCGGGACCACCCAGACAGCTCTAGCCAGTCGCATCACGTCACTCGGCGCTACAGCCTTATCAAAGGTCACTTCGGATACAACCATCTTGATCGCGACCGAAAAGGATTACGAGAGTAATTCGACGAAGGTGAAGGCGGCCGCATCACATGACATTCCCGTTGTCACGCTTGATTGGCTCGAGGAATGCGAATCCAAGGGTCAGTCCTTACCGTCCATTTCCTGCGCGATGGCTTATGCTCACAAGAAAATAGATACCAAAGTAGATGAGACGTCGTACCTACTCTCACCTTCGGCTACCTCTGCAGCTGTTTCTGCGCCATCACAAGCGAAGAATGGTTCGAAGAAGCGAGCTGCATCACCATCACCTGACGTATCACCGCCTCCAACTCAAGTCACGTTGCAGACGAAGAAGCCAAAGATCTCGGAGAACGCCAAGGTTGGCGATGGCCAGAATGCGAAGTCTAAGAAGATAGCTATCTCAGTAGATGAGTATTGCCCGCTCTCAAGTTACCAAGTGTACATCGATGGTGATGGGACCATCTGGGACGCTTCGTTGAACCAGACCAATGCCTCGGCCAACAATAACAAGTTCTACAAAGTCCAGGTGAGTCTTCCTTTCAGTCGAACAGTGAACCTTCGATGTGTACTAATTTCAATTCAGCTACTATGCAACGGAACTGACTTCAAGACATGGACGCGCTGGGGTCGTGTCGGCGAGCGCGGTCAGAACGCGATGCTCGGTGGTGGGTCGCTCCAAGATGCGCAGTTCAACTTTGAGAAGAAGTTCAAGGACAAGTCGGGTCTTACGTGGCTTAACCGGGGCGAGGAGCCGAAGAAGAATAAGTATGCATACGTGGAGCGATCCTACAATCCAGACTCGGACGAAGAAGACGACGCAGATGCTGGTGCGGATGATGACAACGATGATGGCGTCAAACGGGAAGTGGCAAAGTGCACACTTGAGCCGCCCGTGCAGAACCTTATGAAACTCATCTTCAATCAGTCTTACTTCGATGCAACCATGGCGGACCTCAATTACGATGCCAACAAGCTTCCCCTCGGCAAGTTGAGCAAGGCCACTATCGCGAGAGGTTTCCAAGCATTGAAAGATCTCGCAGCCATCCTCGACAATACGGACGCAGATTCTAGAGCAGAGGTGGAAGACCTCTCCAACCGATACTACTCAGTCATTCCGCACGCATTTGGTCGTCTCAGGCCACCTGTCATTCGAGATAACGATCTACTTAAGAAGGAGATCGAGCTTCTCGACAGCCTGTCTGACATGAAGGAAGCGGCTGCCATGCTCAAGCAAACACTCAAGGACGATGGTGGTGTTCATCAGCTCGACCGCCAATTCAAGGGTTTGAACATGAACGAAATGTCGCCTCTGGACCCCGCCAGTACTGAATTCACCGAGCTTGAGACATACCTCAAAGTGTCGAAAGGCGCCACTCATCACTTATCCTACAAGGTTGAAGATATCTTCCGCATCGAGCGTCAGGGTGAACTGCAACGCTTCAAGAAGAACCCATACTCGAAGATCAAGAGCAATCGCCGCCTCCTGTGGCACGGTTCTCGTGTCACCAACTTTGGTGGTATCCTTGGCCAAGGTCTGCGAATTGCGCCTCCAGAAGCACCGGTCAGTGGCTACATGTTCGGCAAAGGTATCTACCTCGCAGACATGTCAAGCAAGTCCGCCGGTTATTGTTGCTCCGGTAGTTCTGGTGGCACTGCGCTGCTCTTGCTTTGCGAAGCCGAGCTCGGCGACCCTATGTATGAGCTGACGGACGCTTCGTATACAGCTGGTGAGGACGCAAAGGCTGAAGGAATGATATCGACGTGGGGTAAGGGCCAGACCGGACCGAGTGAGTGGAAGGACGCCGAGTGTGTCAACAAATCGCTTGCTGGTTGTATCTTGGTCAGTCTTCCCCCTCCCTTGCGCAATATTAACTAACATTACTCTAGCCGGACATGGAGTTCAACCCCGGACCAACCAATGTGCCCGGCGCTTACCTCCAGTACAACGAATTCATCGCCTACGACGTTGCTCAGGTTCGTCTCCGATACCTCTTCCGTGTTCGCATGTAGAGCACAAGCTTCAAGGAAGCATTTCGAGAAGCGTACATGCCGAGGGCTGCATACAGGACCTCATCATCTTCCGATGATACGTTCCCATCACTGCGTGCATCTATAATCATTCGCATTTGTTTCGCCTCCAGGTCAGTTCAAGAAAAGCATGGTGGTCTATTCCTCTCATACCCCAATGCACTTTAAAAGGCAGACTGGCGTTCGAGAGTTTTCTAGCGCAGTACTGTAATGCTGTATCGCTCAATACATGCTCGTTCAATTCTATGCTTGAGTTT
>Ga0265780_10004238_pt1 | contig 18565 bp, 12 predicted proteins | sample P1T30metagenome_FD_192432 | JGI IMG/M metagenome (GOLD analysis project Ga0265780, IMG submission 192432) | Plant litter microbial communities from East Loma Ridge, Irvine, California - P1 T30 | ecosystem: Environmental > Terrestrial > Plant litter > Unclassified | place: USA: California...
CCCGCATGGTGAGCATGGGCGTGGCCGGCGTCGAGCCGCGCATCATGGGCATTGGCCCGGTGCCGGCCACCCAAATTGCCCTTAAAAAAGCGGGTTTGACGCTGAACGACATGGATATCATCGAGCTAAATGAAGCTTTTGCGGCGCAGTCGCTGGCTTGCATCCGCGGCTTTGGTCTGGCTGACGACGACTCGCGCATCAACCCCAATGGCGGGGCCATTGCCCTAGGTCACCCGCTGGGTATGAGCGGCGCCCGCCTGCTGAACACGGCCGCACTGGAGCTGCACGCGCAGCAAAAGCGCTACGCGCTCGTGACAATGTGCATCGGCGTGGGGCAGGGCTACGCCGTGATTATTGAGCGCGTGTAGTTAGATTTTAGCACACCCATGATGGTCGTCATGCTTCGCTATGCGCTGCATGACAGACGTATTTTTCTGCTTCTTCCTATTCATTCAACTATGACTCCCACCCTCGAAAATTATACCCTAGGCCGTTGGGCTGCCGGCGCTGCCGACCCGCACGAACTCCTTGATGCTAGCACCGGCGAAGTCATTGCCCTGGCCAATACCGAAGGATTCGATTTTGCCCAAATACTGGATTACGGTCGTCGTGTGGGCAACCCTGCGCTGCGTAGAATGACCTTTCACGAGCGTGGCCGGATGCTCAAGGCGCTGGCCTTCCACTTGCAGGAAAAGAAGGAGATTTTCTACGAATTGAGCTACCGCTCGGGCGCGACGCGGGCCGACTCGTGGATTGATATTGAGGGCGGTATCGGTAATCTATTCGCCAATGCCTCGCTGCGGCGCAAGTTTCCCGACAAGCCGTTTTACGTGGAGGGCGAGCCGGTGGGCTTGTCGAAGGGCGGCACCTTCATGGCGCAGCACCTGCTGGTGCCTAGGGAGGGGGTGGCGGTGCACATCAATGCCTACAACTTCCCCATTTGGGGTATGCTGGAGAAAATCGCGGTGAATCTGCTGGCCGGTATGCCCGCCGTGGTGAAGCCTGCCGTGCCCGCCGCTTACCTCACGGAGGCGGTGGTGCGCGAGATTATTGCCAGCGGCATCCTGCCTGAGGGCGCGTTGCAATTGGTGGTAGGTTCGGGCCAGGGCATTCTCGACCACGTCACGTACCAAGATGTGGTGACCTTCACTGGCTCGGCCGCGACTGGTGCTAAGTTGCGTGCGCACCCGCGCATCATCAGTGAGGCGGTACCCTTTACGCTGGAAGCGGATTCGCTCAATGCCGCCGTGCTCGGGCCAGATGCCGTGCCCGGCACGCCGGAGTTTGACTTGTTTATCAAAGAGGTGCGCAAGGAAATGACGGCTAAATGCGGGCAGAAGTGCACCGCCATCCGCCGCGCCATTGTGCCCGACAACTTGCTCGAAGACGTGCAAATTGCCCTCGGTAAAGCGCTGGCCCAAACCACCATCGGCCACCCGCAGGCCGAAGGCGTGCGTATGGGCGCACTGGCTGGCCGCGAGCAGGCCGAGCGCCTGCGCGAGCAAGTGCGGCAGCTCGCCAAGAATACGCCCATCGTGTACGGCGACTTAGAGAACGTGGAAATTCTCGGTAAGGAGCGCGGCGCCGATGTGGCTAAGGGTGCCTTCATCTCGCCCATCGTGCTGCTCAATCAGCGCCCTTTCGAGCACCTCGACTCGCACGAACTCGAAGCCTTCGGCCCAGTGGTGACCTTGATGCCCTACCACGACCTAGGCGAAGCTGTGAAGCTGGCCAACCTCGGTAAGGGCTCCTTGGTGTGCTCGCTGGCTACGAATGACCCGCGCATGGCACAGGATTTTGTGCTGGGTGCGGCCACGCACCACGGCCGTATTCTGGTCATTAACAATGATATGGCGAAGGAGAGCACCGGCCACGGCTCGCCGCTGCCGCAACTTGTGCACGGTGGGCCAGGGAGGGCCGGTGGCGGCCAGGAAATGGGCGGCATTCGGGGTGTCGAGCACTTTATGCAGCGCGTGGCCCTGCAAGGCTCGCCGAGTATGATTACGGCCATTACGGAGGTGTATCAGCCTAAGGCCAAGCAGATTGAAAAGGACAAGCACCCGTTTCAGCACTACTTCGAGGAGCTGGAAATTGGGCAGACCTACACCACGCACAAGCACACCGTCACGGAGGCCGACATCAGCAGCTTTGCGCAGGTTTCGGGCGATAATTTCTACGCTCACGTCGATGCTACGTCGCTGGAAGGCACGTTGTTCACGGGCCGCGTGGCGCACGGCTACTACATCCTGAGTAAAGCGGCCGGCATGTTTGTGGACCCGCGCAAAGGGCCGGTGCTTCTGAACTACGGCCTCGATGAATGCCGCTTTACTAAGCCCGTGTACCCCGGCACTACCATCGGCGTGACGCTGACGGTGAAGGAGAAAATCGGCCAGGAAAAGCGTGATGAAGCCGACGTAGCCAAAGGCATCGTGCGCTGGTATGTAGAAGTGACCGACCAAACCGGCGAAACCGTGGCCGTAGCCACGATTTTGACCATGGTGAAGAAGAAAAACCAGGAGTAAGGCAGGAATCCCCGCGTTCGTCATGCAGAGCGCAGCGAAGCATTTCTACCGTTTCATTGAACAGCCCGCATGAAGCGATAAACATGCTTCGCCGCGCTCTGCATGACGGTAGTATTTGAGCTATATAATTGACTGAACAGACTATATGAGCACCCTCACCGCCGGCCACGTAACCGCCACTACCGATGCCCTGGGCATCGCTACCATCTCGTTTTTTCACCCCGCGCACAACTCGCTGCCCGGCCAATTGCTGCGTCAGCTAGCAGCCACTATTACGGTCGTAGGCCAGGCCGAAACCACTAGCGTTATCATCTTGAAAAGTGAGGGCGAGCGCACGTTTTGCGCCGGTGCGAGCTTTGATGAGCTAGTGGCTATTGAAGATGAGGCGCAGGGGCAACAGTTCTTCTCCGGCTTCGCGCAGGTGATTAACGCCTGCCGCACGTGCCCGAAAGTCGTTATTGGCCGAGTGCAGGGCAAGGCCATTGGCGGTGGCGTGGGCGTGGCGGCGGCCACCGATTATTGCTTTGCTACTACACAAGCTTCTGTGAAGCTCAGCGAGTTGGTGGTGGGTATCGGGCCATTTGTAGTGGGGCCCGTGGTGGAATTGAAAATTGGCCGGGCCGCCTATGCGCAGTTGGCGCTTGATGCGGCTGAGTTCCGCTCGGCAGTCTGGGCGCAGGCGCGCGGGCTGTATGCTGAAGTGCTGGAAACCACGGTCGAGTTAGATGCCGCCGTGCAGGCTTTTGCTACAAGGCTAGCCAGCTACAACCCAGAGGCGTTAGCAGCCATGAAGCAGGTGATTTGGGCCGGCACCGAGCATTGGGACAGCCTATTGAGTGAGCGCGCTGCCATTAGTGGGCGGCTGGTTCTGTCCGATTTTACCCGGCAGGCCATTGCGAAGTTTAAGGCGGCGGCCGGCACCAGGGCATAGTCGAGCACCCGTTTTTACCGAAGAGTACAGGACAGTTTACCTCCTGCCTACTCCCTTCTTGCGGCCCTACTGCTCCCAGCGGTAGGGCCGCGCTATGTCCATTCCCACCCGCCTGTTGCTGTTGCTTAGCCTGCTCGCCAGGGTGGGGGAGGCGCGCGCCCGGCCGCGGCCCGTGCCCGACCGGCTGGTGGTGCTCACCTTCGACGATGCGGCGCTCACCCACGCTACCTACGTGGCGCCGCTGCTGCGCAAGTACGGTTTTGGGGCCACTTTTTTTGTGTGCGAGTTCCGGGAGCCGCCTTTTGCTGATAAAAGCAAGTACATGAGTTGGGCGCAAATTCGGCAGCTGCACCGCTGGGACTTTGAGGTGGGCAGCCATACACTCACGCACCGGCATGTCAATAAAATGACGGAGAGCGAATTAACAGCTGAGCTGGATTCGCTGGAAAGCCGCTGCCGGGCGCACCACATTCCCCGGCCCGTCACCTTCGCTTACCCTGGCTACGACACCAGCCCGCGGGCCCTGCCGGTGCTGCGCGCCAAGGGCTACCAACTGGCCCGCACCGGCGGCGACCGCCCCTACGACCCTGCCACTGAAGACCCGCTGCTGGTGCCCAGCTTCACCACGCTGGCTGCTAACCGGCCGCAGATATTGGAAGCGCTAGCCCAGGCCAAAAACGGGCGCATAGTGGTGCTCACCATCCACGGCGTGCCCGACCTGGCCCACGAATGGGTTACGACCCCGCCCGCGCTATTCGAGGAGTATCTCAAGTACTTGCACGACAATCATTACCGGGTGGTGGCGCTGCGCGACGTAGCGCGCTACCTACCCGCTCAACCTATCACTGTTGCCGCGCCCTAGTGGCCAATTTCTTTTCCCACCCAACCTGCTTTTCCCATGAAAAACTACCTGGCTACGGCGCTACTCGGTGTTGCTACGCTGCTGCCCAGCCTTGGCGCCCAGGCGCAGGCCCACCTCGAAACCGGCGGCCAGCAGCCGATGCCCGCCGCCGAATGGATAGACCAAGCCACCGGCCACAAAGTGGTGCGCCTCACGCCGCTCGATGGCAACAACGGTAGCTTCTACTTCCACAATAACCCGTTTCTGAAAACTGCTGCTGGTCAAGACGAAATGGTGTTTTCGCACGCCGATGAGCAGGGCCAACAACTGCGCTTGCTCAATCTGCAAACCCGCCAGGTGCGGCCGCTCACGGGCTACTACAAGCGTATCAGCGGCGAGATAGTGGGGCGCAAAAGTCACGACGTGTATTACCAAGTGGAAAACCAGGTGTACGCCATCAATGCCGACACGCGTAAAGAGCTCAAGGTGTACACGTTTCCGGCTGATTTTCCGGGGAGTATCTCGTCATTGAATGCCGATGAAACGCTGCTGGCGGGCTCGCTGGGTGGGGCCGAGGCGCGGGATATTCTCAAGAAATACCCGGCCAAGAGCGACTTTTTCAACCGCATCTACGATGCCAAGGTGCAGCATATCCTGTTTACCATCAATGTGAAAAGCGGCAAGCGAGAACAGCTTTACCAGGAGAATACCTGGCTGGGGCACGTGCAGTTTTCGCCCACCGACCCCGACCTCCTCATGTATTGCCACGAAGGGCCGTGGGGCAAGGTTGACCGCATCTGGACCATCAGCATCAAAAGCCACGCGACCAAGCTGATGCACCAGCGCACGGTGGATGGCGAAATCGCGGGCCACGAGTTTTTCAGTCCCGATGGCAAGACTATTTGGTTTGACTTGCAGCAGCCGCGCAGTGTCACGTTTTACCTGGCCGGCGCGCCCGTGGCGGGTGGCCCCGAAAAGCGGTACCAGCACCAGCGCAACGAGTGGTCGATTCACTACAATATCTCGCCCGACCAAACGCTCTTCGCCGGCGACGGCGGCGACCCTGGCCAGGTAGCCAAGGCCCCCGATGGCCAGTGGATTAACCTATTTCGGCCCGCTGGCGACCAATTCACCGCCGAGCACCTCGTGAGCATGGCCCACCACGGCTACAAGCTGGAGCCCAACGTGCACTTCTCGCCCGATGGCAAATGGGTGATTTTCCGGGCCAACTTCGAAGGCAAAGAGCAGGTGTACGCAGTAGAAATCGCCAAAGCAGCTTCGTGATTCGGTGTAGCTTGGACTTTGTAGTCCGAGCGCGAGCGTAGCGAGCATCCCGCGCTAGGTTGAGTTGTCCTAACGTTTTCAAACGCAGATGCGAGCTGCGCTCGCGCTCGGACTACAAAGTCCAAGCTACTCTGAATCAAGCCCGCTAGACCATCAAAACACTATTCTAAAAACAAGAAACCTCCCCACGTGAATCGCTGGATAACCCTTTCCCTAGCCCTAACCCTAGCTGCTCCGGCCACCGCGCAGCAACTGCCCAAAAAGAAGGAGATTCTTAAAAAGATGACCTTGGCCAACGCCTATTTCATAAAAACCTGGCCCGACCCTGGCAAGGAAATCGTGACGAATAAGGCCCGTCCCAGCCACATCTGGACGCGCGGCGTGTACTACGAAGGCCTGATGGCGCTATATGGCCTCGACAAGAAAAAGGCTTACTACAACTACGCCGTGGATTGGGGCCAGAAGCATAATTGGGGCCTGCGTAATGGGGCCACCGGCCGCAACGCCGATGACCAGTGCGCCGGCCAAACCTACCTCGACCTGTACCAAATCGACCCCAAGCCCGAGCGCATTCAGGAGCTGAAAGCGGCCATCGATAACATGGTACACAGCGACAAAGTGGACGATTGGTGGTGGATAGACGCGCTGCAAATGGCCATGCCAGTATTCGCCAAATTTGGGGTAATGACCAAGGATACTGCGTATTATGAGAAGATGTACCGTTTGTACAGCTTCGCCAAAACGCAGCAGGGCGGCCACGGGCTCTATAATGCGCAGGATAGCCTGTGGTGGCGCGACAAGGATTTTGTGCCGCCCTACCAGGAGCCCAACGGCCAGGATTGCTACTGGGGCCGCGGCAACGGCTGGGTGGTGGCCGCGCTGGTGCGCGTGCTCGACATCATGCCCAAAGACGCGCCCCACCGCGCTGAATACGAGCAAACCTACCTCGCCATGATGAAGGCGTTGCCCCGCCTCCAGCGCCCCGATGGCTACTGGAACGTGAGCCTGCACGACCCCACGCACTTCGGCGGCAAAGAGCTGACGGGCACGGCGTTGTTTACCTATGGCATGGCCTGGGGCGTGCGCCAGGGCCTGCTCGACAAAGCCCAATACCAGCCCCTCATCGCTAAAGCCTGGAACGCCATGGCCACCGAGTGCGTGCACCCCAACGGCTTTTTGGGCTACGTGCAGGGCACCGGCAAAGAGCCCAAAGACGGCCAGCCGGTGAGCTACACCAGCAAGCCCGATTTTGAGGATTACGGCCTTGGCTGCTTCCTGTTGGCGGGCAGCGAAGTGTATAAGCTGAAATAGCAAGATGGCGCGGGGCTCTGCCCCGTGCCGACTATTCGCGGGCCTCTGGCCCGCACGTTGGGGCACGTTCGCTAGCGTTGCCTACCTCACCCCAACAACGTTCGCCCACGTTGCCGGCCAGAGGCCGACCAATAATCGGCACGGGGCAAAGCCCCGCGCCATCCGGTCATAAATAATATGAAAAAACCGCTCGCCGTTTCCCTGCTCCTTGCTGCCGTTGTGGCCCAAAATGCCGCCGCGCAAGCTCCTGCCTGGCCCGCCATCACCCAGCAAAACCGCCCCTGGACGCGCTGGTGGTGGGAGGGTAGCGCCGTGAACCCGCAAGACCTGACGCACCTGCTCACGCAGTACCAGCAAGCGGGCTTGGGTGGCGTGGAAATAACGGCTATTTATGGGGTGAAAGGGGCCGAAAGCCAGTTCATTGATTTCATCTCGCCGAAGTGGCTGGATGTGCTAGGCCATACCCTCGCTGAAAGCAAAAAGCTGGGCACTGGCGTCGATGTAGCCCAGGCTTCGGGCTGGCCCTTTGGGGGCCCTTGGGTGACGCCCGCCGATGCCTGCAAATACGTGGCCTACCAGACCTACACCGTTAAAAGCGGCGAGCAACTGGCCGAGAAAGTGAGCTTTATGCAGAAGCCCATTTCTGCCGCCATCGGCCATAAGGTGGATATTAAGCAACTCAAAGACCCCGTTGCCACCAACCCCAACCTGCAAGCGCTGGCCCTGGAGCAGGTGCGTTTCGAGAAGCTGCTGCCGCTGCAAGCCCTCATGGCGTACCCCGAAAAGGGCCCGGCCATTGACCTCACTAGTAAGGTCGATGCCAGCGGCAAGCTCAGCTGGACGGCCCCGGCGGGCTCGTGGACGCTCTACGCCGTCTTTCAGGGCTGGCATGGCAAGCAGGTGGAGCGCGCCGGCCCTGGCGGCGAGGGCGACGTGGTAGACCACTTCTCCAAAACGGCCACGCAGCACTATTTGCAGCGCTTCGATGAGCGCTTTAAGGGGCGCGATATCAAGGGCATCCGGGCGTTTTTTAACGACTCGTATGAGGTGGATGATGCGCAGGGGGAAGCCAACTGGACGCCGTTGATGTTCAGTGAGTTTCAGGCGCGGCGCAAGTACGATTTGCGCCAGCATTTGCCGGCGTTGTTCAATAAAGCCAGCACCGACGAAAACCAGCGTGTGCTGACGGACTACCGCGAAACCATTTCGGAGCTGCTACTCGAAAACTACACCCAAACCTGGGCCACCTGGGCGCACGGCTACGGCACGAAAATCCGCAACCAGGCCCACGGCTCGCCGGCCAATATCCTCGATTTATACGCTGCTACCGACATCCCAGAGACGGAAGGCGAGAACCTGACGCGCATCAAATTTGCCTCATCGGCCGCGCACGTCACGGGTAAGCCGCTGACTTCGGCCGAAACCGCGACCTGGGAAAACGACCATTTTCTGTCCAAGCTGAGCGACGTGAAAAAGGCCGTGGACCGGATGCTGCTCGGCGGCGTAAACCACGTTTTTTACCACGGCACGGCCTATTCGCCGCAGGCGGCGGCGTGGCCCGGTTGGCTCTTTTACGCTGCCGTGGAGTTCAATCCGCAAAACCCGTTTTGGCAGGATTTTGGCCAGCTGAATACCTACGCGGCCCACTGCCAGAGCTTTATGCAAGCCGGTAAGCCCGCCAATGACGTGCTGCTCTACCTGCCGCAGTACGACGCCTACCAGCGCCCCGGCAACAAGGCGCTCTTGCAGCATTTCGATGGCATCGAGCACGGCTTCAAGGGGATGCCCGTAGAGGCTACCAGCGAACTGCTGCTCAAGCAGGGTTTTGGGTACGACTTTATTTCGGATAAGCAAGTGCAGCAGGTGCAAGCCAGCGGCGCTGGCCTGCGTACCAGCGGCGGCGCGCAGTACCGTACCATCTTGGTGCCCGCCGCCCGCACCATGCCGCTCAAAACCTGGCAGCACCTCGTGCAACTGGCCCAGGCCGGCGCCACAGTGGTCGTGCAAGATGCGCTGCCCACCGACGTACCCGGCCTCGGCGATTTGCCGCGCCGCCAAGCCGCCTTCAAAAAGCTGGTCGCCCAGTTGCAATTCAAGTCCGTAGCGGGTGGTCAGCGGGCCACCGTGGGCAAAGGTACTTTCCTGCTCGGTACTGATGTAGCGCAGCTGCTGGCGCAAGCCGGCGTGCAGCGCGAAACGTTGGTAGATAGCGGCTTGCAATGCGAGCGCCGCCGCACGGCGGGCGGCCACACGTACTTCCTGGCCAACTGGAGCGATAAGCCCGTGAACGCCTGGGTGCCCCTGGCCACTGCCGCAAAAGCCGCTAATATCTATGACCCTATGACCGGGCAGTTGGGCGTGGCGGCCGTGCGCCAGTCGGCGCAGGGCCGGCCCGAAGTGTATGTGCAGCTAGCGCCCGGCGGCTCGTGCCTCCTCGATACCAAAGAAGCTGCTGCGAGCAGCGCCCCTACCTACGCTTATTACCAACCAGCTGGCCCGGCGCAGCCGATAGCCGGCACCTGGGACGTGCGCTTTGTGTCGGGTGGCCCGACCCTTCCCGCGCCCCTAAAAGCCACTCAGCTCGATTCGTGGACCAAGCTGGCTGGCGAAGCTGGGCAGAAGTTTTCGGGCACGGCCACTTACAGCACCACCTTTGCCCAGCCTAGTGGGGCAGCCCAAGGCTACCTGCTTGACTTAGGGCGCGTGGCCCAGAGCGCCCGCGTGCAGCTCAATGGCCAAAACCTGGGTACGCTCATCGGGCCGGCGTATCAGGTTTATATTCCTAAAAATCAGCTTAAAGCTAGTAATACGCTGACTGTGAGCGTGAGCAACGGTATGGCCAACCGCATCATCGACATGGACCGCACCGGCCAGGAGTGGAAGAAGTTCTACAACGTGAACATGGCTGCTCGGCTCAAAGAAAACCGGGGCGAGGATGGTCTATTTACCGCCGCCAAATGGACGCCGGTCGAGTCGGGCCTGCTCGGGCCGGTAATGCTGGCTCCTGTGCAACTGGGCGGCCCGCCCCTGTAAAAAGGAGCAACACACATTTTTAATGATTTCTACATTTTTTTGCCTCAACAGGTGAGTGCGGGTAAGTAGGTTGCTAGCGATACTGCAACTTTGGAACTACTCCGGTCCCCTTTCCAGCGGGCCAGGTTTTGCCCTCCATGACGTTCCATCCCACCTGCCTACTGCCGCTGGCTCTGCTGGCAATCAGCGCTTTTGCGCGTCCGGCCGCCGACCCCGATTGGGTGAAACAGGTGGGGGCTAAAAGCGTGCCGGCAGCTAAGGCGACTTTTGCCGCCACTCGGTACGGCGCCGTGGGCGATGGCAAAACCCTGAACACGCAGGCCCTGCAAAAGGCCATTGACGCGGCGGCCCAAAAAGGCGGTGTGGTAACGCTGGCACCCGGCCAGTACCTCACCGGCGCGCTGTTTCTGAAACGCGGTGTGGAGCTGCACCTAGACAAAGGCGTGACGCTGCTCGGCAGTCAAGACCTCAAAGACTACCCCGACCGCATGACCCGCGTGGCCGGCATTGAAATGGTGTGGCCCGCCGCGCTCCTCAATATTCTCGACCAGGACAATGTTGCCATCACCGGCGAAGGCACCGTAGATGGCCAGGGCAAGCCTTTTTGGGATAGCTACTGGGCGCTGCGCAAAGAGTACGAAGCCAAGGGCCTGCGCTGGATAGTGGACTACGATGCCAAGCGCCCGCGCCTATTGGTAATGGCCAATTCGAGCAACGTGACGGTGAAAGGCGTGACGCTCCAGCGCTCGGGCTTTTGGACAGTGCATGTGCTGTACTCGAAGAACGTGACGGTGGACGGTATTACCGTGCGCAATAATGTCGGCGGCCACGGCCCTAGCACCGACGGTATCGACATCGATTCGAGCAGCTACGTGCTGGTACAAAACTCTGATATCGACTGCAACGACGATAACTTTTGCCTGAAAGCCGGCCGCGACGCCGACGGCCTGCGTGTGAACCGGCCAGCCGAATACATTCTCATCCAAAACTGCGTAGCTGGTGCAGGCGGCGGCTTGTTCACTTGCGGCTCCGAAACCTCGGGTGGTATCCGCCACGTCATTGCCCGCAACCTCAAGGCCAAGGGTACCAAAGTGGGCATCAACTTCAAATCGGCCCTCACGCGCGGCGGCACGGTGGAGGACATCAAAGTCGATAATATTGAGATGGAGGACGTAGGGGCCGCCATCCAATTCACAACTAATTGGAACCCGGCCTATAGCTACTCTACGCTGCCCGCGGGCTACACCGAGGCCACGCTGCCCACGCATTGGAAAGCCATGCTGACCAAAGTAGACCCCGCGCAGGGCCTGCCGCATTTCCGCAATGTGGTTATCAGTAATGTGAAGGTGCAGCAGGCCAAAACTGCCATTTCGGCCGCTGGACAGCCCAATTCCCTGCTCGAAAACATCACCCTCGACAACGTGACGATGACGGCCGCTACCGCTGGTAGCATCACTTACGCCAAGGATTGGACTATAAAAAACGTCATTATTGCGGCCCAGGATGAAAAGCCAGTAGCCGTGCAGAATAGCTCAAAAACTGTGTTTTGAGCCTCCAGAACTGAAAAGTGGATAAACACAAAGAAGCCGCTCCTCATGGGGGCGGCCTCTTTTTTTATGTGCCTAGCACTGGCGCGAGTTTAGCGCAGCGTAACTCGTGCCGACCATGACGTGGAGGCTGCGCCTCCACTGCCGCGCTAGCGGCAAACTCGCGTTTGAGCAGTTATGCTTGTATGTTTTATCAAGCTGTGCAGCCGGAAGATTGCCGCTAGCGCGGCAGTGGAGGCACAGCCTCCACGTCATGGTCAGCACGAGTTACGCTGCGCTAAACTCGCGCCAGTGCCTGCTAGTGCCTCAATATACCAATACCACCAAGCTGCGTGCCCCGTGCGCCCCAATAACCAAGGACTGCTCAATATCAGCGGTTTTGGAAGGGCCGGCAACGAACATGCCGTAGCCGCCCGGCCCCTCTGGCAGCTGCGCGTAGGCTTGGTGCATGGTAGCTACGAGGCGGCGGTGGTCGAGTACCAGCGCCAAGTGCTGGGTTACGGTCGGTAGGGCGCGGTGCAGCATGTTAGCTTCGGGCAGCCACACAGCCCCGTTTTCGGCCACGCCTATTTCGACGGGTAATACGGCTAGGTCTACATCGGCCAGCACGTCGGTGGGCGTGCTCGCGTCGATGGCCAGCGTGGGCGGGAAAAGGGGCGAAGCGATGAGCTTGGCCGCGGGCCAAAGCTCGTGCACTTTTGCTTCTAAGTCAGCTAAAGAAGCCAGCCGCATCACTTCGCCGCCAATGCTTGCCAGCACCGTGCTGAAGCGCTCCAGCGAGTCATCGCCCCAAAAATCGGGCACGGTGGGCAGCACGGTTTCATCGGGCTTATTGGCGCGCACTGCCGCCAGCATACGTTCGCGGGAAGTACTCATGCGTTGGATTCGGGTTGGTTTTTGGCAAACCACTCGCGGAAGCTTTGCTTGGGCGGCTCGGGCAGCTCGCGGGCGATGGCCCAGGCGTTCACGGTTTTGTTGTGGGTGAGGCCGTAAGGTAGAAGCCGCAGCGCCTTGCGCCCCAGCAGGCCGCTGAATTTGAATGCGGTAGGGCTGGCTAGTAGGCTGCCCATAAACCGTAGCCCTATCTTCTTGGCCGTGGGCAGGTGGTTGGCCTCCGACACGATTTGCCGCCACTTATAAAGCTGCGTGTGAATGTCGATTTTAACCGGGCACACATCGGTGCACGAGCCGCAGAGCGTGCTGGCGAAGGGTAGCGTGCTGTGCTTTTTGAGGTCGATATTAGGCGAAAGGATAGAACCAATCGGTCCCGGCACCGTGAAGTCGTAGCTGTGGCCACCGCTGCGGCGGTATACCGGGCAAGTATTCATGCACGCCCCGCACCGGATGCACTTCAGCGACGCCCGGAAATCGGGCCGCCCAAGCTGCTTGGTGCGCCCATTATCCACGATGATAATGTGCATCTCGCGGCCCGGCATCGGCTTAGTGTAGTGCGAAGTGTACGTTGTAACCGGTTGGCCCGTAGCGCTCCGCGCCAGCAGCCGCGTAAATACGCCCAGGTCGCTCAGGCGCGGAATGAGCTTTTCGATGCCCATGCTGGCCACGTGCACTGGCGCTAGGCTCGCGCCGAGGTCGGCGTTGCCTTCGTTGGTACACACTACTACCGAGCCAGTTTCGGCAATGGCAAAATTGACGCCCGTGAGCGCCACCTCGCCGGCCAGAAACTTAGCGCGTAGGTGCTGCCGGGCCGCCTCCGTAAGCTGTTGCGGGTCGGTAAGACCCTTGGCGGTGCCGAGGTGCTGGAAGAAGGTTTCGCCCACATCCTCCTTCTTCAGGTGAATGGCGGGCAGCACGATATGGCTCGGCGGCTCGTCGCGCATCTGGATAATGCGCTCGCCCAAATCGGTATCAATTACCTCAATGCCTTGCTCAATCAAGAACGGATTGAGGTGGCATTCCTCGGTCAGCATCGACTTGCTCTTGACAACCCGCGTGGCTCCGCGCTGCCGGATGATGTCAAGCACAATCTTGTTGTGCTCCTCCGCATCGGCCGCCCAGTGCACGCGCACGCCGTTGGCCTGCGCGGCCGCCTCAAACTTTTCGAGGTAGTAATCGAGCCGGCTGAGCGTGTGGTCTTTGATGCCCGACGCCAGATTGCGCAGCTCCTGAAACTCAGGCACGGCGTACACTGCCTTATCGCGCTTCTGGCGCACAAACCACAGCGTTTCGTCGTGCCAACTGGTGCGGTCGTGGTCGAGCACAAATGCCTCGGCGCGACTAGAATGGGTGAGATAGGACATGAAGTTGGATTGCTGGGTGGGTGAGAAGTAGGCGAATTATTCCGTCATGCTGAGCGCAGCGCAGCGTAGTTGAAGCATCTCTACCGCTTCATTGCTAGCGTTAGAAGTTAGTACTGAGGTAGAGGTGCTTCGACTGCGCTGCGCTCCGCTCAGCATGACGATAAGAACAACTCAAAGAACCATCCCATTTAAAATTTCGGCCGCGTGCATCACTTTCATCGGCAGCTTTTGGCGGCGTACGATGCCTTGCAGGTGCATCAGGCACGACATGTCGCCGCCCGTAAGTACTTGGGTGCCATTCTGCAAGTGGTCCTGCACGCGGTCGTGGCCCATGCGTCCCGAAATGGCCGCCTCGCTCACGCAAAACGTACCGCCAAAGCCGCAGCACTCGTCGTTGCGGTTGAGCTCGGTGAGCTCGATGCCGTCGAGGCTGGCGAGCAGGCGGCGCAGGTGCCCATCGCGTACGGGCGTTATTTCTGATTCGTTGGCTTGGTGTAAGCCGCGCTGACCGTGGCAGCTTAGGTGCAGGCCCACTTTGTGAGGGAAGGAGCCGGGTAGCTCTTTGACTTCCAGAATTTGCGTGATGAAGTCGATTAAGTCAATCGTCGTGGCGCGCACGTGCTGCACGGCGGGCGTTTGCTCTAGCTTGTCGAAGTGCTTTTGCACGTGGTACACGCAACTGCCCGAGGGCACGATGGTGTAATCGTAGGTGTGGAACGTATCTACGAAGTGGCGGTAGATAGGGAGCGCCTCACGCTCGCAGCCGCTGTTGGCCAGCGGCTGGCCGCAGCAGGTTTGGGCCGCCGGAAAGGCCGCTTTTACCCCTAATTTTTCCAATAGCTGAAACGTAGCGATGCCAACCTGCGGATAAAACTGGTCGACGTAGCACGGCACGAATAGGGCAACTTTCATAAGACTAGTACTTTCTCTAACGCGGTTACCCCACCCCCGGCCCCTCCCCTCCGGGAGAAGGGAGCCTGTCGCAAACTGACGTTGTTAGACGTAGAAAACGTTCGGCTCCCCTCTCCCGGAGGGGAGGGGCTGGGGGTGGGGTAACCACGCTAGGGCTACACTCAACTAAACAACAACTGCGTTTTTTTCCATGCCTCGCCCTGCTCCAAGTGCACCAGTGCACCAAGCGCAGTGGCTTGCGGCACCTCTAAAGTGCGGATTTCGGCCTGCGGAAAATTCCAGCTCAACGTTTGCATAAACAGCGGGTTACGGGCAAATCCACCATCAACGTAGATGATTTTTTCGCCTTGCCACACCAGTTTCATCGACGCTAGCAGGATGTTAACCAGCCCGTGAATCAGATGTTGGTACGCATCGTTAGCGGTGCGGAAACCGGTGATGTCCCACTCGCCCTCGGGCACGTCGGGCAGCGGGCCACCGCCGGCCAAGCACGCCGATACAAACGAAGCTGAAGCTTCGTCGTAGGGCCGGGCCAGCACCAGCGAGCGGTAGAAATCGGGCTTTACGTGGAAGTGCTGCGCGATGCGCTCAACCTGGTAGTCGTGCTCGCGGCCCAAAAAGGCGCGGGCCGCCCGCATGGGCTGGCCGCGCGGCGTGAGGAAACTCACCACATCGCGCCGCAGCAGGTCGGGCGTGAGCGCCTGGCTATTGAATGGGTTGATAGTCACCCACCAAGTGCCCGTGCTCACTAGCATAAACGGCTCATCGACTTCGAGCAGATACGGCATTACGGCCGCCGAGCTGTCGTGCAGCCCTACGCCCACCATAATGCCATCGACCACCGAGGCAATCGAGTCTTTGGTGAGCGGCGCCAGCTTTTCATCGATGCCCTCGCGCTGCACCCAATCGTGGTATTGCCCACGCTCAAAGTCCCAGAGGGCCGTGTGGCAGCCTACGCTGGTGTAGTCGCTAAACTTCTCACCCGTAAGCAGGTACGATAAGTATTGCGGCAGGTGCAGCGAGGTGTGAATCTTGGCGTACTGCTCGGGCTTGGTGTGCTTGAGCCAGTACAATTGCAAGCCCGAATTGAGCATCCCGAGCTGCGGCGAGCAGGTAACGGCCGTGAAATCGGCCGGCGACTCCTCCAACTCGGCATAGAAGCGAGCGGCGAGTTCTTCAGGAATGGGCTTGAGGTAGTTGTAGAGCGGCAGCACCGGCTCGCCATCGGCGCTAAGGTGCACGAAGCTAGCGCCGTAAGCCGTGAAATTCACGCCTTTCACGGTGTAGTGTGGGTGGTGGCGCAGGGCGCGCCAGTGGTCCTGCATCCACTGCGTGAGGCGGGGCAAGTGGTCGCAGGGGAAGCCGTCGTCGTCGAGCACATCGGTACAGACGTGCAGCATCTCGTCAATAATCTGCCGCTCTTCATCAAAGAGAATCAGCTTCTTATTGGTCTTGCCGATGTCAAAAACGGCGTAAACTGGTTTCTTGGTCGCCATTGCTTACAGGCCGGTTGACAAGCTGAATTTGCCGCGCTGCTCGATGAGCTGCGCCCGGATGCCGGCTGTGCGGTAGGCGCGCACCGGGTGCAGCGCACCACCGGCTTGGCGGTAGGCTTCGGCCACGAGCGGGCGCACGTCGGTGAGGAAGGCGTCGCGCAGGATTTCCTCGGCGCGAGCCACGTCGTTGGCCTCTTGCGCTTCTTGCAGCGCGGTGCGGTCTACGAGCAGCGCTTTGGCATAGGCACCCAAGATGTTATCCACTGATTGCAGCAAGTCTTCGAGCGGGTCTTTGGTATTGTGGCTAGCGTCAATCATGTACGCCACGCTGGCGGCGGCCAGGCTCGCGTCCTGATTGGCATCTACCAGCTCGTTGAAAATCAAGAACAGCTGGAAGGGCTTGGCGCTGCCGGTGGTCAGGTCGTCGTCGCCGTAGCCCGAGCCGTTGAAGTGGAAGCCCCCGAGGCGGCCTAGCTGCCGCAGGCGGCCCACAATCTGCTCGATATTGGTGTTGGGCAGGTGGTGGCCCAAATCCACTAGTACCTGCGCCTGCTTGCCGAGGCTCTGGCATAGCGTGTAGGAGGTGCCCCAGTCGGGAATCACCATCGAGTAGAAATTGGGCTCGTAGGGCTTGTACTCGATGAGCATCGTCCAGTCGGAGGGCAGCGCTTCGTAGATGGCCGCCAGGCTCTCTTGGGTACGCAGGTAAGCGCTGCGCAAGTGGCTCTGGCCCGGAAAGTTAGAGCCATCGGCGAGCCATACGGTATGCACCTTGGCCCCGATGGGCGTGCCGTACTTGATGCACTCAATATTATGCTGAATGGCTTGCTCGCGCACGGCGCGGTCAGTGGCGCTCAGCGAGCCAAATTTATAGGTTTGTGCCTGTTCTTTCTGGTCTTGGAAGGTATTCGAGTTCATCGAATCAATCGACAAGCCTTGCTCTTTCAGCAGCTGGTGCAGGCCGTCGATGTCCTGCGGAATATCCCACGGAATGTGCAGCGAGATGGAGTTGGACGAGCCGTTGAGCTGGTTGAGCAGGCCGACATCAGTAATTTTTTCTTCAAGCGAGCGGGGCTCGCCGCCGGCCGGGAAGCGTCCGAAGCGCGTGCCGCCGGTGCCCAGCGCCCAGCTCGGGATGGCAACCTGAAACTCAACAAGCTGCAAAATAACCTGGTGGGCATCTTGCCCGCGGCGCGCCAGCAGGTCGGCCAGGTAGTCAAATTGAATAGTGTGCTCGGCCAGCAGCGGCTGATTCAGGTCGTGGATTTGGTCTTCGGAGAGCATGGGCGAAGGGTGGGGAATAAGCTGGTTTTACCTTGTTTTTACAGAGTAGCAAATTACTCTTTAGGATGCGCCCGAACTGTTCTGAACTCTCCTGCAAGCGGACAACTATTCGCCGGCCGCAACCGGCCTGCTACTGGCGCGAGTTTAGCGCAGCGTAACTCGTGCTGGCCATGACGTGGAGGCTGCGCCTCCACTGCCGCGCTAGCGGCAAACTCGCGTATGAGCGGCACGCAATAAAGCCAATGAGAGGCGATACTCAAGGTTTGGCAAGGAGTCCGTTCGGTCCCATCTTGCCGCTTTGCGGCAGTGGAGGCACAGCCTCCACATCATGGCTGGCACGAGTTACGCTGCGCTAAACTCGCGCCAGTGATGCCTATGCCAGTAGTTACAAAGACCCTCTGCGAATGGTGTAAAACGGATTATTCACCTTTACGCGCTTGTTTTCCAGCAGCAGTTGCGCGGCGGTGCGGCCCATGGCTGCGAAGTCGGTGGTAATCACCGTCATATTTAGCAGTTCCTTGAGTGGGGTTTCGTTGAAGGACATGATGCCAATTTCGCGGCCCAGCAGGAAGCTGGTTTGGCGAATTTTCTTGACCAATTCCACCAAGTCGGTTTCGCGGATGACGACGTAGGCGGTGCCTTCGACTAAGACCTCGTTTTTGGCGTTTTCAACTACCGCAAACTCCTTGTTGCGGCTGAGGCAGAAGGAGCGGAAGCCCCAGGGTAGCTCCTCGGGGTGGTTGGCATCGGAGGGGAGGATGAGGACGAGGCGCGAATACTTGGCCAGAATGTCCTGGGTGTTGACGAGGGCGTGAAAAATATCCTTGTCGAAGTCCTGAAACACGCGCAGGCACTCCTGCGTCAGGTCGGGCAGGTCTTTATCGAGCAGCACCAGCTCGTGCGCCGGAATGGTGCTTATGATTTTGTGATACAGTGCCTTATCGGTATCGAGTGTAAAATGCGGCATGATAACGTAGTAGTTATACTTGCCCAGGCTCTTCTCGATAATCTCCTGAAACAGGTTGACGTTGTAGTGGTGAATCTGTAAATCGACGGTGGCGCGGTCGCCGAGTGTTTCGAGAAAAGCGTAGTAGATTTCCTTCTTATAGGAGCTCAACTTGTTGAAAATCATGAGGATTTTCAACT
>Ga0265780_10004239_pt1 | contig 18551 bp, 11 predicted proteins | sample P1T30metagenome_FD_192432 | JGI IMG/M metagenome (GOLD analysis project Ga0265780, IMG submission 192432) | Plant litter microbial communities from East Loma Ridge, Irvine, California - P1 T30 | ecosystem: Environmental > Terrestrial > Plant litter > Unclassified | place: USA: California...
TCGAAGGTCGAGGTGCCGCGGCCGACTTCGTCCATCAGCACCAGCGAATGCTCGGTGGCGCCATTCAGGATCGCGGCCGATTCGGTCATCTCGACCATGAAGGTCGAACGGCCGTTGGCCAGGTCGTCGCTGGCGCCGATGCGGGTGAAGATACGGTCGATCGGGCCCAGCGTTGCTTGGGTAGCCGGCACGTAGCTGCCGACATAGGCCAGCAGCGTGATCAGGGCCACCTGGCGCATGAAGGTCGATTTACCGCCCATATTGGGGCCCGTGATCAACAGCAGGCGGCGCTCGTTGGACAGCTGGCAGTCGTTGGCGATGAAGCGCTCGATCTGGTTCTCCACCACCGGATGGCGGCCTTCGATAATGGTAAGGCATGGCGCATCGGTCAGCGCCGGCGCGCACCAGTTGTGGCGCAGCGCGTGGCTGGCCAGGGCGACCAGTACGTCGACCTGGGCCAGCGCGCGCGCGATGGTCTGCAGGCAGCCGATATGCGGCGCCAGGTCGGCCAGCAGCTGGTCGTACAGCATCTTCTCGCGCGCCAGCGCGCGGTCCTGCGCCGACAGCGCCTTGTCCTCGAAGGCCTTCAGTTCGGGCGTGATGTAGCGTTCGCAGTTCTTCAGCGTTTGGCGGCGGCGGTAGTCGTCCGGCACCTTGTCGGTCTGGCCGTTCGTGACCTCGATGTAGAAGCCGTGCACCTTGTTGTACTCGACCCGCAGGTTGGCGATGCCGGTGCGCGCGCGCTCGCGCGTCTCGAGGTCGACCAGGAACTGGCCGGCGTTCTCGGACAGCGCGCGCAGTTCATCGAGCTCGGCGTCGAAGCCGCGCGCGAACACGCCGCCATCGCGAACCATGGCGGCTGGCTCCTCGGCCACGGCGCGCACCAGCAGGTCCAGGCACTCCCCGGGCGTGGACAGGTCGTCGTGGATCTCGCGCAGCAGGCAGGTGTCGCCCGGGACGAAGCAGCGCGCCACCTGCTCGCGCACGGTCGGCAGGGCCTCGAGCCCGTCGCGCAGGCTGGCCAGGTCGCGCGGACGCACGGTCAGCAGGGCCACGCGCGTGGTGATGCGCTCGATGTCCGGCACCTGCCCCAGGGTCGAGGACAGGGTGGCGTTGGCGTCGGCCTGCAGCAGCGCCGCGATCGACTGGTGGCGGCGCCGTGCAACCGACTGGTCGCGGCGCGCATGGTGCAGCCAGTGGCGCAGCAGGCGCGAACCCATCGCCGTGCGGCAGCCATCGAGCAGCGAGAACAGGGTAGGCGATTCCTGGCCGCGGATGGTCTCGGTCAGTTCGAGGTTGCGGCGGGTGGCGGCGTCCAGGCCGATGTATTCGTTTTCGGTTTCGCAGGCGAGGGCGCGCACATGCTGCAGGCCGCGGCCCTGGGTCGACTGGGCATAGCGCAGCAGCGCGCCGGCCGCCCCGAAGGCGGCGCCGAGGCCATCGGCGCCGAAGCCGGTGAGGGTGGCGACATTGAGCTGCTCGAGCAGGGCGCCGTGGCCCTTGACGACGTCGAAATGCCATTCGGGCACGCGCTGGACGTGGGCAGTGACGCCGTCGCTCTCGAACATGTCGGCGCAGTCGGCGCGCAGGATCTCGGCCGGCGCAATGCGTTCGAGTTCATGCGCCAGGCGCTGCTCGACCGCGCGCGCGTCGCCCGAGAATTCCATCAGGCGCAGGTTGCCGCTCGCGAGCGACAGCCAGGCCAGGCCGACGGTGACGGTCTTGCGCTGATTGATCAGGCACAGCGCCAGCAGCGGACGCTCGGCTTTCTCGGGCAGCAGGTCGGAATCGGTCAGCGTGCCCGGGGTGACCACGCGCACCACCTTGCGCTCGACCGGGCCTTTCGCCAGCGCCGGGTCGCCGATCTGCTCGCAGATCGCGCACGATTCGCCCAGCTTGACCAGCTTGGCCAGGTAGCCGTCGAGCGAGTGGAACGGCACGCCCGCCATCTTGATCGGCTGGTCGCCCGACTTGCCGCGCGCGGTCAGGGTAATGCCCAGCACGCGCGAGGCTTTCTCGGCATCCTCGAAGAACAGCTCGTAGAAGTCGCCCATGCGGTAGAACACCAGCATGGTGGGATAGTCGGCCTTGATGCGCAGGTATTGCTGCATCATCGGGGTGTGACCGCTTTTCGCGTCTTTCATCACTCTTTGTTCTAGCGGCATTTCTCTATCTAAGTGCTTGGTTCAATTGGAATTCTGTTTGTCGCGCTCGGTGGGTCGCCAAAGTCACGACGCATCGCGACGCATCCGAGGGCGCTGCGGTTTGGCGTAGCTTCAGCGCCCCGTAGAGGAAGCTAGGCTGAAGTCTCCCGGCCTGCTTGTAGTGCTCGCTGAAAAGCTACGCCAGCCCTACGCCAGGGATATGCAATTTGACGTACGCGCCGCCAGGCTGGCTGCAGCCAAGTCAACACTTTACCATCTCCGACTGCCCAGGGGCTCTGCCGGTAGGTGTCAACGAGAATCGCGCGTGGATCTGTTACTACAAGAGCCCGGTCGATCAACGTGTGCACCAAGTGAGCTCGGTACCTGGCCGAAAAGGTCGGCGAATCGGCCGAAGTCGAACGGGAAAGGTCGCGCGGTGACGCCGCTGGCGTGCGCGGGAAAAAATACGCATACGCATACGCATAGGCATAGGCATAGGCATAGGCATAGGCATAGGCATAGGCACGGCCGCCGCAGGCAGCGCCCGTCATGCGCAGCGTGCATGCGACCTGCACGTTCCGCCATCGGTCCGTGTCCGCAGCAGCAGCCGCGAACCTGGCCGCTTCCCTAGCGCTTGCGCTCGCTCCGCCAGGCGCCGGGAGAAACACCCACGTGCTTCCTGAACATGCGGCCGAAATGGACCGGGTCGGCAAAGCCAGTCGCATGGGCGATGTCGGCGAGGGTGGCGTCCGAACCCGACAGCATCGTCTGGCCGCGCTGGATGCGGGCATTGAGCTGCCACTGGTAGGGCGCCATGCCGGTCGATGCCTTGAACGCGCGGCTGAAGTGCGCCTGCGACAGATTGATCCGCGCCGCCAGGGTGGCCAGCTCGATCCGCTGCGGGAATTGCGCTTCCATATGGTCGATTACGCGCCGCAACTGCCAGGGGGCGAGGCCGCCGCCGGGGCCGGTCACGCAGTGCGGGGCCGCAAGCACTTGCGCGGTGACGGCGGCGATGTGGCAGCCGTCATGGGGCGGCAGCGATGGGTCTGGGTGCTCGATCGCTTCCGACAGCAACTGGACCAGGCTCCACACCTTGTCGTTGGCCAGCCGCGCCCGCGGCGTATCGGTCTGGTGCGGTTCAATCTGCATCGCCAACTCCTTCGCTCATGAGCTCGGCATCGAAAGCCGATGTCGCGCCGCCATCCGCCCCGCGTTCCGCCTCCCTGCGCATCGCTGATACCTGTCCCCGGTCACCGGGTTGGCGATGCCGTGCCCAGGCGTGGGACAGTTGGGCTTGCGCGGTTGCGGCAGCCGGGAATGGTGTGCCATCCGCCCAGATTCTGCTGAACTCTGGCGGCCGGCGGTAGTACCGAATCCGGTTCAACTGTGTCGCCCGCGGCGGAACGCCGTGCATCTGGCCGGGCGACCACGGCGCTTGCGGCCGACGGCTGCCGTCGTTCCACTTTCTGCAACACAGCTTTTCACAACGAGTGCTATCAAAATTGCATAATGCAACGTTATCCTCTGGTGTATACGCGCCCGTCATCACATGGCGACGACGCGCTGGTGCGACCACCTGATGGGCGAGACGATGGAGATGACTGAATGAGTGAAGCGAGCCTGGGGCATACGATCGGCCCGGCGGTGGTGCTGATGGGCGCGGCGGTGATCGCCGTGCCCTTGTTCCGCCGACTCGGCCTGGGCTCGGTGCTCGGCTATTTCGCCGCAGGCATCCTGGTCGGCCCGTCGGTGCTGGGCCTGTTCGGCGACGCGCGCTCGATCCTGCATATTTCGGAGCTCGGGGTGGTGATGTTCCTGTTCGTGATCGGGCTGGAGCTGCGGCCGCACAAGCTGTGGGCGATGCGCGGCCAGATCTTCGGCCTGGGGCTGGCGCAGGTCGCGGCGTCGATCGCCTTCCTGGCGCTGGCCGGGTATGCGCTGTTCGGCCTGTCCGCATCGGCCGCCTTCGTCGCCGGCGCCGGTTTCGTGCTCTCGTCGACCGCCGTCATCATGGTGGCGCTGCAGGACCGCGGCGAGATCGCCAGCCCGGAGGGCCAGAAATCGGTCGCGATCCTGCTGTTCGAAGACCTGATGATCGTGCCGCTGCTGGCGCTGGTGGCCTTCATGTCGCCGCTGGCGCAGGCGCAGTCGGGATGGCCCGACGTCCTGCTGGCGCTGGCGGCCCTGCTGGTGCTGCTGGGCGTGTCGTACTGGGGCCTGGACGCCTTCTTCGCCCTGCTGGCGCGCGCACGCACACGCGAGGTACTGACCGCGGGCGCGCTGCTGGTCGTGCTGTGCTCCGCGCTGCTGATGGAACTGGCCGGCTTGTCGATGGCGATGGGCGCCTTCCTGGCCGGCGTGATGCTATCCGGTTCGCGCTACCGCCACCAGATCGAGAGCGATATCGAACCGTTTCGCGGTTTGCTGATGGGGCTGTTCTTCCTGGCGGTCGGCATGTCGCTCGACCTCGCCATCGTGGCGCAGGAGTGGCTGCTGCTCTTGTCGATGCTGCTGGCATTCATGGCCGCCAAGGGCGTCGTCGTGTATGCGGTCGCGCGCATGTTCGGCGCCTCCGGCCACCAGGCGCTGCGGCGCACCTCGATGTTCCTGCAGGGCGGCGAATTCGCCTTCGTGCTGTATGCCGCCGCCACCGCGGCCGGTGTGCTCGATGCGCGCGAGAACGCCCTGTTCGCCACCGTCGTGATCCTGTCGATGGCGGCGTCGCCCGTGCTGGTATTGCTGGCCGACCGCATGCTCGGCAACAGGGCGTCGATGGACGGCGTCGAATCTGCCCGCGATCTGGAGGGACGCATCCTCGTGATCGGCTTCGGCCGCTTCGGGCAGATTGCATCGCAGGCCTTGCTGGCCAGCGGCGTCAAGCTGTCGGTGATCGACAAGGATCCCGACCGCATCCGCGACGCCGAGCGCTATGGCTTCAAGGTGTTCTTTGGCGATGGCCTGCGGCTCGACACGCTGCGCCATTCGGGCGCCGGGCAGGCCGACGCCATCATGGTATGCATCGACGAGCCGCGGGCCGCGAACCACATCGTCGAGCTGGCCCGCAACGCGTTTCCGCAGGCGAAGCTGCTGGTGCGCAGCCATGATCGTCACCACGCGGTGGAACTGATACGCGCCGGCGTCGATGTCCAGATCCGCGAGACCGTCGAATCGGCCTACCTGATGGGAGAGCAGGGCTTGCGCGTGCTGGGCTACGCCGAGGCCGAGATCGCGGATGCGGTGGACGACATCCGCCAGCGCGATGCGGCGCGCCTTTCCGAGCAGGTGCAGGGCAACCCCCTGTCGGGCCGCGACCGGCTGCATCTCGGGATCGTGCCCGAGCCGCTGGTCACGCCGCCGGCCAGGCGCGACATGCACGGTCCATCTCAGGCGCGGGTATCATCCAGACGACGTCGTGTCGCGAAACCGGGAGCATGAGCGTGGATATCGAAGAGCTGCATACCTTCGTGGAAGTCGCCGACGCCGGCGGCATCTCGCCGGCCGCGCTGCGCCTGGGCGTGTCCAAGTCGATCGTCAGCCGCCGCCTGGTGCGGCTGGAGGCGGAGCTTGGCGTGCAGCTGCTGTCGCGCACCACCCGCGGCGCTGCGCTCACCGAAGCGGGTGTAGCGTTTCGCGACCACGCCGCGCGCGCCTGCGCCGAGATCGATTCGGCGAAGGAGACGCTGCTGCCCGCCGGCGAACTGTGCGGCCGCCTGCGCATCGCCGCGCCGCTCACCTTCGGCCCGACCCATTTCGCGCCGGCGATCGCCGAGATGGCCCGGCGTCATCCGCAGCTGCGTATCCACACCTGCTACACCGACCGCACGGTCGACATCATCGCCGAAGGCTACGACTGCGCGATCCGCGCCGGCTACCTGCAGGATTCGAACCTGGTCGCGCGCCGCATCGGCCCGATCCACGGGGCCGCGGTGGCCAGTCCTGCGTATATCGCGGCGCACGGGGCGCCCGAGACGCCGCAAGAGCTGCTGAATCACGAAGCCCTGATGCAGGGCACCGAAGCCTGGCACTTCATGGATGGCGACCAGGTGATCTCGATCCAACCGCAGGGACGCTTCAAGGCCGACAACGGCATGGCGCTGGTCGCCGCCGCGGTGGCCGGGCTGGGTATCGGCTGGCTGCCCGACGACCTGCTGCACGAACACCTGGCGTCCGGCGCGCTGGTGCCGGTGATGACGCGCTATCCGGTGCCTCCGGCCGGCGCCTATGTGGTGCGCCCGCCGGGCCAGCACCCGGCGCGCAAGATCAGGGTCCTGACCGATCTGCTGGTCGAGTATTTCGAATCGAGGCCGTCGCTGGCGGCTCAACAAACAAGGAGAAACGACGATGATTGACATGGTGATCGAACAGCGCCGCCGCAACCTGGGCGGCAGCTTCGAGGTGGGCCGCGTGCTGCCATTCGCCAAGCGGCGGATGGTGGGGCCGTTCATCTTCTTCGACCATATCGGGCCGCTCGACCTGGCGCCCGGCATCGACCGCAGCCTCGATGTGCGGGCGCACCCGCATATCGGGCTGTCGACGGTGACTTACCTGTTCTCGGGCCAGATCATGCACCGCGACAGCCTGGGCTACGAGCAGCCCATCCAACCGCAGGAAGTCAACTGGATGACGGCCGGCAGCGGCATCACGCACAGCGAACGCTTCGAGCATGCGCGGGCGCATGGCGACCACCTGCACGGCATCCAGGCCTGGGTCGCGCTGCCGGACGGGATGGAAGAGATCGCGCCATCGTTCTCGCACCACGCCGGCGCCGACCTGCCGCGCTGGAGCGAAGGCGGCGTCACCGGCCACCTGATCGCCGGCAGTGCGTACGGCCTCACCGCCGGCGCCGCCACCCATTCGCCGCTGTTCTACGCCCACCTCGACATGGCGCCGGGATCGACCGCCGAGATTCCGGGCGGGCACCGGGAGCGCGCGCTGTACATCGCCACCGGCGCGGTGGAGCTGGACGGCCTGCGCCACGAGAGCGGCCGCATGCTGGTACTGGGCGCGGCCGCCTCGCGCGTGCGGGCGCTCGAGCATGCCACGGTGATGGTGCTGGGCGGCGAGCCGGTGGGCGAACGCCACCTGTTCTGGAACTTCGTCTCGTCTTCGAGGGAAAGGCTGGCGCAGGCCGCGTCTGACTGGACGGCCGGGAAAATGAAGCTGCCGGATGCGGACAACCAGGAGTTCATCCCGCTCCCCGAAGGCATCGCGCCGCCCCCCGTGATCATGTAAGCTGTCCTTCGAGCGCAGGGCGACCGTCGCACATCGCCACGAAGCTGCCCGCACGCCCGCCGTGCAGCAGCGTCACCTGTGCGCCCAGCGCGACCGGGTGGCGAAAGCGGCACCATACCGACGCGATCTCGCTGCCCGACGCCGCCTGCAGCAAGGCGCAGGCGCGCGCCAGCGTATGGGCGCCGTGGATGATCGGCCGCTGCATGCCCATCAGGCGCGCCGACCAGGGCCACAGATGGATCGGATTCCAGTCGCCCGACAGCGCCGCGTAGCGCCGGCCGGCGTCGGACGCGATTCTCCATTGCCCAAGCGCCGCACCCGATGGCGCTTGCGGCGACGACGCGGCGCCTCGTGGTGTGCGGCTGCCGCGCCGTATCAGGTACGTGCTGTCGCAGTCGAAGGCCAGGCGCTCGCCGTCGAAGGCGCGCGTTTCGAGCACGCAGCTCAGGGCGCCATTCGGCGCGGCGGGTGGCAGGTGCAGGCTGGTCGTGAGCGTCAACGGCGCGGTCAGCGCCAGCGGTCCATGCATCGCCAGCCGGTTCTCCGTATGAATCAAGCCCGGAATCCGGAACGGGATCGGGCGCTCCAGCATGGCCGCGAGCTGCGCGCGCTGCGCCAGCAGGTAGAGGAAGGTCAGTGGGATCGTCTGGCCCGGAAAACCGAAGGCCTCGTTGTAGCGCCGCACCTGAAGGGGATCGATCCCGTCGAGCCGGTAGCTGGCCGGGGCGATCCCGTCCGGAGAAGGCGCGGGACGCTTGAACAGCGCGCGCAACAGGGTCGCCGCGCCAAGTGGCGGCAGCAAAGGAAGGGAATCGCGCGGCTCGGTGCTCATCCGCGCAGGATACCACCGCGTGCCTGGACCGCAAGCATGGACCGCAGTGCGACGGCACGGCAGGAAGCGACCATGAAGCGCAGGAACCGTCATTGCCGGGCCATTGTCGCGTTGCTATCGTTCGGTCTCCCATGCGCATCCCGCGCCTGGACGAACCAAGGAACAGACATCATGAGCAAGAACGGACTGAAAGCACTCCTGCGCCCCGAAGACAGCATCGTCGTCCTCATCGACCACCAGCCGTACCAGTTCGCCTGTTTGAAAAGCCATGAACCGACCATGGTCCTGAACAACGTGGTCGGACTGGCCAAGGCGGCCAAGGCGTTCAAGGTGCCGACAATCCTGACGACCGTGCTGGAAGAGCGCGGCGGCTACATCGTCAAGGAGCTGCAGGCATTGTTTCCGGAACAAAAACCCATCGATCGCACCTTCATCAATACCTGGGAAGATGAGAAGGTCACCGACATCGTCGCCAAGAGCGGCCGCAAGCAGCTGGTGCTCGCCGGGCTGTACACCGAAATCTGCCTGGCGATGCCGGCGATCCAGGCTGCGGGCGAAGGGTATGAGGTGTTCGTCGTCACCGACGCCTCGGGCGGCGTGACCGAGGAAGCCCACGAGATGGCGGTACGCCGCATGGTGGCCGCCGGCTGCACCCCGATCACCTGGTTCGCCGTGATGTCAGAATGGCAGCGCGACTACGCCCGCACCAGCACGCTCGATGCCGTGTCGAATGTCATCCTGGAAAACGGCGGCGCGGCGTCGGTGGCCTTGTCATGGGAAACGCAGCTGCTCGCCGCACCGCGCGCCAATCCCGCGCGCTGAAGCGTGCGCAAGACCACCGCTGGCTGAATCGGTGGCGCTCACCGGCACTGGTCCGGCGATGGCTGCGCGCTGCGCTTCCCGGCAGGACCGGTTCTCAGGCCGCCTTGGCCTGGGTCACGCGCGCGGTGATGTGCGCCAGCGCGGCGTCGACCTGGTCGATCAGGATCAGGCACAGGTCGCCGTCACCCAGGCGCTCGAGCGCGCGGTCGATGGCGACGAACTCGCCGTTGATCTCTTCCACGTGGCGGGTGCGGCTGGCGTCCTGCAGGCCTGAACGCAGCAGCGCGATCACTTCGCCGTCGGCGCGGCCGCGCTGGCACTGGTCCTGGTACAGCAGCACGTCGTCGAAGGCCTTGCCGAGGATTTCGGTCTGCTGGCGGATGTCCTGGTCGCGGCGGTCGCCCGCGCCGCTGATCACCACCGAACGGCGCTTGGCCGGCATGCTCTCGACCGCATTGACCAGCGCGGAGATCGCGTCCGGATTGTGGCCGTAGTCGGCGATCACGGTCGCGCCGCGGTAGTCGAACACATTGAAGCGGCCGGGCGCGTTGTCGCTCTCGCCCACGAAGGTCTTGAGCCCGAGCCGGATCGATTCCCACGAGGTGCCGACCGCCCACGCGGCCGCCACCGACGCCATCACGTTCTCGACCTGGAAGCCCACCACGCCGCCACGGGTGATCGGCACCTCGCGCAGGTCGATGCGCTCGGCGAACTGGCCCTGCGCGGCCACCAGGTGGCCGTTGTCGACGAAGACCACGCGGCGGCCTTGCGCGCGGTGCATCGCCATGATCGGGTTGCCCACGTCCTGGGCGAAGAAGGTCACTTCGCCACGGGTTTTCTCGGCCATCGCCGCCACCGTCGGGTCGGCGGCGTTGAGCACGGCCATGCCGCCCACGGCCACGTTCTGCACGATCACGCGCTTGAGCACGGCCAGGTCTTCCAGCGTGGTGATGTAGTTCAGGCCCAGGTGGTCGCCCGAGCCGATATTGGTCACCACCGCCACCTGGCATTTATCGTAGGCCAGGCCTTCGCGCAGCAGGCCGCCGCGCGCGGTCTCGAACACGGCGGCGTCGACATCCGGATGCAGCAGCACATTGCGCGCACTGCGCGGGCCGCTGCAGTCGCCGCTGTCGATGCGGCGGCCTTCGATATAGACGCCATCGGTATTGGTCATGCCGGTGCGCAGGCCCGAGGCCGTCATCAGGTGCGCGATCAGGCGCACGGTGGTGGTCTTGCCGTTGGTGCCGGTCACGGCGATCACCGGGATGCGGCCATCGTCGCCCGGCCCGTACAGCGTGTCCATGATCGCTTCGCCGATCGGGCGCGGCTTGCCGAACGACGGCGCCAGGTGCATGCGCAGGCCCGGCGCGGCGTTGACTTCGACGATGCCGCCGTTGATCTCTTCCATCGGTTTCAAGACACTGTCGGCCACCAGGTCGACGCCGCAGATGTCCAGCCCGATCATGTGGGCGGCGGCGATGGCGCGCTCGGCGACATCCGGATGGACGTCGTCGGTGACGTCGGTGGCGGTGCCGCCGGTCGACAGGTTGGCGTTATTGCGCAGCACCACGCGCTGGCCCAGGCTTGGCACGGAGTCGGCATGCATGCCTTGCTGGGCCAACGTGCCCAGCGCGATGTCGTCGAAGCGGATCTTGGTGAGCGACGTCGCGTGGCCGTCGCCGCGGCGCGGGTCCAGGTTCACTTGCTCGACCAGCTCGCGCACCGTGTGCTGGCCGTCGCCCGTCACTTGCGGCGGTTCGCGGCGCGCGGCGGCGACCAGCTTGTCGCCGATGACGAGCAGGCGGTAGTCGTGGCCCGGCAGGTAGCGCTCGACCAGGATATCGTCGCGGAATTCGCTGGCGGCCTTGTAGCCGGCATCGAGCTGCTCGCGGGTGGTGACGTTGACGGTCACGCCCTTGCCCTGGTTGCCGTCCTTCGGCTTGATGACGACCGGCAGGCCGATCTCCAGGGCCGCGGCCCAGGCATCGGTCGGGTCGCTCACGGCGCGGCCCTGCGGCACCGGCACGCCGGCCGCGTCCAGCAGCTTCTTGGTCAGTTCCTTGTCCTGCGCGATCGATTCGGCGATGGCGCCGGTGGCGTCGATCTCGGCGGCCTGGATGCGACGCTGGCGGCTGCCCCAGCCGAACATCACCATGCTGCCTTCGGTCAGGCGCCGGAACGGGATGTTGCGCGCGATGGCGGCCTGCACGATCGAGCCGGTCGACGGTCCCAGGCGCACGTCTTCGTCGGTATCGCGCAGCTGCTTGAGCGCGGCGGCCAGGTCGAACGGCGTGTCGTTGCGCGCCGAATCGATCAGCCGCTCGGCCAGTTGCAGCGCCAGGCGGCCGACGTCTTCCTCGCTGTATTCGACCACGACCTGGTAGATGCCGGTTTCCAGCGTCGCGGTGGTGCGGCTGAAGGTGACCGGGCAGCCGGCTTCGGCCTGCAGCGTCAGCGCCACCAGTTCCAGCACGCAGGCAAGTGGCACCGTGTCGTCATGGCCGAAGGGTTGCAGGGCGCCCATCTGCGGGAAGCGCACGCGCAGGCGCGCCTCGAAACCGGGCAGGGCGGCGATCGATGCCTCGTCAGGCGTGCACGCCACGATGGCCTCGACCGAGGTGTGGTGACTCCAGAGATTGGGGCCACGCAGGGCCCGTACGCGAGATACTTCCATAAACGGTGATTCCTTTGACAGGGCCCGGCACGACGCCGGGCCGCTTGTATTGAATGGGTTACTTCCTGGGCGTCGCGTCGAAGGCGCGCAGGCCGCCGCACAGCAGGTCGTCCGGCACGCCCAGGGCCCAGGCCGCGGCCACTGCCGCAAGCACGTTTTCCGGGTATTTCACCGTCGACGGCTTCATCGCCGACAGCGCGATCAGCGCCGTCTCGCTGGCGCCTTCGGCCAGCACGATGCGCCCGTCGCGCGCGAACACCACCCGCTCGCCGGTCGCGCGATGCGCCGCCAGGATCGGGTTGTGTTCATCTGCGGCGTAGAAGATCACGCTGCCGTCGCACAGCTCGGCCAGGCCGGCCACCGTATCGTTGGCGGCGTTGAGCACCGCCACGCCGTCGGGCAGGATCACGTCGACCTGGCTGCGGATCACATTGCGCATCGCTTCTGGATCGCGGATATAGAATTCGGCCACGTCCTCGATGCCGTCCATGTCGGTCACCACGCCCACGCTGCAGCGGTCGTAGGGCAGGCCTTGCTGCAGGATCGAGCGCGCGTTCGATTCGAACACCGCCGTCTCCACATTGCGGTTGATCAGGATGCGCTGGGCGGCGTCGACGCCGGTCGCATCGCGCTGCGAGATCGCGCGCGCATTCAGGTACAGGCCTTCGCCGTTGGCCACGCCCACTTCCTTGCCGGTGATATTGACCAGGCAGCCGACCAGGCGCGTGATCAGGCTGCAGCCGAGCGAACCGGTCACGCCCACCACCGGGATGCGTGCGCTCTCGTGCGGCGCGAACAGGTGCTCGATGATGTCGCGCCCCACATTGCGCGGCGTGCCGCTGGCCGGCTTGGTATGGGCCAGCAGGCCCGGGCTGGCGTTGACCTCGATGATGGCGCCGCGCTGGTCGAGCAGCGGGCGCGAGATGTCTTCGCACACCAGGTCGATGCCGGCGATGTCGAGGCCGACGATGCGCGCCGCCAGTGCCGCGGCGTGGGCAACGTCGGGATGCACCAGGTCGGTCACATCGTCGGCGACGTTGCCGTTCACCTGGATCAGCACCTTCAGGCCGGCGGCCGGGACCGAGTCAGGGCTCAAGCCCTGGCGCTGCAATTGCAGCTGGTTTTCTTCGCTCTCGCGCGGTTTCACGGGACTGAGCGGGAATTCCTCGCTTTCGCCGCGGCGCGGATCGGTATTGATCTGGCTTTCGCACAGGTCGGCCACGCTGCTGCGGCCGTCGCCGGTGACCCAGACCGACTCGCCGCGCGCGGCGGCCACGACCTTGCGGGCGACCACCAGCAGGCGGTGCTCGTTACCCTGGATGAAGCGCTCGACCAGCACCGACTTGCTCTCGCCCTCCACCGATGCGATCGTGTAGGCGGCCCTGACTTCGGCCTCGGTGGTGAGGTTGAGCGAGACGCCGCGGCCATGGTTGGCGTCGATCGGCTTGACGACGACCGGCAGGCCGATGTCCTGGGCTTCTTCCCAGGCGTCGTCCGCGCTGCGCGCGATGGCGCCTTCGGGCACCGGCACGCCGCACGAAGAGAGCAGGGACTTGGTCAGGTCCTTGTCGCTGGCGATGCCTTCGGCGATCGCGCTGGTGCGGTCGGTCTCGGCGGTCCAGATACGGCGCTGGGCCGCACCGTAGCCGAGCTGCACCAGGTTGCCGTCGGTCAGGCGCAGCGATGGAATGCCGCGGTTGGTGGCGGCATCGACGATGTGCGCCGTCGACGGGCCCAGGCAGTAGCGGTCGACCATGTCGGTCAGGCGCGCAATCTCGCCCGCCAGGTCGAATACTTCATCATTGATCGCTGCCATCAGCAGGCGGTGGGCCACCTCCAGCGCGGCGCGGCCGACCGTTTCGTCGCGGGTGCGGAAGGCCATCTTGTACATGGCGTGTTCGCCGGTCGAGCGGGTCTTGCCGAAGCCGGTCTTCATGCCGGCCAGGTTCTGCACCTCGAGCACGACGTGTTCGAGGATGTGGCCGGCCCAGGTGCCTTCGACCAGGCGCTCGTTGAAACCGCCACGGTAGCCGACGCCGCAATGGTGCTCGACCAGGCCCGGCAGCCAGGCCGTCAGGCGCTCGGTGAAGCCGGGGAGCAGAGTGGAGGGATAGTCTTCCAGCTCGCCGATATCGAGCCAGGCTTCGAGCACCGGACGGTAGGTCCAGATATTCGGTCCGCGCAGGTAAGTTACGCGCAGGAATTTGATGTCATTCTTCTTTGTCATGTAATCACTTTGATCACCTGGCGCTCCAGCCACGATGACTGTTCCTTATATGCCTGACTGCTCACCACGTTAGCGAAAGCTCGCCGATCGCAGCGCACATCACGCGTCCTTCTGTTGATCTGCCGACGATTGGCTTAGCTGCCGCGTCGCAACATTCTCAAATACACGTTTTTCATGTCATCCAAACGACGGCCAGAAACGTTCTAGCGCTCTGTGGAGCGTTTCACGCAACCGGCCCATCGCGGTCCGTGTGCATCGCCAAGTCGACTTCTTTCCACCCTTACAGAACAAATGCCTGCTATCGGGCGCAATACATGACAACTCAACAACTTGCTCTCACGTCGTCGCCGGCCTTTGCCGCCAGCTCTCTGCCCGAGGCCTGGCAAAATGACGTCGCGAAACAGCTTGCACCAGGGGAAAACGTTTTAGCTGGCGTGGAGGTTGACCTCGACGCGAAATTACATTTCTCGAAGGGGATGGTGGTGGTCACCGACCGCCGCCTGCTGGCGCGCGCGCCGGGCGAGGCCCAGTGGCGCGACTGGCCCTACCGCGCCGGCCTCGCGCTGCGCCACCACGATCATGCCGGCGTCGGCCACCTGCAACTGACCGATGCCGACGGCCTGCTGGCCGGCTGGCGCTTCACGCTGGGCCAGAACCTGCACGCGATCCGCGTGGCGGACCATTTCAAGGAGCAGGTCGAGAGCGTGGCCAGCGGCGTCGCCGTGCAGGCGCCCGACCAGCACACTTGTCCAAGTTGCAAGGCGCCGCTCGCGCCGGACCAGGACGATTGCCCGATCTGCGAGAAAGTGCTGTACACGCCGCCGTCGACCTGGACCCTGTTCCGCCTGTGGCGCTTCGCCAAGCCCTACCAGGGCCAGCTGCTGCTCGGCTTCCTGCTGATGCTGGGCTCGACCGGCGCGCACATGATCCCGCCCTACCTGACGATGCCGCTGATGGACAAGGTCCTGATTCCGTACCAGAACGGCCAGCAGATCGACACCAGCCTCGTGTATATGTATATGGGTGGCCTGTTCGGCGCCTCGTTCCTGGCCTGGCTGCTGGGCTGGGGCCGCACCTATGTGCTGGCGCTGGCATCCGAGCGCATCGGCGCCGACCTGCGCTCGACCACCTATGAACACCTGATGCGCCTGTCGCTGGAGTTTTTTGGCGGCAAGCGCACCGGCGACCTGATGGCGCGCATCGGCAGCGGTTCGGACCGGATCTGCGTCTTCCTGTCGCTGCACCTGCTCGACTTCTTGTCGGACGTCCTGATGATCGTGATGACCGGCATCATCCTGTTCACGATCAACCCCTGGCTGGCGCTGGTGACACTGCTGCCGCTGCCGTTCATCGCCTGGATGATCCACCTGGTGCGCGACAAGCTGCGCACCGGTTTCGAAAAGATCGACCGCGTATGGGGCGAGGTGACCAATGTGCTGGCTGATACGATTCCCGGCATCCGCGTGGTGAAGGCGTTTGCCCAGGAAAAGCGCGAGGCGGCGCGTTTCCGCGAAGCGAACAAGCACAACCTGGCCGTCAACGACAAGCTCAACCGCGTGTGGTCGCTATTCTCGCCGACGGTCTCGTTCCTGACCGAATTGGGCCTGCTGGTGATCTGGTGCTTCGGCATCTGGCAAGTCTCGCGTGGCGACATCACGGTCGGCACGCTGTCGGCCTTCATCGCGTACAGCGGCCGCTTCTACGTGCGCCTGGATTCGATGAGCCGCATCGTGTCGGTGACGCAAAAGTCGGCCTCGGCCGCCAAGCGCATCTTCGATATCCTGGACCACGTCTCGAGCGTGCCCGATCCCGTCAACCCGGTGAAGGTCGACCGGATCGAGGGCAATATCGAGCTGCGCGAAGTCGGTTTCCGCTACGGCAACCGCGCCGTGAACCGCGGCATTTCACTGAAAATCAAGGCTGGCGAGATGGTCGGCCTGGTCGGCCACAGCGGCTCGGGCAAGAGCACGCTGGTCAACCTGATCTGCCGGTTCTACGACGTCGCCGAAGGCGCGATCCTGCTCGACGGCCAGGACATCCGCTCGTTCGCGGTGGCCGACTACCGCCGCCATATCGGCCTGGTGCTGCAGGAGCCGTTCCTGTTCTTCGGCACGATCGCCGACAATATCGCCTACGGCAAGCCGAACGCGACCCGCGAGGAGATCATCGCCTCGGCGCGCGCCGCCCACGCCCATGAATTCATCCTGCGCCTGCCGCAGGGCTACGATTCGATGGTCGGCGAGCGCGGCCAGGGCCTGTCGGGCGGCGAGCGCCAGCGCATCTCGATCGCGCGCGCCCTGCTGATCGATCCGCCGATCCTGATCCTGGATGAGGCGACCTCGTCGGTCGACTCGGAAACCGAGAAAGAGATCCAGAAGGCGCTCGACAACCTGGTGCAGGGCCGCACCACGATCGCGATCGCCCACCGCCTGTCGACGCTGCACCGGGCCGACCGCCTGGTGGTGCTGGACCGCGGCCTGGTGGTCGAGGAGGGCAGCCACGATGAACTGATGGCGCGCGAAGGCGCCTATCACCGGTTGTACGAAGCGCAGGCGCGCAACGTCGACCAGGACCTGGATGACAAGGACGCTTGAATGAACGCAGTGAATCCCGCATTGAATACCGCCTTCCAGCTGCGCCGCGACAGCTTCGGCAAGCTCATCATTACATTGGCGAACGGCGAGGAGTGGGTCGGCGTGACGCCGGTGCGCGCGTTCCCGATCCAGGCGCCGACCCGGGGCATTTCGCTGGTGCGCGAAGGCGGGAAGGAAGTCGCGTGGATCGACGACCTGGCCGACATGCCGCCGGCGATCGCCGACCTGGTGCGCGAAGAGATCGAAGGACGCGAGTTCATCCCCGAGATCCTGGCGATCAAGGACGTGTCGAGCTTTGCCACGCCCTGCACCTGGTTCGTCAGGACCGACCGCGGCGACACCGAGTTCGTCCTCAAGCTCGACGAGGACATCCGCCGCATCGGGGAAGCCTCGCTGCTGGTGGCGGACAGTCACGGCATCAACTTCCTGGTGCGCGACATGTTCAAGATTGACAAGCACAGCCGCAAGATCCTGGACCGCTTCCTCTGATCGCCGGAAACGACCCCCGTTTGAACCGGTAGTCGACAATGAATGTCGACTACGTTCGTCCGCTCACATACTTGCCATCCTGATAGCGGTAGAGTCTTCCCATCGGCCACATGGCCATGCTTTCAGGAGAAGACAATGGATTCCATCAACCGCAACCAACCCGAAGAAAACCGCCGCGACCTCGCGGGCGCCGACGCCATTGAGCGCACGAAGGACATGATCGATGACGCCGATTCGTGCTTCTTCTGCACCGGCAATGGGCAGGGCCCGAGCCGCGGCGTGCGTCCGATGAGCGTGCGCGAAACCGATGACGCCGGCGCCATCTGGTTCCTGAGCAGTATCGACAGCTACAAGAACCAGGAATTGCAGGCCAATCCGAGCGTCAAGCTGTTCTTCCAGGCCAGCAAGCACTCCGGCTTCCTGGAACTCGATGCCCACGCCGAGATTTCGCAAGACAGGATGCGCATCAAGCAGCTGTGGAACCCGATGCTCAAGACCTGGTTCACCGAAGGCGAGGACGATCCGCGCATCACCGTGATCAAGGTCACGCCGAAGACCGGCTATTACTGGGACAACAAGCATGGCGACGCGGTGGCTGGCGCGAAGGTCGCGCTCGGCTCGATGATCGGCAAGACGCTCGACGATTCGATCGAGGGCACACTGTCGTTCTGATCGAACGATGAGGGCGGGGCGGGTGCACTTTATTCTCGCGACGATCGGTTCGGCCGGCGACCTGTTTCCTTTCCTGTGGATCGGACGGGCGCTGCGCGAGCGTGGGCACCGGGTCGATTTCCTCGGTCCCGAGCAGCATGCGCCCTACGTCGAGGCGGCCGGCCTGGATTTCCACGGCCTGCCGGCCGATATGGCGGTGCTCGACCATCCCGACCTGTGGCATCCGACCCGCGGCCTTGGCGTGGTGTGGGAGGCGACGCGGCCGGCGATGGCGCAACTGCCCGCCATCGTCGCGGCACTGGACACTGACCGCGAGCGGGTGCTGCTGGTTCATCCGCTGGCTCTGCCCGAGGCCGACCTGTGCCGTCACGCGCGGCCGGGCCTGAAAATCGCGGCTGCCTATCTCGCGCCATCGAACCTGCCTACCGTGCACGACCCGCTGCTGCTGGGCCCATGGCCGGTGCCGGCCTGGGTGCCGCATGGCGTGCGCCGCTGGCTGTGGCGCACGCTCGCCGCTCGCTTTCTCGATCCGGTGGCGCTGCCCGGCCTGAACGCGGCGCGTGCCGCGCACGGCCTGCCGCGCGTGGCCAGCCTGATCGATTACATCCGCGCCGTTCCCGACCTTTCGCTGGCGCTGTTTCCCGACTGGTTCGCCGCGCCGCCGCCGGACTGGCCGCGGCCGCTGCACCAGGCCGGTTTCCCCCTGTACGATCCCGACCCGGACGCCGCGCCCGGCGCCGAGCTGCGCGCCTTTTTGGATGCGGGCGATCCGCCGGTGGTATTTACGCCCGGCACCGGCAACCGCCAAGCCGCGCACTATTTCGCGGCGGCCGCGCAAGCCAGCGCCAGGCTTGGCCTGCGC
>Ga0265780_10004241_pt1 | contig 18549 bp, 14 predicted proteins | sample P1T30metagenome_FD_192432 | JGI IMG/M metagenome (GOLD analysis project Ga0265780, IMG submission 192432) | Plant litter microbial communities from East Loma Ridge, Irvine, California - P1 T30 | ecosystem: Environmental > Terrestrial > Plant litter > Unclassified | place: USA: California...
TGGTACAATTCCTTATTCAATAATAAAGTTTCGCATTTCTTTATAAAGTCCACCGGCAGATCAGCAGCCAGGTAATGAACTTCTTCAACCATTCTGAAGCCTCGTACCGATTCCTCTGTAGCAACTACCGGTAAACCAAACCACATAGCTTCGAGAATCTTCAGTTTGGTGCCCCCTCCCGCGAAAAGAGGAGAGATAACAATATCAGAGCTTTTATAGATCTCTTCTATTGGAATACCTGGTTCCAGGAGATTTGCACCTTCAGTGTAGGCGACAAGTCGGGTTATTTCTCCTGTGGTCGCAAATCCGGCAATATTAAGTCTGATAAAGGAATATTTTCTCAGCAGTAATGGCCAGACACATTTAATGAACCAGCTAATACCAGAAGCGTTAGGATAATAATCCATTGATCCTATAAAAAGAAAAGATACCGGAGGATTATTTTGGTTCCGGGAAAGTGGATATCCGTATATTTTATTTGCAAAAACTTCAAAACGCGAAGAATTAAATCTCGCTGACAAAATTTCCCTGTCATCCTCTGAACATACATACAAAGAGCTGAATTTATCCAAGACAAGGCTTTCGTTCCTGAAAAACTGCAGAGATGCCATCCAGAAATGCAATGCTGCTTTAAATTTTCTTTCCCGAACTAATAATCGCGCTATACTTTTCCAGGTTGACGATTCCAAATCATCCATATCGAGTTCAGTCTTTTCAATATCCGCAATGGAATTCAGGTATAAAGCCTGTTCTGAAAGGTACAGTCTAAAACATATTACGCGACTGTACCGTATACCTCTGAAGTGAGAGAGATACAGCTCTTGTTCTTTCGTTAAAGAAAACCAGAACAACCTCGACAGTCCTGAAAGCCTGCCGTTAAGCAGCGAAATTAAAATATTTATTACTTGCCTTGCCTTCTGCGAAAAACTATTCTTTATATTAAGAACATATTCATTATACCCACACTTGAAAAAAGAAGCAGATCTGCCATTTTGAATAATCAACACCTCCGTGTCATATTCCTTTTGGAGGGTTGCCAGCCATAGATGGGCTCGTTTTGCCCGTCCGCTTCCCTTATAATCAGGCTTTATCGGAGTAATCAACAGGGCCTTTTTCACTGAACTCCGGCTTCTACATACTTAAATCTAGCCGGACGTCTCATTATGATTCCATCATACAAACCTCTTATTCGAATGAATAAGAATTTGCCTTTATAAGGCCGTGGCCTTAATACAATCCTGGGAAGGAAAAAAGCACAATCTTTTATGAAAAAATAATAAGCATACATCTTAAAATGGCTAACGATAGCGAGACCGTTTGCAAAAGAATATTTGTAAACTACAGAATAATCGACAGTTTTTAGATCTTCCATTTTATTCGGGTGCAACACCTGCATTTCAGAATTAAAAAAGAGCTTCTTATTCATTTTAACTGCTTTTACTCCGAGTTCCATACCTTCTCCTGCGTAATTCTGGCTGCCTGGACCAAAAGTTACGTCAAAACCTCCCAGTTCCTTAAAAACATTCTTTTTCAGAAAAAAACAGGGTTCCGATACCCTTCCTACTACATTAAAGATGGATAAAATACAACTATATCTGTATGTATTACTTAATAGTTTGTTATTAAAATCCAGAATAGCACCTGTTATTATATCAGCACTTGTTTCTTTTATACTTTTCTTTAACTCCCTAAGTGTATCTAAAGTATATACGCAGTCATCGTCCGGAAATCCAATCCATTCGCCTGCCGCAGCAGCAGCGCCAAAATTACGCGCTTTACTGGCATTTTTTTCCGGGAATCGCAAGTACTTCAATGGATACTTCTCCCCATATTTTTCAGAAATCAACTTGAATTCAACATGTTCGTTCTGGTCGACCAGAATTACTTCAAAATCCCTATCCTGAAGATCCGCGAAAGAATCTAACAACCGGATCACCTCTACGCTACGGTCGGCAGTACCAACCACTAAGGATACGAATAGATCATCCCGATCTTCTACTTTCATAAATTAGTCTATAATAAAATACTGAGGTCAAAACAATTCACGCGATTCATTACAGATAACAAAATCTATTTGCGTTCAAATCTGCATTAGACTTTCGGTGAGTGATAAACACAACAGCACCGTCTGCCATAATAGTATTGATATTCTCCATAATCGTCCGTTCTGTGTGCTCATCAATTGCAGAGGTTGCTTCGTCAAGAAACAATACCTTAGGTCTGAAATACAATGCTCTAGCGATACCCAGCCTCTGGCGCTGACCACCCGAGAAAGTTATTCCATTGTCTCCAATCGGAGTATGAATCCCTTCGGGCAATTGTTTTATATGCTCATCCAGATTTACCGCATGTAACATCTTCCATGCAAATTTCTCATCAATCTCTTTATTACCGAAAATAATATTATCAAGCACGGTCCCATTAAGTAACTTTATATCCTGAGCAACATACCCTATCAGTTCATTGCCCTGTACAATTTCACTTTTAAATAATACATTACCCAACGCAGGCTTGATGAGGCCGGCTGCAATCATTAATAATGTACTTTTACCGGCCCCTGTTTTTCCGAAAAGAACAAGACGGTCATTCGGAGAAATAGTCAGGTTAACATTATTTAATATAGGCCTGCCGTCACGATAGCTAAAACTTATATTCTCTAATATTATATAAGCCTCGTTAAATCCGGACAGCACCTGCTTCGACGATGTTTCTGCCAAATCATTATTCAACTCCGTATCGACTATTTTCAGATTCATCATACTGCCATATAAATCGCTGTACGACGATAAAAGCTCGGAAATTGCAGGAAGTATCCTTCGGGCGAGCAGTGCGATCGTGGAAAAACTTGCAATTAACTCTTTGGAACTCTGATCCTGCGATGAGGATATAAAGAACAAAGGCAGAGCTATAGTGATGGTTATCAGCACCTCTATTAAAATCCTTGGCAGCTGCGGTAAAATTGAAAGATCAGATTTAATACTGCTCAGCTTTTTCAATTGTCCGTCAATAGAATCCAGAAAGTGCTCAGTCACTTTTAACAGATTAATTTCCCGGGGTAATTCAAATACCTCATGGAGCTTCTGATGATATATACGCTGGTACGACTCATGCATTAGAGTGTCTATTCCTACCTTTCTGGCAATATATCGGCGGTTGATAAAAATCAAAATGATGACAGATGATACAACAGCGAGAGCCAGACCAGGCATTTTATAAAGAATGACAAATCCCAGCAGCAAAAGAGTTGAAAAGGCATTTAAAAAATTAAGAACCAGCTGGTAAGAATATGCCGCGTCAAGAGTGGTAACAGTGCAATGTTTAATCTTTGCAGATTTATTATCGCCGGCAAAATCGAGCCAGGGCATAGAAATATATCTGGCAATAAGCTGCTTTGATATTTTTCTGAATATAGATTGCGTTAGCCTCCGGGAGTATGTCAGTGACAACAAATCCAGCGACTGTCTTACTATAGTAAGAATAACAAATATAACAAGACAAAGAACGAGCTGATCGCGGCCAATTTTAAAAGATGCAAACCCGACACTTTCCTGCTGTAATACCATTATTAACACATACAGCCAGGATGCTAGTATGATATCTGCTGCAGGAAGAATGACACTAAAAAAAACGGACAACCGCCATCTGCTCCTCAGGCCGTCGGGAAGAAAGTTCGACAACCTCCCTAATATATTCCTTATGGAGGTAAAAATTCTAAAAAAAGCCATTATAGAATGAGCAGACTTAATTTATTAATACAATAATAATTCTTTCAAATACCCCGCATAGCTAAATCCTGCATCCGGAGGTAAAAACCTACGGGCGAGGCTGGCATATGTACTCTTTGAAAATTTCAGATAATTCACCGTAAGCCGCTTGTTATTGAACTTTGTAAAATCCTTTCGTTTTGGATCCCACCATAGATGGCTCCACAAATGAATACTGTAAACATTTTCGAGATCGGCAACTGTGTTTGTAAATATATTATTAATACCTTCCGACGTCCAGTCGAAGTGATAAAACGACCGTTCCGGCTCTATATGAATCAGATCCGGATATTGCTTACTTAATTTAAATGGCAAAAACGTTGAGTGAGCACTCCAGGATCCATCAAATTCCTTACGAATTGCGTCAAGCCATAGCCTTCCGAATTCTGCATTCTTTTCAGAACCGATCCAGGCATTACAAAGAGAACCGCCGGCAGCTAATCCTGCTTTTTGGTTTTCGTCGACGCGTTCCTTACCCAGAATATATTTTTGTCTAAAAAACTTCTCAGGAATCGGGTTAACAAATAAAGTATCTATATCAGCATAAAATCCCCCGTATTCGTTGAGGACTTCAAGACGAACGATATCAGAAATATGTGCATATCTGAATTTCTCTATTTGTTTATCGCTGTATTTAAATGAATCAATAAAAGTTGGATATTCAACTTTCTTTAATACCACCGCGTCCTTAATTGCATCCCACCACGGTCCATAGGGCAAATATTGATAATGAAAATAAACGCATTCAGGCTTGTTGAGTTTTATACACGATGCGATACAAAGATAATGAGCAAGATGAAAAGGCTCTGTTTGAGGTTTTAAACCAAACACAAAATGAAATATGTTATCTATTTTATGCATTAATAATTTTCAGGCATTGTTTAGCAATAACGCTTGAATTAAAGCCTGTGCGAATATAATTTCCAAGCTCGCTACCCTTTAACCGCGCTTTGTTCTGATCAGCAAAGATTTCCCTCATTAACTGCCTCGCATGCATCACATCAGCTTCTGCCCATTCCTGATCAGCATTATAAGATTGTTTACCGAATGCGGTGCTGACTTTTATAAGCTCATAATTTACATGATAGGAAAACTCTGCCGGTAAAAAATCGGTGAAACCGCCAAAGGCAGTTACCACTACAGGTTTACCGAACCATGCAGCTTCATAAGCTCCCATTCCCCAGCCCTCTCCCCGGCTTAACGATACAAAACAGTCGCAGGATTCATGCAATCCTGCTATTTCGCCAGCAGGAAAATCATTATCCAAATGGTAAATACGACTACTATGTTTCTCACCCAGAGCTTTTTTAAAAGCATCTTTAGCCTTGCCTAAGCCTTTTCTGAAACCACGCCGCCAGTCCCTTTTGTAACTTGTCCAGTCGGCTTTTCCTGTTTTCACAATTAACGCTGCATTTTCGTGAGGCAAAAACTCGTCACTAAAGGCCCTCATAAGCAGCTCTGTATTTTTCCTTTCGTTCCACACACCTATCGTGTAAAACAGAAAGGGTTTTTCTTTATCTGCAATTATTCCATCCAACCACAACCTTTGGCATCCTGCAACATTGTTACCAGCAAATTCAGATATGTGCGGCAGTACTTTGACCGCAGAGGTAATGCCGCAGGCAATAAACACCTCCCTGTTCCAGTTACTGGGAATCAGTATACCATCCATCAAATTTAAAAGCTCGACCCAGTGATTTGGAATTTTACTGGTTTCCCATGCTGTATATGCCCAGATCCTGACATTTGGATTCTGACTCTTCTCTTTATGATACCAATAAGGATAATACTCCGGCACAGTATGAACAATGATAACATCGAAACTTCTATCCTCATGAATGGTATGGTGTATGCCGCCGCCTTCCACATTTCCCGGCTTAATGCCAACCCACTTTACTTCCGCACCTTCCTTTCTTAAAGAGTCAAATAAGGCCCTCGACGATATCCCATAGCCTGTCGCCTCATCGAAGCCTATGTATTTTATTCTAGCCAATTTTTAGCGAGTTATATATCCCTCCGGTCAGCCCTTTGAAGGCACAAATGGCAAATTGTTTTTTTTTCGGCTCCCAAACGATCAGTTTTAAAAAAAACTTAATAACATAGGCAGTTATATACCAGAGAGACCAGGTTCCAAATTGCTTGATCAAAAGACATCCAGCTCCGTACGAGTAAAGGTAAGCTACCTGCATGACTCCTTTGTCGTAAGTTAATGTCTTATTCGGGTGAAGTATTTTAATTGAAGAATTAAAAAAAATCTTACATCCTCCCTTCAACACCCTGACTAACAACTCATTTCCTTCTGCTGAAAAATATTTCCCGCCAAGTCCAAAATCGGGATTAAACCCTTCATATTGCCTGAATATCGCTCTTTTGAAAAACATACTTGGCTCATTAACTTTGCCGTTAAAATTATACAGATTTATCCAGCTTTTCTTTCTGTAAAATCGCCCTAAAGGATTATAGTCAAAATCAAGAACCGCACCCAATATAACATCTGCTTTAGAAGCTTCAATGTTGGCCTTTAAAACAGCAATAGTATCATCAGTATAACAACAATCGTCATCCGGAAAACCGATCCAGCTACCCGACGCATGCGTAGCGCCTAAATTCCTGCCTTTTGAAGCATTTTGTTCTGCCAGCTTTAAATGCTTCAGAGGGAAGCGGGAATAATATGGAGATAAAACTTCGTCAAGCCGATTATCTGTATTCTGGTCGACTACGATAACTTCAAAACTGCAATATTTAATTTTCAGTAATGATTTTAAAAATAAATCAAGTTCGATTGTCCGGTGAACGGTAGCGACTACTAATGACAAATAAATATTATTCAAACTTGCAGACATTTAAATTATGATAAACGACAATTATCTTATTAACCCCGATAACATCTGTTACGGAAAATCTGTCCCTATGTTTCAAAGCCTGCAAAAGTAAAAAAATATAAATGCCGCCTGCGGTAATATATACTTTGGAACCGTCATATTATCGATCTGTCGAAGTGTCACATCCAATTTTCTTTTATCTTGTTAAGATTTATATCCATCAAAAACACATAATTGCATCTACCTTTACCGCGAAGTAAACAAGCATTATTAAATGGCCGGAATTTACCTGCATATCCCTTTCTGCAAGCAAGCATGTCATTACTGTGATTTCCACTTTACGACATCGCTGAAATATAAGGACGATCTTATTGCAGCCATGCACAGAGAACTGGAGCTGCAGAAAAACTACCTGCAGCATGAAACGATAGAAACTATCTACTTTGGCGGCGGTACTCCCTCTTTAATAGGCACCAGTGAGATCCAGAAATTTATTGATCATATTACGTCACTCTGTACAGTAAGCGCCGATGCAGAAATAACGCTGGAAGCAAACCCCGACGACCTTGAACAAGCTGCTGTAAGCGCGCTGAGGCAAAGCAGCATAAACAGGTTCAGCATTGGGATACAGTCATTCTATGAAGAAGACCTCCGGTGGATGAACAGAGCTCACAATTCCGCAGAGGCAGAAAGCGCCTTAAAAAGAGTTCAGGATGCAGGATTCAGCAATATCACCGTAGATCTTATTTATGGATTCCCATTGCTCAGCAATGAAAAGTGGGGGCATAATATTGCCAAAGTAATTGAATCCGGAGTACCGCATGTTTCAGCTTATTCCATGACTGTGGAAGATAAAACAGCACTTGCTCATTTTATTAAAAAGGGAATACAGCCAAAAATGAACGAGTCTCAAAGTGCAGATCAGTTCCTCATTTTAACGGCAGCACTTGAAGGCGCTGGTTTTGAACATTATGAGATCTCGAATTTCGCAAAACCAGGCTGTTACTCCAGGCATAATTCTAATTACTGGAAGGGCGTAAACTATCTTGGCATCGGCCCCTCGGCTCACTCATTTAACGGCTTGTCAAGACATTGGAATATTGCCAGCAACAGCAAATATATAAGAGCTCTGCAGGATAGTATACTCCCTGCTGAGTATGAAGAATTAAGTAAAGCCGATAAGTTCAATGAGTACATTATGACTTCTCTGAGAACCATGTGGGGTATCGATCTTATAAAGATCGAGCAGGACTACGGGAAGGAACAGCATGCTGCCCTGCTGAAAGATATGGCCCCTTTTTTTGAAAAAGCCTTGCTTAAAAACAATGGAGACCGGGTTATTTTAACTAAAGAGGGAAAGCTCTTTGCCGATAATATTGCCGCAGAACTATTCGTCGAATAAATATAAAACCGTTTTCAGAAAAAACAGCTTAGTTTTACCGTTTAACTTTGGTAAATAAATAACGTAATGTACAATGTAATTTGTTTTGGTGAGGTCCTCTGGGATAATTTCAAATCCGGAAAAAAGATCGGCGGCGCCCCCCTTAATGTTTCACTTCATCTTCATAAACAGGGCATAAAAAGCTCTATTATAAGCAGCGTAGGCAGCGATCCAAATGGCGAAGAGCTTCTGGATTCCCTTAAGAAACATAACTGGGACACCTCCTTCCTGCAACAACATCCTGACCTGCCAACCGGCACAGTTGAAGTTGAGCTTGATGAGAATCAGCAGGCAAGTTACAAAATCATTAAACCGGTAGCCTGGGATGAAATACAGTACGAAACAGGCATGAACGAGATGGTTGCAGCAGCAGATGCTTTTGTTTTCGGCAGCCTGGCAGGCAGATCGGGAACCAGTATGAACACCTTACAGGAACTTTTGTCCCATGCAAAACTCCTTATCTTTGATATGAACCTGCGTCCGCCTCACTATGACGAAGTTAAGATCAAGAAGCTGATGGAGAAATGTGACATTCTTAAAATCAATGAACACGAACTTAAATACCTGGAAAAACTTTACAAACTGCAGGGCCTTAACGACGAGGATCAGTTAAAGCAGATTAGTAATTTAACAGATACTCCAACCATCTGCGTCACCCTGGGCGAAAAAGGGGCTATGGTTCTCAGTAAGGGTTTATATTATTATCATAAAGGATTCCCTGTAAAGGTAGCAGACACCGTTGGCGCCGGCGATGCCTTCCTGGCCTCGTTCATTCATTCACTTTTATACAATATTCCAATGGATAAGGCGCTTGAACGCGCCTGTGCTACCGGTGCTTTTGTAGCCTCCCGCGATGGAGCTAACCCTGAATATTACAGCACTGATATAGATAAGGTTATTAAAGGGCGGGGATAGCTGCCCTATTGCAGATTAGCAAGCCCGCTTCGGGGTGATTAATTTGACATCCCCCTAACATCAGTTGAGACGCAAACTATTAACTTCGTTTTTCCGTTATTCAAATAAAGGCGAAACATGCGGGGGCACTCTTTTTCTAAATTTATTCAGGATGAACTTCCTAAGGGCGGATTCGATCAGTTGTTAAAACTGTTCCTCGAGTTGCTTAATTATACAGCGGGAGATGCCAATGAGGCGCTGGCATGGATGAATGAACTCGACAAGCAATACAATCTTACCAATGATGAGTATGGCATGGGCGATTTCATTGATGACCTGAAACAACGGGGTTATATTGACAATGACGGCGATAATAAGGGTGGATTCAAGATCACCGGGAAAACCGAACAAACTATAAGACAGTCTGCTCTCGAGGAAATATTCGGAAAGCTCAAAAAATCAGGAAAAGGCAGTCATAACACTAATATTCCGGGGCTTGGCGAGGAGAAAAATGCCGACAGAAGGGAATTCCAGTTTGGCGACAGCCTTGACCAGATAGACATGACCGCCTCTATTCACAATGCTCAGATCAATCATGGCATTGGCGACTTCACGATGACGGAGCGGGACCTGGAAGTAGAAGAGAAAGACTATAAAACCCTCACGTCGACTGTGCTGATGATCGACATTTCGCACTCTATGATCCTGTACGGTGAAGACAGGATTACACCCGCAAAAAAAGTAGCTATGGCACTGGCCGAACTTATACGGACAAAATATCCTAAAGACACGCTTGATATCGTAGTTTTTGGTAACGATGCATGGCCAATTTCGCTTAAAGATCTTCCTTACCTCCAGGTCGGGCCTTACCATACCAACACGTATGCAGGTCTTGAGCTTGCTGTAGACATACTCAGGAGACGAAAAACCCATAACAAGCAGATATTCATGATTACAGATGGTAAACCCACCTGCTTGAAAGAAGGTGCCAGATATTACAAGAACAGCATCGGGCTCGACCGTAAAGTGGTTAATAAAACATTAAACAAAGCTGCGGAATGCAAGAGATTAAAGATTCCGATTACAACTTTTATGATCGCGCGCGATCCGTATCTGCAGCAATTTGTCAGGAAATTTACCGAAATTAACGGCGGCAAAGCATTTTACAGCTCTCTTAAAGGTCTTGGCGAATACATATTTGAAGACTATATCCGTAACAGGAGGAGAACAATACGGTAACCGGTCAGTTTCAGGAATAAGCACAACATTTTCGGATCAATCTTCCGGCCTTCAGAACTAAAACTTTCAGACTAAGAACATGAACAAACAAGCAGATATAAAAACGTTTGGACAACTTAAGCAATCCGGGTACAAGTCCCGCTCTATAAAACAGGAGCTCAGGGAGAACCTGATTAAACAGCTAAAAAATAAGGACGCAGGCTTCGAAGGGATAATCGGTTATGAAGACACCGTAATTCCTGACCTTCAGACAGCCATTCTTTCGCGCCATAACATCCTGCTCTTAGGACTACGCGGGCATGCAAAAACGCGTATCGCAAGGCTGATGGTCGATCTGCTAGATGAATATATCCCCTATGTCGAAGGTTCTGAACTTTACGACGACCCTTACAGCCCTATTTCCTGGTTTGCCCGGAAACGACTGGAAGAACAGGGCGACGACACTCCTATTGCCTGGCTGCACCGCTCTGAACGATATACAGAGAAACTTGCCACTCCCGATGTAACAGTGGCCGATCTTATCGGCGACGTTGACCCTATCAAGGCGGCAACCCTTAAACTCACTTATTCAGATGAACGGGTACTTCATTTCGGACTGATTCCCAGAGCTCACCGCAGCATCTTTGTTATTAACGAACTTCCCGATCTGCAAGCCCGTATCCAGGTAGCGCTGTTTAATATTCTTCAGGAAAAAGACATCCAGATCAGAGGCTTCAAATTACGCCTTCCTCTCGACGTTCAGTTTGTATTTACTGCAAATCCGGAAGATTATACCAATAGGGGCTCTATTGTAACGCCACTGAAAGACCGCATTGAAAGCCAGATCCTCACCCACTACCCACGTAGCCTGGAAATTTCAAAAAAGATTACCCAGCAGGAAGCTTCGATTAGTAAAGAACAAAAGGACACTGTCGAAGCCGACGGACTCGTGAAAGATCTTATAGAACAGATAGCTTTTGAAGCAAGAAACTCCGAATATATTGATAAAAAATCAGGGGTTTCGGCAAGGCTCACCATCTCGGCTTATGAGAACCTGATAAGCAATGCAGAACGCCGTATTCTAATAAATAATGAGAAACAGACTTTTGTACGTATTTCTGATTTTATAGGCGTTATTCCCGCTATTACGGGCAAGATCGAACTGGTGTACGAAGGCGAACAGGAAGGGCCTGCGAAAGTTGCCAATATCCTTGTAGGCAAAGCGATCAGAACACTCATGCTTCAGTATTTCCCTGACCCTGAAAAGCTAAAACGTTCCAAGGGCAACAACCCATATTCAGAGATAATCAACTGGTTTGGCAGCGGCCATAACATTGAGATCCTTGATAACTTATCGATGGTTCAGTATAAAAATATACTAAGCACCGTTCCCGGCCTCCGCAGCATTGTGAAACAGTTTCATCCCGGTCTGAGCGAAAACCAGCAGCTGCTGCTAATGGAATTCCTGTTACATGGGCTGGCAGAATTTTCGCAGGTAAGTAAAGCTTATCTTGATAACGGATATTCGTTTAAGGACATGCTGGGCAGTTTATTTAATGCATCGTTTGACGATGAGGACGAAGAAGATCTGGATGATGAGGACCGGTATTAACAGCAACAATTTCACTCTCTAAACCTTACAATATCATTTAATATTTTTTATGTCTGACAGGATCATTCCTTTACTGATAATAAGTGCATTATTGCTGCTTATTGATTATTATATTTATAAAGGACTTCAAACGTTGCGCAAAAACCCGCTTCGCAAAAACAAGAAGCTTCTTAAATATATCTGGTGGGGTTATTCTTTTTTACTTATCGCCGGAGTTTTCGCCAGCATCTTTTTTAACCTGCGGCTAACAGCAAGGGCTATTATACTTGTAGCCTTCTTTCTCACATTCGTCTCGAAAATATTTTACCTCCCTTTCCTTTTTATAGACGACATAAGGCGAGGTATTATATGGCTCAGATCCCGCAAGGGAAATGCAGACGGTCCGCTGCATGCCCCAACTGAAGTTGAAAAGATCCCTCGTTCAGAGTTTCTGGTAAAAGCCGGCATCGCAGTAGCGGCTGTGCCTTTTGCCTCCCTGTCATGGGGTATAATATCCGGAGCATATGATTATCAGGTTCAAAGACGCAAGCTCTATCTTAAAAATCTTCCTAAGGCATTTGACGGGATAAAACTTGCTCAGATCTCAGACATTCACTCCGGAAGTTTTTATAACCGCAAGGCCGTGCTTGGCGGCGTAGAAATGTTACTTGGCGAAAAACCCGACTTTATCTTTTTTACCGGAGACCTGGTAAATAATGTCGCTTCAGAGATGAAAGACTATCAAGATATTTTCGCCAGACTAAAAGCACCTCTCGGCGTATATTCGTCATTGGGTAATCATGACTACGGCGACTATTATTATGGCCGTGAGCCTTCTCCTGCCAAAGCAAAAAACCTGCTGGATGTTAAAGCCACTCACCGGAACATGGGTTACGACCTGCTGCTTAACGAAAACAGGAAACTCAGGGTGGACGGAGAAGAAATTGCGATTATAGGAGTAGAAAACTGGGGAGCCGGCCGGTTTGTACGGCACGGGCGACTGGATCTCGCTGTAAAAGGGACAGAAGAGTCGCCGGTAAAACTTTTACTTTCTCACGATCCCTCTCATTGGAGAGCACAGGTACTGGAACATACTGATATAGACGCCATGTTCGCAGGCCATACGCATGGTATGCAGTTCGGAGTGAGAACTAAGGAATACCAGTGGAGCCCGGTACAATACCTTTATAAAGAATGGGCGGGATTGTATAAAGAAAATGAGCAGCAATTATATGTTAACGTAGGATACGGTTTCTTAGGTTACCCTGGCCGGGTTGGAGTATTGCCCGAAATTACTATATTTGAGTTGAAGCGTGCATAATAGAATAGACGCTGTGTAAAAGATGCCAGGCCCCCGATCGTTATTTATAAAAAAAACTTTCAGGCAAATATTAGACTTCCTGCTGTTCAGCAATATTTTTATCGGTATTTGTGCTGTGGCCCAGGCAGCGGTAACATTCCACTTACTTAAGGCTGACTGCGAAGAATATGTACTGGCATTATTGTTCTGCTCAACGCTGGCACTGTATAATTTCAGTATGCTGCTGGTAAAACCTGCCCAGCCTCTTAAATCGCCGTACCGCAGGGTGAGATGGATATTTTCCAATTACCGGCTGATGGTAACCATCACCCTTATAGCAGTTTTGGGAATTATTCCCCTGGCTCTGTTCCTGTCTACGGCATCAAAAGTACTCCTGCTTTTTCTGGCAATTATTGCCGTAAGTTACAACCTGCCCCTGTTTTCAATGAACGACAAGAAGTTCGGATTAAGGAATGTGCCCGGGTTGAAACTTTTTCTGATAGCATTAATCTGGTCTTTAAGCTGTGTGCTGCTGCCTATACTGGAAACGGCAGACAGGCAGGGGCTGGTAGTACCTCTAGATGATGCCATTTTGCTTATAGCGAAACGTTTTCTATTTATTGCTGCCATTACTGTCCCTTTTGATATCAGGGATCTCTTCCAGGATCAGAAATACGATCTTAAAACTATTCCAGTTGTATGGGGAGAGAAAAAAGCTTATTTGTTCTGTCAGGCACTGCTTATAATTTACCTTACGCTCTTATTCGCTTTTACAGATCAGTTCAATGCTGATTTTATAGGCCTTACTCTTACTATTTTCTTAACCGGCTGGCTTATCTTTAAAGCTGAGTTCAAGAAGAATGAGTATTATTATTTTTTACTGATTGATGGAATGATGATCCTGCAGTATCTGGTGTTATTGGGTACGAACTGGATACATTTTTAGGCATCAGGAGAGGTCAGCTACAGTATTGAGGCGCCCCTGCGATCAGTACGACGGGGGCACCAATGCCCCCCTACTCCGTTCCAAACTTATAACCTATGCCTCTCACCGTCTGCAGGTAATGAGGCGAATCAGGATTGTCTTCTATCTTTTTCCTAAGCCTTACAATATGCATATCGAGGGTACGGGTATTTACATCAGAATTATATCCCCAGACGACCATCATCAGTTCATCGCGGTGAACCACCTTATTCAGGTTTTTGAGAAAATAAAGAAGGATGCGGTTCTCAAGTATCGTAAGCTCCACCCTTTTACCGTTTTTGATCAGGGAATGGGTATTGGGCTGGTGTTCCATATTTCCGAACCTGCTCACTTCAGTCTTCTCGTTATTTATGGCGTACTTTACCTTATTCTCGACCAAAGCTACAAGCACATCCATATTAAAAGGTTTGGTTATATAGTCTGTAACCCCAAAGCTGTAAGCATCGATCTTATCCACGTCCTGCGCCTTGGCGGTCATCATAATGATTACGTTTTCAAACCCCTGCTCTCTTACCGAGCGGCAAACATCAGATCCCTGTTTGCCGGGCAGCATCCAGTCAAGTAATACAATCTGCGGATTTGCGGATAAGATCAGCTGTTCAGCTTCATCGCCGTTTCCGGATTCGATTACAGAATACCCTTCCGCCTGAAGACGGTGAGCTACAAGAAATCTGAGGTTTTCATCATCCTCAACAATCGCAACAGTTATTTCTTTTTTCATTTTAATCATTATAAGGTAATAAGACAATGAAATCCGACCCCAACCCAACTTTGCTCTTTACAGAGATCCTGCCTTTCATATAATTAATAAGTTCTTTACAGAATGCCAGCCCTATACCTACACTTCCCTGCTGGTTGTACCGGTTTTGTATCCGGTAAAATTTCTGAAAAATATTGTCCATCTCCTCTTTAGGTATCCCAATCCCCTGATCTGCAAATCTGAAAACAATATTAGCTCTTTCTCTGTAAACCTCAATGTGTAAAACCTTTCTTTTTGGCATAGAATATTTATACGCATTGTCTGCAAGGTTGTGAAAAATGCTGCTCAGCAAAACGGGGTCTGTATGAAAGTAGGTAACCTCTGTAACATAGGAAATGTCAAAATCAGGATATTTCAACTGGTAACCGTCTACCATATTCTGAATAAATATTTCGAGATTTACTTTTTCGCTTCTGACTCTGATCGAATGATTTTCTATTTGTGTAAAAGACAGCAGCTTATTCATCATATCATTCAGCTTATCCGCTTCCTCATCAAGTATTTTACCATAATGCTTAAGCTCTCTTTCCGAAAGCTGCGCTGAGCTCCTGATATTATTTCCGGCAATTTTAATAACACTTACCGGCGTCTTAAATTCATGGGTAAGGTTATTTACGAAATCGTACTGCAGCTTGAAAAGCCTGTTATTTATATACAGGTTTCTGTATATAAGATACCCGATAAAGATCAGAGCCAGATAAATAACCAGTATTGTGAGTGCAGTAGGCAGAAATCTCCTGTTTACTTCGGCCGACAAATGTTCATGAGTCGACTTTAAATACAGTTTATAATCAGAAAACGGGCCATATAAAGGTAACTCGGTAGTAATATATTCCGGGGTCGATGTCATTGATTCATAGACAACGGGTTTTATTGAAATACTCTGGTATAACCCTGGATTACTGTTACGGATAATAAGGGCGAAGGGGTTAAGACGAAATGAAAATATATCCTGCTCGTAAATGGGCGAACGGTTTAACTTTTTATTCATTAAACCCTTAAAAACTCTGAGCTCCTCCTCCCGGGGAATGTTCATAAAGGAGATCCTGTTCTGTGTGATTGTATAAAAAGCTCCAAAAGATTCTTCACTAAGCATTGTCTTAGTAGTGTCTGCACTTTCTATAAAACCGGCAAAATTTTCAGACACCTTATTGAATTCTTCCATATACCTTATGGAAACTCTTTTATCTGTGCTTCTTTTAAAAATTGTTACCGTTCCTCTGTGTTGTTTATTATTCCTGAACTGATAAACAGCCTTCGGGCTTATGAACAGGTTATTGACCCTGAATACATTCTGTCCCGGATGATTCGAGATCTCCGCATCATAAAAAACAATACTGTTTATAAACGGGTACTTGCCCATTGCCGTATCGGCATATTTGGCCGCTGAAGCAGAATCCAGATAGCCCTGATAAAAAGAGATCTCCGGTATTTTGTTCTGAAAAAACTCGTTATATGGTTTTACGGTTTCCTCCAGCACATCTATTTTCTGCGAATCGAACTCGTTCCTTACGTATTTTACAGAAAGATTATGTGCGATAAATAAAGCGGCAAACAGGGAGAACGCCATCAACACAACGAATAGCGTATTAAGAAAGAAGTTCTTGCGGTATGAATATTTTTTGATGATCATCCCGCTTTTATTTGGCTTTAAGATTCCCCGCAAGGAAGATCTCCAGCTGCCGGTAAAACTCGTACCTGTTTTCGGGGTTACGTAATGAATATCTTTCTCTTTCCTTCACAATATAGGTAACCGGGATAGCTCTCTTTTTCAATTCCTTAACAAACTGGTTGGTTTCGTTCACTTTGACGCGGGGATCTTTCGCATCCTGTGCAATCAGAACAGGAGCCCTGATTTTATCGGCATGAAATACAGGAGAAATAGATCTCAGATATTCAAGGTCTGATTCCGGATCGCCTACCATTTCGTAATACATCTGTAAAGTAGGCTTATAATAAGGCGGCACAGCTTTGAGATAGGTAAAAAGATTGGTATATCCCGACTGTGAAGCACCACAAGCATACATTTCAGGCTGGAAACATAACTGGTGAAGCGCACTGAAGCCGCCAAACCCTGAACCGTAAATCCCTATTCTTTTTTTATCTGCAATACCTTCTTCTATTACCCATTTGACACCATCGCTGATGTCATTCTGAACAGTTGTACCCCATTTTTTAAATCCACTGATCCAGAATGCTTTGCCATAACCATCAGATCCTCTGAAATTGATCTGTAATACGCCATATCCCCTGTTAGCGAGAAACTGTACCTCAGAACTGAAGCCCCATGAATTACGGTTTGCCGGGCCGCCGTGAGGCAGGATTACCATAGGAAGATCTTTAGGCTTATAACCCAGCGGAAGCGTGAGATAGCCGCTTATCGTCATCCCGTCCCTGCTCTTGAAAGAAACAGGTTGCATTGCGCACATTTCATTCTCTTTCAATGAAGGATTAATCACGCTCAGCATCTTCAGGATACCATCTTCAGGAGTGTAAAGATAGAAGGCGCCCTGGGCCCTGTCTGTAAATGTTCTTACTATAAATTTCTTACCATCACCACTCTGATCGGTGATAACGACTTCTGTATTCGGCAATTTCTTTTGTAGTGACGTATAAACAGCCTTTGTGGAATCGTCAATATACTGGCGTTCTTTCTTCCATGTTTCATATCCGGCATAAATAAGTTTACGCTTCTTGACGGAATATCCTGCATCAGAAACGTCCACATCCTTATGACTGAATATCTTTTTCACTTCCTTACCGGTGCTGCAGTTAAACTTCACAAGAGCAAGTTTATCCCTGTTTTTATTAGAGAGTACATAGATACAGTTGTCTGCCCCCTGGCAAAACCCGACAGGAATTATCTTGGTCTTAAAATTATTGGTAACAACCGGTTTAAAAGGCCCTTTTTCATCGGTTCTGAAAAGTAAAGTCTCGTCCACTCCATCACTCGCCATAGCCATCCTCAGCTTACCGTCGTTGTCGCTGAACCATTGGAATATATTTCCCGGATTCCTTTCAACAAGCTTCAGGCGCCCGGTTTTGATATTCAGGCTATAGGCGTCAAAAACAGTAGAATCTCTCTTATTCAGGGCAACGAGCAATTCATTGCCTGAAGTATTTTTAGGGTTAATGAATTTAAACCGCAAGCCCTCATAGGCCAGTAGCTTCCTGATACCTGATCCATCTCGGTTAACCGTAGAAAGATATGCCCCCGCGCGCTGATCTGTAGTAAAAATCAGCTGATCGTCATTGCTCCAGTAATAAGGTCCTATATTATTCTTTTCATCATTTGTTACACGCTTCAGCACTTTACCATCAAGAGACTGAACATAAATATTCAGCCTGTTCTTCCATGGCTGAAGAAAGGAAATGTATTTTCCGTCTGGCGATATCTGAAAGCTTGTTTTCTCCGGGCTCCTGAAAAAATCTTCCAGCGGAATAAGGCGTACTTTCTCTGCCTGCCTGCAGGCAGAGAATAATATTAACAATATAATATAAAGATATATTCTACACTTTCTGAACATTTCACACGATCTTCCCAAGGTTTATAGTTAAAACACTAAAGTATATGTTTTAGAGTATTTAATTAGTAACATTTAGAATACAGCAAATTTAAATCTGATACATGAAAGCCCGTTATTAAGCTTATCTTTAATGAAAGAAGAGATTGTTTGCATGAGAATAATTGCCCTTAATATACTGATCTGTTTTTTTTGCCTGCCTGCTTTTGCACAGCGTACTGCCGACGAAGCTCTTGCTTCTCAATATTAC
>Ga0265780_10004242_pt1 | contig 18548 bp, 22 predicted proteins | sample P1T30metagenome_FD_192432 | JGI IMG/M metagenome (GOLD analysis project Ga0265780, IMG submission 192432) | Plant litter microbial communities from East Loma Ridge, Irvine, California - P1 T30 | ecosystem: Environmental > Terrestrial > Plant litter > Unclassified | place: USA: California...
GCTGCCCCCTCGGCACTTCGTCCTCTCTATATGACCCCTGGTTAGACATCCGGAATATCACTCCCGCCGCAGAGAGTACCAAAAGCGCCTGCTCCAGCTCCGTTTGTGGCAAAACAAGCCAGCGGATACCCGTAGCGCCCTTGCCCTTCTTATGGACCGTCAGAGTAGCGGTATGCTGTCGCAACGCACCGACATAAAGATCATACACAACGGGCCCCGGCTTTGCTGCTTGGCCCTTACTGGCGTTCTCCCACTCGTACTCCATGAGCGTGCCAGAAATAGCAGTCTTGAACGAGAAGCTGCCAGAGTGAGGGTGGCCGATGCGGGATTTGACGTCTGAGAAGTCGAAGTGGTCGCCCTGACCATCAATTTTGTTGTCTCCATTGCGAAAGTTCAGTCTAAAGGCATTGTGGGAGCTAGGGAAATCGAGGAATCCTAGAGGTGCGTTGTCGGTCGATGAGCCGGCGTGGATCCATAGGCGGGCTTCCTTTCTCGCGGGCGCGAGGGTGTATCTGTCGACGCCGGAGACGCGGATGTGGATTTCTTTGCTCCAGCGGCTGCGCCGGACGAAGTTGTGTACTTGTGTGGATCCCGTTGATGTCGAAGGGGAGGATGCTGCTGCTGCTGCTTCGGAGTACTCTGGTGGCGCGACTGTTGCCTGCTCTTTCCCTGGGCTTGTTGATGTGGGTCGATGCTTTTCCATTGTCCTGGTTCTGTTGTTAATCAAGGAAATTGAGGAATCAAGCCACCAAGATTTCAATTTAACGGGTTGCTTGTCGTTTGGTTTTCCTCAGACTATTCCTGTGATATTCTACAGCCTAGTCGCTTCATCGAATCGTCGGAGCTCGGCAGGACTGCCATGGCTGCTGTCTGTTCAGCCAAGTCCGAGCCAATGCTTGGGGCGGGGAATCAACATGCTAGGAACGAATGTTGTACATGTGCGCTGAAAACCCATCCGCGGTCCTTCGCACGTTGCGTAGCCGACCTCAAGAGCGGCAGGACGCCTGCCGGTGGGGGTAGCATGGGCAAATGCATTCCTGTGATTACGTACCGATTTGATGTGATCTTGATTAGACCGGGGTGATAGTGGAAATAGGAAGACGGCTTGAATTCGTGAGTATCAAGCATGATGGCTACAAAGGTCTTAACAGAGACTTGGTGAAGATATAGACTATTTCCCAACTCAGCTTTTGAGTGATTAGGTTGTCAACCCCCATGAGGTGCTTTTGGTAAGGATGAAGACGGTTGTCTTGTGAATTACCCGATCAATTTCATCGTTGTCATCGTCGTCGTTTGCTAGCTAGGAATGGCCGGTTATGGAAGAAGCCTACTTGGGATAATCCTCTTTGATCATCTCGCTAGCCTTTTCAGCAATCGCGTACACTGTGGCTTGCAAATGCGCGCTTATCTGCAAAGGCATCACACTTGCATCTACCACTCTGAGACCACATACGCCATACACCCGAAGCCTCTCGTCCACCACACCGCCCTCGATCCCCAGTGAGCCGCCCATAGAGCAGCTGCCGACTGGGTGCCAGTCCGTGATGGTGTTGTCAACAACCCATTGCTTCAGTTCATCATCACCAAGCTTCGAGGAAGCAGGCCAAGCCCGCCCTTTGATAAAGCTCGCCAGCGGTTCAGTCTGCGCGATTTTCTGGCCGAAGCGCGCGCAATGGACTTGTAGCTCGAGGTCCAATGCACCGACTCCGCTTTTGCTGGTGTAGTACTGGGGATCGATCTTCGGCTTACCGTGGGGATCTGAGGGAGATATGTGCACGCTGCCGCAAGAGAAGGGATATTGCAATATCTGCAGCAGCGTTGCATACTTCCTTGTAGGGTCTGAGGACTTGAGGAAGGGAGACCAGTTTCCCACGTCGAAAATGTATTCGACTTGGCCCAGGCGCGGCTCTGGTGATGATAAGCGACCGGCAAGTATTCGCTCGCGGAGACTGGAGCCAGGCGCTCGTTTGGCAATGTCTGCGAGGGTCTCTGGCGGGATGAAGTGCGAGAAGGGCACGTAGCTGATGGAGCAAGGCAGGACGGCTCGAGGGCCACTTTGCGTGGTTTCGTAGAGTTTGTCGGCTTCGGCAGCCAGTGCTGCATCGCTGCGTAGGTCTTCGGGCGTTTGGATGCTCGGGTCGATCTCGTAGACTGTTGCGGTCACTGTTCGATCGTCAGCATGCGATTCCTTCGCATTCGACGTTCAAGCTTACTCATATGCTCCTGAACGTTTTCTCCTACGTTCTGGTTCGGTATCTTGACCGCGATGCCAGCGCGCTCTAGAACGGATGGGTCGCCGATTCCCGACAACTCGAGAAGCTGAGGCGATGCCACGCTTCCAGCAGAGAGTATGATCTCCTGTGAGGCTGCGATCGTATAGCTTTGGTCACCATGGTCGTAGCGGACGCCGGTCGCCGTCCATTGCTCGCCACTCCGTTCGAGGATGATCTCTCGTACCACGGCGTTTGTCAGGACATGCAAGTTCGGACGATCCGCACTGGGCAAATAGTACGCGGGAGTCGAATATGAACGAGTGGTAGTCCGAGGGTCGACAGCTACCACATTCGTCCATACTCCGATATTCGATCCGGACAGATGAGACTTGTTCGTCTCAAGTCCTAGCCGCTTGAGGGTTTTGTGCCAGTGCACGTGTGACTCGGAGTACTCTGGCAGATAGGTGATGTGGAGCGGACCGTCAACGCCCATGGCATCGCGAGCGTAGTGGATCTCATGCTGCTGCTGCTTGGAGGGATCGAGTGGTTCGACGAAGCTCTCGCTTCTCTTGTAGAACGGTCTTTCCGTATTAGTGGCAGTGTACGGTAGTCTGCCGCTGCGGAACATAACTCACAGCAGGCCATCCCATCCCCATCCTTTGTTGCCCAGTCTCTCCCACGCATCCAGATCATCCCGATTCGGCCGATTCCAGGTCATGAAGTTCAACGCGCTTGTCCCACCCAGCACCTTTCCACGCGGCCATGCCAGGCTTCGACCGCCCAGTCCAACTTGCGGTGTAGTCCGGTACTGCCAGTCCAGCGGCGTCTCGAGCGTCTCGCCATACCGTCCAGGCACGTTCACTGACTGTAGATCGAAAGACGCAGTCCCAGCTTCCAGCACACCCACGTTGATGGACGGATCCTCGCTCAGCCGTGCCGCGACGACGAGGCCGGCGGTGCCGCCGCCGATAATTAAGTAGTGAAACAGACATCTTGCAAAGTCCGTGGGGGAAGTTTCTGGGACCGACATGCTGCTTGCCTCGGAAATTTGACACCGACTTGTCAACGGCGTAGGAGGTAAATCCGTGGAAAGCAGGATGGAGCATCAAACCCACTTATTGGAAAAGAATGGTGGTGCATGAGCAACTTTGTTGACAGTCGACGAAGTGCGTTCTTCGGCTAACAGATCATCGCCGTTGGCTCTTCTAGCTGAGTCTTGATGAATATATGGCGAGATTGAAGAACTGGGTCCAGAGATATGCCCATCTCGCTAACGTTGCAGCATAGCTAGGAGCTGCAGCAATGCGGCGCATGATAAGCTCTCGGGAGCCGAGGTGACAGATCATTGTTCTTGTTTGAGCGTTCGCGGCGATACATTGCCCGGACCTTTCTATTTATCCGTCTTAAGATCCTGGGATCTGCGACTTGGCTTCGCATGCTTGGTCTGCGACAATCGCTCCCTGCACACTGTGGCGCACAACGTTTCGACTACATATATGTAGCCGTCTACGCCTGACCGACAAGTTCAAATGCAGCTCCATTGCTCTCGCAAAGCGCTAGAGTTGCTTTCCAAGGCGAAATAACATCAACAAAATTAACATCGATTTCGCCGACCCGTCGGTAGTACAGTCGACGGATTAGACGAGTGGCACAGCTACATGCAGACTCCGGGGTCGAGCAGGACAAGACCCATCTTCGGTCGCATGCTTAGGCTACCCATGGTGTAAGGGCGATGCCTCAGATGGCATTTTATCCTCGTCTGCCTTGCGTCGAATTTCGCTTGCGTTTTCTTGACGACGCGTACGAAGACTCCTTCTTACGAAGCCATGGAACTCTCAACATGATTGGATTCGAGGCGCATGTGGCTGCAGATCCGGTCGTGCAGTCATTGCTCTTCGCATTAGCTCTGTGCTAGGGTGGCGCTCAAGAAAGATTGCCATCTCGGCTGCAAACCATGGAGCTTGTCTTTGAGCTTCGTGTGCTTGATCTTGATACCACCCACGCTTGCAAGCCGACCGTTCCTTCTTCGCCGACCCTCAACTTTGCAGCTTTTGTTGTACCTTTGCTCCTCGCCCGACGGCAAGTGCACTCCTCAATCAGCGCCATGTGTTCTGATGAAAAGCACAATGATCGAGCCGACGCCGACGAGAAATGCGCAATCGAAGAACACGTTGCGACCTCTCCGGCTTCGCCAACGGACATCTCCAAGCCGCCTTGGTTCAAGAGATGGAATGCGCGGATCGAAAGCCTGGCGGGGTTTGAGGCTCGAGGCCTATCGCGAGTGCACGAGAATGAACGGCACCCGCCGTTCAACATAGCCTTGCCGCAGATGCTCTTGTTGTGGTTCAGCGCCAATCTCACCATCAATAATCTCGCCGTGACCTTGACGGGACCATTGCTCTTTGGCCTTGGCTTCGTGGACTGCGCTTTATGTGCGATCTTTGAAGTGACGCTGGGAGCGCTCTCCACTGCGTATATGGCTACTTGGGGCGCAGTGAGCGGCAATAGAACAATGGTCTGTTATCAAGCTCCGTTGCCCAGACTCTCAACCCAGCTAATCGTTCGTTGAGGTCGTGACGCGCTTTTTCATGGGATATTATCCGTCGAAAATCGTCACCCTGCTCAACATCATCCTGATGGAAGGCTATGCGACGATCGACTGCATCATCGGCCGACAGGTGCTCTCCGCGGTCTCTGGTGGCAGCATGAGTATCTCAGTCGGCATTGCCATTGTAGCCTTGGTCGAAGTCACGCTGGCAGCATTCGGCCTCAAAGTCTTCAACGTCTACGAACGGTGAGTTCACCGCACGTTTCCGTGACTGGACATAGTTGACAGTCCAACAGCTTCGCTTGGCTTCCGCAGGCCATTGCTCTCTTCATCCTCTTCGGGTCGGCCGGTCCAGACTTCAATCCGTCTCTGGAATCATCGGTCACGGGCGCAACGCTCGCTGCGAGCCGGCTGACCTTTTTCTCGTTGTGCCTGTACATCCCCAACTCGTGGGCTGCGGCGGCTTCGGACTTTTACGTCTACTATCCCCCAAGTACGCCGAAGTGGAAGACGTTCCTCCTCACGTTCACCGGATTGGCTTCGTCATTCTGGTTCGTGGACTTGCTCGGTATTGGACTGGCCTGTGGGATCATGACGAACTCGGACTGGTCGGATGCGTACGAGATATCCTCAGGTGCGCTCATTGTTGCTGGCTACGGCCCTCTTGGAGGCTTTGGCAAGGTATGCGCAGTCGTGATTGCGCTCGGCGTGATCGCCAATTGCGTGCCCGGCACGTACAGCGCCGCTATCGGCTGCCAAGTCATGGGTCGTCGGGGTCAGATGCTGCCTCGGTGGATATGGGTCATTTTCTTAGTTGTGATACAGCTAGCCTGCGCATTGGCAGGCCGAAAACAGCTGTTCGTCATCTTCTCTAACTTCCTGGCGCTGATGGGATACTGGGTCATGGTCATGATTTGCATCGTGCTCGAAGAGCACCTCATCTTCAAGCCGGTCCTGAACTGGGAACGATGGGCGGAGCGTGACAGTGTGCCAATGGGCATCTCAGCGTTGGTCGCATTCATGTTTGGATAGGTTGGTGCTATTTTGGGCATGTATCAGACATGGTTCGTCGGCCCGTTGGCAGAGGCATGTGGAGGTGCAGACGTTGGGATGTGGGTGGGTTGTGCGTTTGCTTTGGTCGTCTTCCCGCCGCTGAGATGGTGGGAGAAGCACCGATTTGGGAGGTAGAGCCACTGTCCGTTGTGCGAGGGTCATTATTTGGTACACCAATATGATTAGCTTCGTTTGAACCAAGCTGGCTGTGTAATGCTGGCAAGTATCTTTGTGCTAGGTGTGGTGCCATACGTATTACATAGCTATCGCGGCCAGAGGTGGCGGTAAGGAGATACTTTCAGGAGGATTCTCCGGAAGTCTCTCAAACGGGTTGCGGATCTCCAGAATCATCTCCAAATCACATCTCTAGGCTGGCGGCAAGAACGCCGCATATAGCCCTCCCTGTACGATCGCATACGCAGCCATCAGTCTCACCACAAGCTTAGCTGCCCTCTCTCCCAGCAAGCCCCAGACACCTGCAAAACCACCCGGGCTTCGGTCGTGTACTGCAATCGCCAGGATGAAATACCAAAGCGCACAACCCGAGCTGATGCGGTTGATGATCTGAACGTGGAAGCTGGTGAGCGCCATGATGGCCAGGATCAGCTGTGGCAAAGCCAGTTGGAATGCCACATGCTTGAAGAGGGTGTTGTCTGCTGTTGACGTAGGCTGGTTGGTGCCACTAGCAATGCTGGCCAGTAATTGGTCGGATTCCACGCAGACCGATAGGGCTGTGATGGAGAGCACAACCAGCATGGGCGCGGCGAGCAGGAAGAGTGGGATGTTCCCCGGCGTCCAGTATGACAGAAACCCGACGTTCCAGTAGTGCTTCTGCACCCATGAGTAGATGCTTGGGATTGTGCGAGTGCACCACGGACGGGAGTTGGCGGCAGTGCAGAACTCAGTGTAGGCGATTGCTTGGGGTAGGGCGAAAGCAAAGGCTATGAGAGAGCCAGCGATGATGATGCCGAGGAGGCGGAAGAGGGGAGCTGGTTTGCGAGTCCTCAGGAGGTCGCGGAGGGTGGTCAAGGCGTCAATGAAGAATATTGTACCGTGGAGGAGGCCGTTGCTGCGGATCAAGGTTGAGATGGCGAAGGACAGCCCAGAAAGGACGGTCCATGCTGCGAATGGAAGTGCTGACTGCTGAGTAGGTAGATATCTGTGTTCCTGGGCGCGGACGTAGGATAGTACGCCGAGGAATGCCGTGAATGCAAAAGTGCTTTCCCCGTAAGGACTTGAGAGGAAGAGGCCGGCTGGGGAGATGACATGCAAGCACGCAGCGGTGAAGGCGATCTGTTGCTTTACTGCTTGGTTAGAGGGGACGATGCGCCAAACCAAGATGTAAAGCGTGACAACAGCACCAAAGTGGGAAACATGGGAGACAGCCACGCCGGTCAGGGCATGTTTGACGATGGGCGATATGTGGACGAAAGACGGGGATGCTGAAGACGATACTTAGCCTGCGCGTTGGTATATGTGCAATAGATACAAGCACGCACCATTGGAGAGAGCAGCTGTCAGCCTGGCCATGAACCAGCTAAAGGCCCATTCCTGTTCGAACAGATGGCCTCTCTCGGATGAGGTGGTGAAGTAGAGAGCATCCCATCTCGTCAGCCTTAACGTGAGGTCTTGGATGAGGTATCGGACGGTCCGACCAAGCCAGGTGGGCGGAGCTACGCTGTACTGGTCATACTGGTCAAACAAGACACGAGTTGAGGTGTCATAGCCAGGGCCTGGACTCCCATATGCTATAACAAGCAACAAAGACTTCCAGGCCGTGAAGATTGCCAGAAGCCACGTGAAATGTGGTCTTTGCGGAGACGTTGCAGCAGCTCGTTTCTGGTTCGCGTTCGGGTTCGGCGCAGCAGGACGAACAATGCGCACAGTCTCGGCCATGGCGCGCAGTTCTGACAAGGGATAGCGCGGTGACAGGTAAAGAGGAGAGATGCGCCAGCACGGGTTGAGGATCCGGCCGAGAGGGAAAAGCAGAAGCAATTCGAAGCTCCAAACAGGACGCCGGGAAGCGATGGCGCCGATGCCGACGTGAGCGATGGATGCAGTAGTGGTTCGTGTTAGTTCAAGGCAGCAAGATCGTATACCGAGCGAGTCGGATGTGCTCGGGAAGTAGTAGTGGTGTCCAGTAGCTGGACTCGTACGAAAGAGAAAGACAGCAATGCGCACTACGAACGCACCAACCAGAGGGCTTGAAAAGAGGCAGCCTCAAGCAGCGACACACAGACTTCTTGGCGAAGCGGTATAGCGGCAGACAGGTGGACGGTGGACGGAGCCAACACTTTAGTCTATACACCGCCCGAGTTTCGAGAATTTTCTCGCGTGCATGACAGTCATCTATCGTGCAGGATGGAAGACGTGTAGAACCTGCGGAATACCATGCATAATAATGAGTCCACGCAGCAAACACGGCCGGTTGCATGAGAGCGGCCGTTGCGACAGCGACCAACCAAAGCCACAGAGGTAGCTAGAGGAAAAAGGCTCGCATTCACTTTCGCATCTTCTCGGGTTTGCTAGCGAGGGGGAACGAGGGAACGATGGAACGAGGGAAGAAACAGCGCTTTGGTACGAGGCATTAATAGACAAGTGAGCGGGGTATAAGGCTGAAGTCTGTTTGGCGAACTCCGCGAGAAGATATGAGGGGAGAATACCATGTAGGGCACTATGGGAGAGATACGGTATACGGTGTGGGATAGATGCAGCATGCTATACTGCATACGAGAATGATTACGGTATACGGTGATGTTGCCAACAAGACTCACATCAAAGTCATGACTTAATCCAAGAAGCAGCGAGACATGGGAGGCTTGATCTCACGATGATGTATGATGTGTTTGTTTCGGCATGATTTACACTTTGTAGCAAGATGATCGATCGTATATGATGAAATAATCGCTCCTGCCAAGCGGCGGTGGAAAAAGCAGGATTCCGATATTCCGATCTTGCCGGCGGGACAAAGGCATAACTTGTCGGCCGACCGAACACAAAGCGAGGCGTCTGCTGATTCCCGCAAACAGACGCGGCTTGCATAAACTAGTCAGCCCTGAGTACCATGACACCAGCAAGTAGTGGTTCGATCTTTTCACTACTGTATTGCTGACCGCGTTTCTGTGCACTTCTCTCTCCATTTGACCTCACTCCATCGTCCATGTCAATAACACAACCTACCTCTTCCTTCGACAAGACTGCCATTGAAAGATTCGCATCAGCCAACAAGAAGAGTCCGTGCCAGCCCAGCCTCTAGCCCAGCCCTATTACACTCTCACAGCCACTGATCGTCAGTGGGGTGCATCCTGAATCGCATCGCCAGCCCGTCTCGTCTGTTCCAAAGGAGGAGGCTGTACACACTCATCATCAACACCTCTTTCTTCTTCTACCACCTCCCAGCCTGCTGCTGGTCAGCCCGCGGCCGGTTCGCGCTTCTTTTCAATTCTCTTCCAATCCTCCTCTCAACACCACACCGAATGTTTCCTTTCACCACTCCATTCACCTACATGTCCACGTAGCAGGAAACACCCCTGTCACCACTGCTGTCACCCTCACCATAGCAATCAACAATGGCCGTCGCTACGCAGCAACAACAGCCTTCCCTTGGGAATGCCCGGCAATGGGTTCCCTCACTTCCGACCAGTTTCATCGCGTCATTAAATCCCTTTGGTTCCGCCGTAGAGAAGCCCGCCGACACCACCCAGAATGGCGACAAGCACACCCGAACTCTGTCTGCGTTAGCACTCGACTCTGGACCACCCTCGCCGACTAAGAGTTCCGCATCAATCATGTTCGCAGAGCCCTCGTCGCAAGGCACCAGTCTGAGTGGATCGCGCGAAGGTAGCATCGACGGCAAGAGACAGGCAAAGAAGAACAAGCCAAAGACGTCCTTCAGCATATGCCACCCTCCGCCTGCGTCATCTGCCAGGCAAAAGATGCACAGGCGACCGCGATCATTACTACAACTACACAAGGTTGTCCCAAATTCCAGGCCACTGCCCGCATATGAAGTTATCCCATCCACCAATTTCAGCGTTCGGTTAAGACGAGCCACCAACAGAGTCTTCAGCGCAAAGCACAGTCTATGTCCAAGCGATCTGGTCGTGCTCCGAGCGGAAGACTATTATTCAGAGGAGCCCGAGGAGGATCAAGAGGCTCGCGATGTTGTCGCATTGATTTGTAAAGGTCGCAAAGATGATGGTGCCGCGACCGGAAAGGCCAAAATTTGCATGGCTGGCGGCGAGGAATGGGACGCATACCAATTGCCAAACGGTGGCTACGAGTTCTTCACGACAGACCAACATGGCCTCGGCTTGACAGTCCGCTGGGTGCCCAAAAAGAGCAAGAAGGAGAATGCGAAACCCGAGTCGAGACGATTCAACTTCTCCACCATCTCGGCCAACACTCGCCGTCACCCCATCATTGCGAATCTCTCCAAGACTTCTCTTGCCATCCTCGATACCTACAAAATGCCCGACCTCTCGACTGCGACTCCCACAGCGACTCCAAAGCAACATGCAACAATCCTGGGAGACGGCTTAGACTCGGACGACAATGCCGCCTCCAAGCAGGAAGTCCGCACAACTGACGACAACCTCCGCTCCATCATCTCTATGACTAGCATCTACGTTGCGTTTAAGGAAGGGTGGTCGCCATACTTCAAATACGACGAACAAGCACCCTCCTCGCGCCGGAATAGTGTCCACACCCCCATCTCCACACCTCCAGCATCCCCGACTCCAACACCCGCCATGCTCGAAAAGCGCACCTCCATCTTGTCTGTCAGCTCCAGCTTGTTCCGCAAGAACAGCGTACGCAACAACCGTTCTTCTCGTACATCTACATTCTCGGCTCTGGACCCAAGTTCCAACAGTACCGAGGACGTCGTGAGCAGATCAGGAAGCATCAAAACCACCGGACGTGCGCGCGCGGATTCCAGCTCGACCGTGCTAGTTCATCGCGCCGCGAGCAACCGCCGCAGTAACCGATCGCAGGCAACATGGCGTCCGGATCTGCTGTCTCCTGGCAGGCAGAGCGAAGTCCGCGAGACCAGCCGCGAAGGAACACCTGTGCCTGATGTTGTCCAACGTCAGAGCGCAAGCCGTACCGCGAGCACAACTACCGGTATGGACAGCAAACGAGCCAGCCTCCAGCCCGAGCCGAAGGCGGAAGTCGATTCTGAATCCGAAGAAGAAGATGAGGCTGAGGAACCCTCAGCAGCACCTCAGCGGGCGATTGCAGCGCCACAGGTGCAACAGGACACGAGGGCCAGCTCGAACGCTACCAGCGAAAGTGCTGCGCCCAAGAAGCCGATCGCGCAGGGCAAGAAGGAAAAGAAATCGAAGAAGTGGAAGAAGTGGGTTTGTGGGAAGTTCTAGAAGAAGTGGTGGAGGCGGTGGAGGCGGTTCGCGAGGAGATGAGGTTGGTCAATGTGACGTTGGAGAAGGTCTTTTCGTCGTGGTTCTGGGTGGAGAAAGTTTTTATTATGCGCTGGTCGCGACCAAAAGAAGGCTTTTTCCCGTTTATCTGGGTCCAAATCTTGGGTGTGTGCAGAGAGACCGCGTCTATCTGTGAGGATGATCACCTCGTATCAAAAGACGTAACTCCCGGCCGATCTTTTGCTGTACGCCAACTACTAACCTATTGACAAGAACCGAATCCTCACCATCTTCCACAAACTCTGTCGTGAGTATTACCTTTCGGAAACTATCACGATCGTGATACCGTGAGATGATGACCTTGCTGCCGTTGCACATTGTCCCCGTAAGAATCCGACCTTGTATCTGATCCATCAAAGTTACGGCCATGTCATTAAGAAGATACGTTTTGCAAATATATTCATGTATAGAAAGACCTCCTAAACCAACTCTCTCACACCACTACCCCATGCCTGACTTGATTCGGTGCTCCATTCGTTCTCACATCTCTCCAACTCCACTTCCCCATTTCTCCATCCCCCGCATCTCCGCACGACAACGTGGAAACAGTGGACCCATCGCCAACCGCACTCTTCTGCCTTTCAGCGACTCTCGCAAGACGAACTAACACTTCGCTTGCCCAGGTACTTCACCAGGGTTGAGGCTGAGTACTGGCAAAGGAAGCTGGGCACACGTCTGCTCTCTTCTCGCCCTGGCCAGCTATGTGCCTGGCGCAGCCTACATCTTTGCTCGCTCCTCGCCGACAGCCGCTCGTGCGAGATTGACCCTTGTCACATGCGCGATCACATGGCTGGAGAAAGTGAGGGGCCACGAAGGTTTGGGAGAAGCTGCCGCGTGCATTGGGGGGTAGTAGATGAGGCTCTGCTGCCGTCGTCGGTTCCGATGAATATAGGTCTGTCGGTTCCGCATTCTGCTATCTTACTTTACTCTTCATGGTTAGGTTTCTTCCTACTCTTCAACTCTACAAACACCGCTTCAAGCTCAACAGCGTTGCGCCACCGACAATTATCACGTATTCACCGATTCATCGACAAAACAAGACAAGATGCGTGCCGCGCGATACTACGGCAAAGAGGATGTCAGGATCGAGCACGATGTCCCTGCGCCGCCGGAGCAATTGATGGAAGGACAAGTGAGGGTACAGCCTGCTTTTGTTGGAATCTGCGGAACAGGTATGCGACGTCGAAGCTCTTCAATTACCACCACCAGCAAACACTGACAAACCCCTCCAGACCTCCACGAATACTTCGCCGGTCCCAAGTAGGCCTTCCATTCCCACCGACCACTTCCAAGCTCTCGCAAGACTAACCACCCCTCCACAGCTTCTCCCCAGTAACCCCCCACCCCGTAACAAAAGAAAAACTCCCCATCACCATCGGCCACGAATTCAGCGGCACCATCCTCTCCCTCGGCCCCAAACCCCCCCGCCACCTGCGCCCCGGAATGAAAGTCGCCGTCCGCCCCTCAATCTACTGCAGCGCCTGCCCAGCCTGCGCCGTCGGAGCCGAAAACGCCTGCCCCTCAGGCGGTTTCGTCGGCCTCTCAGGTGGCGGAGGCGGCATGAGCGACCAAGTCGTCCTCCCGGCAGAAGCCTGCCACCCCTTACCACCCAACGTAGGACTAGATGTAGGCGCGCTGGTGGAGCCGTTGGCTGTAGCGTGGCATGCGGTCGACGCGAGTCCTATCGCAGAGTACACGGCGGACAAACCACCGAACTGCCTTGTGCTAGGCGGCGGGCCCATTGGGCTCGCGGTCTGTCAGGTTTTGCTCGCCCGTGGCGCGAAGAAGATTATCATGTCTGAGGTCTCGGTTAAGAGACAGCAGTTTGCTCGCCAGCTGGGCGCCACGCACGTGATGGACCCGCGGCAATTCGACATTGTGGCCGCTACCCAGCAGCTGTGCGATGGCGCCGGCCCGGACATCGTTTTCGACTGTGCCGGCGTGCCTCAGAGTATCGAGACGGCTTGCAGGGCCGTGAGAGCCAGAGGTAGCGTGGTGAATGTTGCGATTTGGGAGAAGAAGGTCCCCTTCGATCCGAATTGGTTGGTGTTTAGGGAGGCAAAGTACTCGGCTGTGTTGGGGTATAACGACAAGGATTACAAGGGTGTGATTGAGGCGTTGAAGGAGGGGAAGATGAAGCCCGAGGCTATGATTACTGCGAGGATTGCGCTCGATGATCTGGTGGAGCAGGGATATGGGGTGTTGAGTGGGGAGAAGGAGAAGCATGTCAAGGTGCTGATTGATATGAGTATTGGGGCTTAGGCCGGGTCGTGTATGGCATCGATGACGGAAGACCCAATTTCACCATGTCGCAGGGAGTCAGGCGCAATACGCATTCGGGGTTCAAATTATCATCTGCTCAGCGAAGACCCAATCGCTGCTTCAAACTTTGCAGATTCCGAGCCGCTCCCCCAACATTTATAGTTGTCGAATGGGAGTCGGAACTCGCATAAGTAAAGGCAGCGGCAGCGGTGGTAGTACTCTCAGGAGGAGCCCCAACTCCGATGATACCTTCAAACCCTGTAGCCAACAGCATCTCACCTTGCGAGCCTACCGTCAAGGGTAAGACCGTGGCAGAGCCTGCGAGATCATAGCTCGTAACATCCACAAGTATGCCCCTATTAATAAGCGAGTAGCAAACCACGCCCAACAACGGGCGTCGGACGTCCGACAAATTTGGCGCGGCAGCGGGCCAGCCACTATATCGAATCCCAGTCAGTCTTGTCGTGTCTCTCATACCAACTTCGTTGCTGCAATCTCACTTACTCGGGACAACATGCAATATAAGTCGAATTGTACGGGATGGAAGACCACCCTGCCGGACAGACAAGGGGGTTGAACGGCGGTAGAGACACGCTGTTCGCGGCTCCTACTGCGCTCGAGAATAATTGGCTCGGGTAGCAGGAGGTTACGGTTGTGTGGGGCGCGGGGAGGATGGCGTCTTGCCAGTATTGCGTACCGATCTGCGTGAACGATCCGGTGCATTCGGGTGGGGGGGTGAAGACGGTTGTCAGGGCCATGTTGTAGGATTCCGGATTCGTTTGCACAGATGTCCAGATTACGGCGGGCGTGGTCGGTGGAGTGACGCTGCTTGGAGCTGCTGCTCTTGTCGTCTTCGTAGTAGTAGTAGTAGTCGGGATTTTGGCCAGAGTCGGGGTTGAAGCTTTTGTCGCAGATGAGGATGTGGTCGAAAGTGGTGTCGGGACACACTCGAAGCAAGCAAGATCGTAGTACGTGAGATTCGACGTCCCTTTGACATACAGACGAGGCCCGCTGTAAAGGGAGCAAGTAGATCCTGCTGCGAAGAAGATCTGGGTACACCCCGAGGTCTCAAGGCAGGTCTGGCTGCAAGCAATGTAGGAAGCCGTGGAATCGACGTCGGTGTATGTCTTGATCAGTTGGGTGGCCGACGCCTTCATAGTCGCCGAAGCAAGACCACATGACGCGCCTGAAGGCTGAGGAACAGCTAGACCAGAGGATATCGCGCAGGAGATGAAGTCCACCGAGGAGAATGGAACCTGTCGTTCGCGAAGTATTGCCGCAGCGGCTTGCGTGATGCTTGGGTCTTCTGCTGCTTCTACCACCGCTGTCAGAGCAACGAGGATAGCTGCCAGATACTTGCGAGTGATATGCATCGTGATCAAGCTGCTCTGTTTGGTGTTTGCGTAAAAGAGGATGAAGAGAAGGTCCCCATTGAAGGGAACACGGCGGTCTCAATACCTACTTGGCTGTTTCTGTTCACTTAGAGAGTTGCGTCGACTGTTGCTGAACGCTCAGGCTCGGGAGTGCCATCAGGATGCATCATCTAGAAGCTAGCGCTCTATCATTTCGCTTGGATAAGTGATACCAATGAACGGATAATCCGCACTGCTGATATCAATATCAAGCGAGGACATCCGTGGGGGCTGATGAGTAGGTCGAAGGGATCCAGGTCTCGCGTCGGTCCTTACCGAGGCATTAGTGGTACTGTACGGCTGTACGCAACGCCATCTTATTACACCCCACGCATAAGAGAAATAAGCAGTGTGGAAATTGAAGCTTGAATGGCTTGGTCGTGCCTTGGTGCTAGCCTCTTCTGCCGCCAAGACACGCGATCCCCTTTCCCTCCGCCTCGGCTGGCTCGACGGGATGCTTTCCATGTGTACTGCATGACAAGACTAGAACTCTTCCACCATACAACCGACTGCTATCCTATGCCATGGTAACATGTGGGGCAAGATATCGTGCATGGCGCAGTCAACATTGAGGATAGTCAATATTCGTGCAACCGGTTCCCAACTTTGCCACACTAAATGCACCTCTTGACAGAACGAGATAAACATGCTGACTTGTTTTCGAGTATACTCGGGTATCACGAAGCTGATGTTGTGTAGCCACATCACACTGCTTCACCGGTTCCAGCCACGCTGGTAGAGCGTGGAAGTGCGTCAGTGGTGGCAGTGCTCAAGATACAGCAGATGGCATTTGTTCTCGCAGAGAGGCTCAGCCTACAACCGCCATCACAAGATGCGCCATGTCATCACAATTACTTTCAGATCAGACGCCTCTTAATCGAAGCGTTGCTAGGCCGACACACTGTTTTTGGATTTCTGATCACGAACAGTCGCTACACCTACACAATACATACCACCGAGACCTTGCGTTCGCGAGAAGATGGCCGAGGATCCGAACACTGCAGATATCAAGGACTGGCGGTCCATTGTGACCTTGACAGTTTTCCTTCTCGCTAACGCCGCTGTCTTGTTTCCTTTCCAACTCCCAGTCTACGTGCCTCGACTATGCTCGAACTGGTTTCTAGAGAGTATGGCTACCTGGCGTATCATACACCCAAGAGGAGACCAGGATCATCTTGCTTCTGGCGCGGGAAAGTCGTCTCGATTCGTCTTGTACCGAAAATCGATAAGCTATTCAACCGCCTCGTTCTTGGCCGATCTGTTTCTCATCGCGATCTTAGCTATAGGCCGACAGGAAGTGTACGATGGCACCGCTGGAGCTGACCACGTCAATCCAATAGACAATATGATCTTTCTCATCACAATGTCCTACATTGGTCTCTCGATCGAAGCGTCTGGTCTGGTCAGAATCTTGGCTTTCAAGGCTGCGCTTAGAGGCAGCAAGTCTGGGATCCGCCTCTTCTATTATGTATACACATTGTTCTTCGTGCTGGGCTCCACCAGCGGCAACGATCCACTCGTCGACACCGGCACCGCCTTCTTGGCGTACATGACACGGATATCAAGCAACATTGAACATAGAAGAGTGTGGACATATACGCTATTCGCTATTGCCAACATCGCGTCAGCGCTCCTGGTTTCCTCGAGTTCCACAAACGTGGTGCTGGCCGGCGCTTTCAAGATCAAGTTCGCTACGTATACCGCCAACATGGCTCTACCAGTCATTGGTACAGCTGTCTTGCTGTTTCCGTTCTTGGCGTTTGTTCTCTCTGCCGATTCCACGCTCATCCCGTCGTCTCTTAACATGAATGAGCTCTCCGCTGAGGAAAAGTTGCGACCTCACTTTTAGCGCCTGGGTTAAGGTAGTTTGGAGAACACAGTGGTCGGAATAACTTCGTGTTGAGGCTGTAGGGTAACTCGCTTATCGCTAGTGGACATCGCTTACGCAAGCTGATCCTTCGAAAGTCTTGATCCAGGTGCGGCTGAAGCCTCCACTCGAGAAGGATCCCACGATACTGATATACAAGAGGAGGATTTTCTTCTTCGCGTTCTGTGTGCTTGTTCGAGTCAGATCCCATCCCTCTGTGTACTCACGCATCCATGGCTGCGTTTCTCTTTTTATGCGGTATCCTCGTTGGGTCGCTCACGTTGCTTTTCGTGAGATCAAAACTTCGCGGAAATGCACTGCACACACTTCCGCTACCACCTGGTCCCAAAGGTCTACCGTTGATGGGAAACATCAACGACCTACCGCCGCCGGGGTCCCAAGAGTACCTCCACTGGCTGAAATTGAAAGAACGCCATGGGCCGTTGAGCTCCGTCACTATACTGGGACAGACCCTGGTCATTATCCACGATCGCGACATCGCTCTCGAGCTGATGGAGAAGCGGGCGAGTAAACACTCTGGAAGGCCGAACATGAAGTTTGCCATGGAGATGTGGGCTCCCCCCCCAAATCACCATTCGACGTTACGTGACAATTTGACTGACATCCAAAAAGGTGCGGACAAGGCGAACTTCTAGCGTGCCGACCATACGGGAGCACGCATCGGCTCCATAGAAAGTACGTTCACCAGCAACTTGGATCCAAGGCAGCCGTCTCGAGTTACAACCAGCTGCAAGAAAAGGCTGTCGGGCGCTTCTTGTGGAGATTGATGCACGATGAGGGCAGGAATCTTGTAAAGCATCTGTATACGTGAGTAACCTGCTTATGTCTTACATCTTTGTGCGCTCGACTGACAAGGAGGCAATGCAGCGAGGCGGGAGAGACGATTCTGAGCATTGTATACGGCTACAACATTGAGCCGCATGGCCGGGATGCACTTGTCGAGCAGGTGGGAGAAGCTATGGAGCAGTTCTCCGCCGCTTCGGTTCCCGGGAAGTGGGCTGTCGATATGTTGCCTTTCCTCGAGCACTTGCCGGACTGGCTTCCAGGCACTGGCTTTAAGCGTACTGCACGGCTCTGGAAACAGACCATGACGGACGTCGCTGGACTTCCATACGACTTCGCCAAGAACCGCATCGGCGAAAGCGGCCGGACGTCGTTCGTCTCGAAATCGATTGAGCAAGCCCGACGGGAGGACTCGTTCGGCCCGGAGGACGAGCATGCGATCAAGTGGTCGGCGGCCTCGATGTATGCCGGTGGCGCTGACACCTCCGTGTCTACAATGGCGGCGTTTTTTCTGGCCATGAGCATGTTTCCAGCCGTGCAGAGGAAAGCTCAAGAGGAAATTGATCGTGTCATCGGTAGTGGCAGGCTCCCGAAACCAAGCGACAGAGAGAGATTGCCGTATGTCAACGCTGTGGTTGAAGAAGCGCAGCGCTGGCACCCCATCGCTCCCATGGGTCTACCTCACGCCGCAGACGAAGACGACGCAATCAACGGCTTCCGCATACCAAAAGGTGCCCTGCTGGTCCCAGCCATCTGGTGGTTCACCAGAGATCCGCAGGTCTATCATGATCCCGAGGCTTTCAAGCCGGAGAGATTCTTACCGCCGTATAGTGAGCCTCTAGCAACCCATGTGACCTTTGGGTTTGGAAGACGGGTTTGTCCCGGCAGGGTCCTCGCTGATGCCTCGTTGTTCCTCACGTTTGCGCAGTCACTGGCCGCTTTCGACATTCG
>Ga0265780_10004243_pt1 | contig 18545 bp, 20 predicted proteins | sample P1T30metagenome_FD_192432 | JGI IMG/M metagenome (GOLD analysis project Ga0265780, IMG submission 192432) | Plant litter microbial communities from East Loma Ridge, Irvine, California - P1 T30 | ecosystem: Environmental > Terrestrial > Plant litter > Unclassified | place: USA: California...
CTAGCAATTTCGAATGGAATCATCCGCTTGTCAGCAACCAAGACACAGCGTTTGCCAAGCTGCAGTCGTGTTCGGTCAAAAGCGTCGCGCTACCAAATTCCGAGGTATTTGTCTCGATCACCGGCAGTCTTGAATGCCAGATCTTTGTGCCAGCATCAGTTCCTCTCGACGCAAACACTCTCCGAATTCTCAAGCTCCTGGAGGTGGATCTGCATCCTGCACAGCTGGAACACGCAATCAAATTCAACTGGTTACGAAGCGTGGAGGTTCTCGAACTGGACTCTGTCGGCTATGGCAACATCAATTTGCACCACGAATGTCCGTGGCTGAAATACGGATATAGGGGCCTTAAGGAAGCTATGCAGTTCCATATGCCTGGACTTAAGACATTCAGTTGGGGTGACATGCGCTACGACTTCCCGTGGCACGATGCGCTGGTTCCATTTAGCTCATTTGCCAACTTTCCTTGCTTGGAGCAAGTCAGCATCGACTACAAACCCCTCGTGCACAGCATTATAGCGCAACACCCCCAAGATGATATCCCGGACCTTCGAGACTATCCCAGCTACTTCTCAAAAGCCCTCCGAGACCTTGAGCTGAAAGGAGTTGGATGGTATCTCATGGAGAAGGCGTATGCGGACTATCTCGATGCGAGTGACGCTCGACCGGATGTGCTGTTGACTTTGATTCCGTTCTTTCTTGCACTTCCATGCAAGAAGATCCGCATCTGTGCCAGCTTGATGCGTTGGCCACATCAAGCTCAACACAGGTTCACCCGGGCCTATGCGCTAGATGAACCGGCTGTGCATCTTCTACGATCCCTAGTCGACATGTTCCAGAAGGTCGGCACCTATCTTTATTTCGATTTACACCATGCAACCCTCTTGCCAGTCTGCGCGACCACTTGTAGGTCCAAATTACACCGCGAAGGAGGTCTACTACGAGGCATATGCTCACGAGCTCGAGCGACGCGAGAGGGAGACACGTGAAGCAGAGCTAGTTGCAGGAGCTGGCGGAGTAATGGTCTTGTACCAGGCGGAGAAGGCGGCGGAAGATGGTTGAATTGTGCGGTCGCGTGGAGGAATCTGGCGTGTCTGGGAGATCGAAAGAACTGCGTCGGTCAGTACGAGTTATGTTTGAAGAAAAATGTTGGAACATGGGCGGTTACACAATTACCTAGTACTCATACCTCTCTGTATTGTGGTCAGCTAGATGCCAGACGATCGTATCTTATGAGATCGTGATATGAGTGCATTCCTCCTCGATGTTGAATACTGCCAGTCACAAGGCGATTCAACCTAACAGGGGTCTTTCGGGAGGTGTCGAGGAGCTTCTTCTCGCTTTGCGTTCTTTTTGACGTGTCTGATGGGCCTCTCTGTATCCAAATTTTACATGTCACTACAGTGCGGAAGGACGCGAAAGATATTCCAAGTAGCCTCATACCTGGCTTACAATGAGTGCTGCATTCGACTTGTGGCGTCCATTGACGCTGATGCCACTGTGTAGAACCTGTTGGCGTTTCATATTCTTCTTTCTGAAGCAAGACACACGGTGCATGACTTGGTGATGTTGGAGTGTAAGAAGGTAGCTGTGGTTGTACTTACTTCGCAGACGCGACGCGCGCCTATGACGCGCAAGATGGTGGCCGCCGCTTCCGCCCCTTGGAGTTGGGCCGAGATCCATCTACTAACTCTCTTTTAATTTCTTTCTAGACACCAACATCTCGACAACTACTCCACCGTGTTCTCAGCCAAAAACGCTAGCCGGCCTTGTTTTTACAATCGCTACCTACAGAGCTTGATCTTCGGATCCTCCAATTCTTAGATACCATCGACATAAGTCGCGTGACGCGCGTGTCGAAGTATTACCGCAAGATAGCAGAGCCGCTTCTCTACGAGAGTGTGACTTTTTGGCAGATAGATGGCGATCGCATCAGATTCCTGCTCGATACTATCTTGTCTAGCACGGAGCTCTGTCCTTTGATAAAGCGCTTCAGCCTCTCACAGGACAGACCGGACCTTGCTCATCTGCCTGCAAATAAAATATTCCCTCCGAGCAACAACAACACCAATTCCGTTCATGAGCGCATGTGGTCCCAAACAATTGCTCTTCACGAGGCTGTGGAAGCTCTAGCTTCGTCCTCCGAGTGGACCACGGATATCGAACGCACTGGCTCTCTGAGATTCTTAAGCCCGAGTCTCATTTCGATGGTGCTCTCGCAGTAATACTCGATCTGCTGCCGAAGCTCACCCAGCTTTCGATTCAAATTTCCGACTACCAGCCATTGCCCATCACGCAGAATGTTATCCATCAAGACTTGGCGAAGGTTCGATGTCCGAAGAGACCGCCCGGAAACCTAGAAACCTTGCGCGTGCACGGCCTTGGAAACAGCCCTGGGATGTATTCAGAAGATGTGTATGTCGCGATACAACCCAATTCGAAGCATGTCAACATCGAAGGTGTCCGTACCTTTCTCAAAGGTGAGCCATCCAGTGGTACTCACGGCGGTCGTTTCCGTTCCTGCACCGGTAAGCGAGAAGCCTTCGCCCGACAAACGACCTCCTGTCTTCTCATGCTTGGGCAATGGCGAAGCTAGTATGTCGGTGAACACAGTGGGTCGTTCCCGGCAAACGCCTATTTCATGGTCTTTCCGCGCTTGGCGAATGCGTGCTGGTGTATCAATGTACATCTCTTTCATAAAGATGCCAATGTCGCCGCTCATGTAGGGACCGAGAAAGGGAGTCAAGTTTACCACAGCCTTAATCCACGGTAAGTGACGGAAGAGAAACGACGTGTTTAGGAAGGCGTTCATCGGTCCTCTGAAGTTGGGCTCCCAGTATTCCTATACGTAAATCAACCTTTATGCTATACCTGACTCTGGAGACTACAAGGTATGGCTTACTTGGGCGAGGAAGTCTAAGGGCTCACCAAAGCAGTACGCGCTGATCATGTCCGTCGAGAAGCAGCTGTATGCTGTGGTAAGGTCAAGCGGTCCTTCGGTGGGACTTGCTGTCCAAATTGTGTTAGTCAACACCACGTGTAATCATTATCTCTCCAGAAATTGCGCCACACATGTGAGACCCAGGAAATCTGAGCAGAAGTCCTACCTAAAAACTTGTCGCAAAGACGTTGAGTGAGCTTCAACATTTCCGGCTCCAAGCCTATGATCTGTTGACGCGAGAAAAACTTGTTCATTGCACTGCGCCGGACGCGATGCAAGTCATGGTCGATGGTCGCAACCGCGGCGTTCCTGACTGGTCCTGCCACAGTGCCCAAATAATGGGCCTGTTTATCGCGGTTGCGGTTACCCCCAGCATAGATCTCGTCCACAAAAGCTACATCATTGCAATGAAGCTCATTAGGGCCAATGCGCACGATTGGACCTAGACAAGGGCATTGTTAGCAAGTCGTCTATGAATCATGGGCTCGCGGCCAGATCGTCAGCACTCACCGTAGGTATCGTGCATCCTCGCTACCTCGTTTGTGTACGTGCCGAACTTGATCATGTCGTACCAGAACTCATACAGCGGTGTCATTGCTGCTAATTTCGGTCCAGGGGTGTGGCTCAGGCGATGTAGTGGTGAGATGTTGTAGAGAGCTCGAACAACATGGTAGAAGAACCACAAAATCAGGAGACGGTACATAGTAGACAGTGTCGTGGTACCAGTAGCGTCGTTCATGATCCACGCGGAGACCATACCGATCCCAGGAGTGTTTGGTCTGACGAGGTGAGCGACAAGAACTCGGAGAATTGAAAAAACACCTCAAGCCTCGCTCGACGTATGCATGCCCTTCAGCATCAGGATCAATTTGCTTCGCGTATTCATGCAGTGCTCGGCCAATGACAAGGTATTTCGCTTATGCATAGTTGCTGCTCACTTTCCGTGCTCATGACGATGGTTGCAAAACCAGAGCACGGAATGTTTGTGATGGATGAAAGTAATGAGAAAGATCGAATGATTAGACACTATATGTACCCCAAACTCTGGGCTTTAGAATTGCTCATGACATTCTTGATTGTCAGGAAACGTCAAGCAGAAGCGCTCGCAAGGCTTGAGTGGACCAGCCATGCTAGCTTCGATGCTGATTGGTTTGATTAACTAGCCCTGACAACCGCCACGCTTTTACTTTCCGTTGACTTCTTGCTCGGCAACCATTTTCCTACAATGTCACCAGATTTTGGCTCACAATGCACCGATCATGGGAAGTACACCTGTGCCGTATTGTAGATTGTTCTGATATCTCTTAAGCTCCGACCTAGGTAATGTCAGGCGTAGGAGTTGAGGAGAATCATGATGTATTGGGCTATGGGAGAGCGAGGCCTGGGTACTGAAGGGAGCACGCATTAGTCCTAATGGGGAAGTGCATGAGAGCAAACATGTGGTGTAACCTGGTTCATCACTCATGCGCCAGGGGCTAAGCCTTATGGCCGACAGGTAATCGATCGTACAATGAGCAAAAGTTTGCTTCTACGTCAAGGAAAATCACAACATCTAATCGTTGTATTTCCAACCAAATGACAACTTGTCTGCTCGACGCTGAAATATGCACAATCTTCCGTAAGAACGTTGCGGGATCGTAGTCAATCCGGCACACGATGGCAGACGCGATGGCTTAAAAAGCTCCTGTGTCTTCTCCATGACCTTCTGGCTCCTGAATGCTTTCTGATTCCTTTCCATCGTTTCTAGTTCCGGCTTTGCTTCTGATGATTTTTCTTCGGCACCTTGTCCTTCTCCAACAACCGTTTCCTCTAAGCTGGCTTCCGTCGCCTTCACTACATCCAAGTACACTTCGTAGTAGATCTCGGTCGCATTGAAGTTCGGGCCGACTAGAGGTCGAATCGTATCATCGGGCTGTAGGAGGTACTCCACTCCAAGAGTTGTTCCGGTTTGGCTTAGAGTGTCAGCCATGATGCGTAGTGCATCTATGGCTGATTCTTGGATCCCAAAGGGCCCAATGTCATCCTCGTCATGAGGCCAATCAGCCATACTTACCACGAGCTTGATACTCCTGAGAGGCAAAGAGGCCACAAGCTGCGCAGCGTAACTCAGCCGACCCAGCTCGGCGTCATCATTACCGTCGTCATCGTTTGTGACGATGCTATGGTACAAACTGTGAATAAAGAGCCAGCCGATCGAAGAGAGCACGAGAGTGTTGCACTCAGCGGGGAAAAAGGTCTCGAGACGGTGTTTCGTCGGGAGTTGGCACCTACGACCATCGAACATGGTCGGCTCGGCGAAAAGGTCATAGTCCATTACTAAGACCTTGAGCTGTTTCTGCTGCGCAAAAGACCCGAACGTAGATTTCTCTCCGCTCTCCAGGTGGTTGTGTATACCTTGCCATAGCATGTGTTCCAAGTTTGGTAGGTACTTGGCCATCGTGACAGTCAGTCTATCAAACTCAAAGCGTTCCCAGGGACGGGTACAGCTCGGGCCGCCGTGCGTACTGCCGACTTGTTGAACATGAAGTACTTTGAGCGTCGAGAACCATGGAGACCGTATCGCATTCTGAATCACACCAGGATCTAGATTGGCATAGAACAACCTGAACTCAGTGAGCGCACTTTGTTGAGCGGGCGAAGAGTTCGAGATCAGAAGCTGACACAAGTCTGAGGGCCCATGGAGAATCAACGAGCTCATCGTCGGCTGGGTATCAGCATGTACGTCGAACACTATGCCGGACTCGTTTCGCAGCGTCAGCGTCAATAGCTTTTGTAGTAGATAGATCGAGCGTCCGTAGTGGGTCCAAGGTCAGTCCACGTTCAAAACATGTCGCGTCATAGGCAATGGGTGGCCTGGAGGCCTCGTGATGTCGATATGTTTGACCTTATGAGCCAACAATATTACTAGCGCAAGTGCGCCATCGAAGTAAGGAAATGGCTCGAGGACCTTTGCGAGCAAGACCAACTTGGCCTGCGAGTCGAAATTCAGGCCTAGAAGCTCCTCGATTGTATCTTTGATGAAAGATACCTGCGATGAGAGCTGATGATACAAGGCGCCTTGAGGACGATTATTGGGAAGATAGATGGCTGTATCTAGCTTTGGCAAGGGATGAAGTCGAGACTGAGGAGAGTAGTCAATTTCTATGCTCTGCATCAAAGGTCGCAGATAGGGTCGTCCAAGCAAAGTGAGCATCAATAATTTGATGAGATCGTCGTTGTCCACTCCTAAGTACACTGCGTGATAAAGCAACAGCTCGGCAACTTTCCGATAGTATTTCGAGACGCAAGTCATGCGTTCGATGTCGGAATGATCGAGGTAGCCGATGATGTGGGCGTCCAGCTCCGTGGGTAGGTCTTGGAGAGATGTCATGATGATAGTATTGAGCTCGGTTCGGAGTTGATCTCGTAAAGTAAATACCGAATTGGGGCTGCACGGTAAAGTGATCAAAGCGTAAATACGGATGAGAGGGGATGAAAAGAGGCCTTAGGCCGAAGCGACTGGCGCGCCAGTGGAACCCGCCTTTCGCTCGGCATTACAGCACAGCGGTGAATGACAGTGGTCAACTTGTCCCAGAGCTGTGAAACTGACGGCAAAGTGCGTCACTGGTGGACGGCTGACCTAGATCGTTATCACGACAGTAGCCATACATGCATCCCGCAAGTTTGAGATGATTTTCGTAGAAGTCCAGATGCCCATCTCCTGATCGAGTAGGAAATGTATGCTAAGCGGCCAGACGTCCGCGTCGAGAAAGTCGACATGCTGATCACGCAGGACCACCAGTCCGTCAACACCGGGTCCACGTTCTTCCGGCACAGCGCGGTGCTTGCGACGGCATGCGTCCTTAGTTGCTAGGTGTTTGAGCAAATAAGATGTTGTCAATGATTGCATGAACCGTGTCATGATGGAGTGCAAAGATGAGTGAAAGGGGTGAAGGTTGGCGCGTACAGCAAAAGACGCGACTTGGCGCCTTACCGGATCTGGCATGCTTAGTCGCGTACACGGACTTGTCAACAGAGTCTGCTTTCACTCCCTCAAAGCTCAACCTCGCAGACCGTAGAGATCGCAGTGTGGAATTGCCCGTTACACCCTAATGGCGAATGAAAGCATCACCGAATCGATAGATGGAGCGGATCTGCCAAACGCCGACCTTGACAGCCGGTTCTTGACACGGCTGCCTCATATGTGCTCTTCGTGAACAACACGAGGAGAGTGCATACAGTACCTCCAAATATCAGCCTAGCGATCACGATACATGCCCAACATGCTCGTGTTTTCACCACTTGCGTGTGCGCTTTAGTATCCGGTGTGCTAGCAGCAATCATCGTATGCAAGTACGCGAGACGTCCTCTTTCACATTCACTTATTTGTTTTCCCCTCATCATCATGTCAAAGCTTTCATTCCCATCCAAGTTTGCTGTTTCAGATCCAATCACTCTCGTCATCCGCCCACAATCTCAATTTTCGTAACTCGACGTCCACAGCTACAACTAGAATTTTCAGCAGCGCAAAATCACACGAAATACCACCAAGAACACCATCACACTCCATCAACCACTCTTCTCCCAATCATTACGCTCACGTCTCCCCCACACACAGCCATGCCACCCAAACCAAAGCCCCGCAAACACCCCGAAGCCATCATCCTCCAACCCACCCCCAACGTCTCCACGCGCTCCATCTACGGCGACCACCGCACCGCCACCGAAGACGCCATGATGGCCGCGCACGCCAAGGCCCTGCGCGCAGCAGGCATCATAGACGAAGAAATGGAGAAGCAGCTCTCGCAAGTCCGCCTGAATGGCTGCGACTCGCGGGTCTTGTACACGGCTGAGTATCTATTGGCGCTGCCCAGCTACACGGGTACGAATGTGGATGAGATGCCGAGTCTGGAAGTTGCGCTGAAGAGGCAGAAAGAGAGGGATTTGAAGGAGGAGAAGATACTTGAGGATTATAGGGCGGGAAGGATTGATCTTAATGGACGGCCGGTAAGGAAGAAGAGACCGGATCGTCCGTTGAGCAAGGCTACGAAGAGCGGCGGTCAAATCGCGGAGGGAGGAGAGAAGGATCATGCCGGCGACACCACAATCAGCGAAGAGCAGTCTCCCAACAACTCTCCACAGCGCCGCCCGTTCACCCAGAAGTCGCGCAAGACACCTGCCCCACCCACTCCCATCAGTCAAGACAAGGCCACACTTTCGCAATACAAACCAGCCACACGAACCCCATCCGCTCCCATCCAGCAAGCCTCAGCGCCTTCTCCACCCCGCCCCATCACCCCCTCCCCCACCCACTCCCCCAAACGCCCCCGAATCCGCCACCCCACCCCATCCATACCCCCCCTAACCCCCCTCCCCTCACACCCCACCTACGCCACCTACGACTACTACGCCCTCGCCGCCCTATGCCGCGAGCGCAACCTGCTAAGCGGCGGCTGCACACCCGCGCTGCGCAATAGACTGGTTCAAGACGACATCAATGTTGCGATGGGGAAGAAGAGGGATACGAAGACGGGGAAGGGGGCGAGTAGGAGGGTTTACGTGCATGGGGTGCCGGGGGAGTTGAGTGGGAGGGAGAGCGGGGGGAGGGACGGGAGTAGCGATGGGAGTGCGAGTGTGAGCGCGAGTGGTGGGGAAAAGGGTGGGGAGGAGGGGAGTGTGGTTGGGAGGTGTGCTGGTGTTAAGAGGGGGAGGGAGGAGAGTGAGAGGCTTGTGGTGAGTAGTGAGGAGGCTTCTGAGATGTTGGAGCGAAATCGTGGAGAAAGGAGCAGGAAGAAGGTTAAGACGATGCAGTAAAGGTGTTGGACTGATTGGAACTGTTGGACATCGTGGTATGAGATGCGACGAATGCAAAAAATCAAATTACTCGTATTGAAACGCTTGACATGATATCATAATGCATTATACCGCCGTAGATCTAAACCCACAATTCCTACTCATTCGTTCTCCGCCTCGTCAATTCATTCTCCAATTCCTCCCTCTCCTCGATCGTCAAATCACTACTCGCCTTCCCGATCTGTACGCCAAAAAACATAATAATCAGCCCTGCGCTGGACAACGCCGTCGCAAGCCAGAACGCGATCTTGTAACTTGCTCTCTGGCCCCTGTCTTCCGTCTCACTAACCGCTAAATCTGCGAAGCTGAGGAAGAAAGCGATGCCGAGGAACAGAAGGCTGTTCATGAATGCGCCAGCAAGACCTTGGCGTGCTTTGGGCATCGATGTCGTAATGAAGATGTTGCTGACGTTGTATGTGATGTCGATGCCGAGTGTTGCGCAGAGCATGGCTGGGAAGATGTAGGCCCAGTAACTGAAGTGCACCGGCAGGATGGCGAAGAGGAGGGCGGACAGGATGTACGCCGTTCCGCTGATGAGCAGCAAAATGCGTCCCGGAAGAAGGTGCAGCACCAAACCACCGACCGTAGCGAGAATCAACCCACCGATACACATCGGTGTAAACCACGCCGTCGTCAACAGTGGACTCTTCCCGAGAACTTCTTCGATGTAGAAACTCGCATAGAACAGGAAGATACCAAAAGTGCCATACTGGAAGAACAGCGCAACGGCAAGTGGCTTCATACCCTTGACATTGAACATGTCGCCAGGAAGAAGCGGCTGTGTAGCGACCCAGCCCTCAATGTACACGAATGCGGCGATGAACAACCACCCGATAACGAACGTGATGGGTATGTACGGCGTCGCCCAGCCCTGCGGCGCGTGGCTACCGTCTGTGAGCGCGAAGATAATGAGGACCAAACCCGGCACAACAGTTGCGGTGCCAAGCCAGTCCATCTTGACGCCGCCAATACCCCTGTCCTGTTCGCGGTTCGGAACGCAGAAGTAGCTCACCACGGCGACGATGGCGAGTATGATGGCGCCGATCCAGAAGAACCAGCCCCACGAGGCGAACTGCGCTGAGATACCCGCGAAGAAGATACCCGTGAAGAAGCCCACGGGTGCAAAGGCGCCGTAGAGACTGAACACGAGATTCTTACGAGGTCCGGGGCGGTAGATGCTGCCGAGTAGCATTATGCCTGATGGCAGGAAGGCAGCTGGTCCAAAGCCCTGGAGTGCTCGACACACGATGAGCATGATGTAGTTCTGGCTGAAGCCCGCGATAATAGACCAGAGCAGAAACCAGCCCAGGCCGCAGCAGAAGATAATGAAGCCGCCGAACATGTCTGCTAGTCGTCCGAAGGGTAATAGGAACGCGCCCGTGACCAGCGAGAAGACGCTAGCGGGCCATGTCTGGGCATTCTCGGGGATGTGGAGTGCTTTGGTGAGGTCTGGCAGCAGAATGTTGAAGCCCGAGATGAAGTACTCTGCTACGAACATGGAGCCCAGGAGCGCGAAGCAGAAACCGAGTTCCATCCATAGCGAGGTGAAGACTTCTGGGCGCTCACGACCGAGACGCTCGATCTCGGAGGGTGTGTATGCGCCCCGGGACTTTGGTGAGGCTTGTTCAGCGTCTCCGGAAGGACTTAGTATTGGCTCCGTCGAGAGCGCGGTTGGCATTGCCTCAGGCATTGTGGACGGTGGACTCATTGTGATGAGGGAATTTGCCAAAGCATGCAAGCTTGCACAAGCAGAGTATGTGAAGAAAGACTAGGACTAGTCGTGATAACGGAATCGAGTGATCTGCTGGAAGTGTTTAGTCCTGGTGTGTCCCAGATTCCCAGCTCTTGTATAGTCTCACGGCGGAATCCGTGACGACCGCCAATGTTGGAGGGCGCTACAGAAGTCATCATGCTGAGAAATGGGACTGAGCGTTTTCCGACGCGTTGTCGTGACGTGAGTTCAAAGAAGTTAAGATGTGGACCCTGCATGCAAGTGTTGCGCCTTGGCTGCCCGATCGGGCTACGGTGACGGTTATGGTCAAGACTCACGGCGAGGCGAACAACCCATTTGCGCAATTCTCTTAAAGCCGACGGTGATATCGAAGAGACTGCAGTACCAGCTGCGACGGAGTCACGATGGTGAGGGACCAACAGCTGTAGCCTACCGTTCTCTCGTGGTTGCTGTGCTGCAAGCCATTCGGCAGGTGTTCCGACAGTTAAATATCTCCGAGGACTGCGCTTCTGGCCGAAGCTCCCCGCCATACAACAGCCGTCGTGAAAAGCTGGAGTGACGGCATCAACCTGTAGCAACCCCAAGCTCTCCGCAAAGCGGAAGCTGTTGGGAATGCATCCGACTTAATAATAACCTGCTCGACACCAAGCCTATTTCCGTACAACACCAAACCTCCTCTTCCGGACAAAGCTCTACACACCTCGCATGGCGCACGTGCACATCCAATGAGCGTCGCCGCACTCAACCTTCCCACCAAAGCTTGCCACAACTGCCGCAAGCGACGATGGAGGTGCGACCGTTCGTTGCCGAGCTGCCAGAAATGCTCGTCGTCGGGGACGGAGTGTCTGGGCTATGGAAAGCTGTTCAAGTGGAACGACGGGGTTGCGAGTCGTGGGAAGATGATGGGGAAGTCGTATGAGGGGAGTGAACACGAGGTCATCAAAACGGTAGCCAAGACACAGGACGCACCTGCCTTGGTGTGGGACACCGACCGCAAGCCTCAACAACAACAACATCATGATTTCAATGCCGGTCAGGATGAAGAGTGGCAGAGATTGCCCGTGCAGCACGAGGAAGAGATGGCGGTGACTGTTCAACCGGCCTTGGCTGACCCGCTGGTGAGCGACCTCGACTACCGCTCACGATACTACCTGGACCACTTTGCGACTCAACTATGCGATGTGCTGGTGGTGTACGACACGCCAGATCAGAATCCGATACGGAATTTGATCCCTGCGGTGTCTGCCCACCCACTTCTTCTTCACATCATGGTCGCAAACTCAGCCTGGCACGTGTTCAACATCTCGCGCAACCCAATGCGCCAGTCACGTTACCAAGGAGAGACCAGCGCAGATGTCATCCCATATCACCAAGCTCCTAGTTGCTTCGGTGCACCGCTGAAGTCGTCTCTTCGTGATGCGCTCGTGGCGAAACAGCAAGCATTGTCACTACTGGCTCAGAGCGTCGCCGCGGTAAACGAGAACAATATCGACCTCATATTGGTAACCATCCTCCTCTTCGTCAACTATGCGCTCGTCGAGTCAGGCCGCGACAAATGGAGAGTACACATGGACGGTGCCCTGCGACTCATTCAGCTACTCGGCGATCCACCATACCTCCAGAAGCCCATGAGCCGACTCCGCCTAACAATCCTCTCCGACTTTCTCGTCTTCTACATCCTTGGCTCAACCTTCAGCTTCACCGCCATACCAACCGCCATCCCAGACACTATCGAACTCGAGCCCATCCTCCGTTACGCCGAGACGAACAATTACCTCTCTTGTCCAAGCCCACTTCTGCGCATCATGATCGAGTCGTCCACTTTACCTAGTAAGACAGTATGTATGCAAGATTCGATTGGGGTGCTGTTGCGCCGCGCCCTCGCCTTCGACCCAATTTCCTGGTCCACCACTTTCTCCCCCGCCTCCCCCCACGAAGACATCACCCAGCGCATCCGCATTGCCGCCGCTCACCGCTCCGCAGTCTGCATCTACCTCGCACGCGTCCTACCCTCCACCCATCCCCTCCTCGACCCCTCCAGCTCCCAAGCTATCGTATCCCTCACCGCACTCGCCGACGACGTGGTTCACCAAATTTCCCACTTGAGGCCCGGCGACGCGCTGTTCAAGAGTATTTGCTGGCCGTTGTTCCTGGCGGGCGCGGAAAGTAGGGATCCGAGACAAAGAGAGTGGATTATGGATACGTTGGATGAGCTGTATGGGGTTATGTACTGGGGGTATTTGAGGATGAGTAAGAGGGTGCTTGAGGATATTTGGAAGTATGTTGATGGGGTGGGTGGGGAGGAGGGCAATTGTTGGGTTGAGGGGATTGGGGGTTTAGGGGGTGATATTTTGATTGCTTGATGGCAACGTGTAACGTGGGTATAGCAGGGATGGGTACTAACGTTGTACGGACGATACCGGGGCTGATGGCACGATCCATACCTGACACGTAAATGGCTTAGCGTGCCGATCCGAGGTTTTGGTTGGAGGGGTACTTGTCTCGCCTCATCTGACGCCGATCCGCAACAACATCAGTAAGCTCACACGCCTTGGATTGTCATGAGGACAGCAATGGCGATGCAGAAAGATAAACTTTGTCCCCCGCTCCAGCTTGCCACAACCACAACGCATCAACATGATGGCCGCACGTCACTGCCTAGCACTTCTGCTAGCTACGGCGTCCGTAGCGCATCATCTGGACACCGCCATAAGGTCATCAGGAATACAGTATCTTGCGCTGGCATCACTATATCAGGTGGGGTGCGCATTCCACCTCTATGGACGGTCTTTCGAAGACCAAGTTCCTCTCATTGAGACGCCCAGGTATGACAAGATACGTCTCTTTCCACCCACCACTGTGCCTTCTTTGCCCGGACCGGAAGGTGCTTCCCATTATTTCAAAGAAGTCGTTGTGACTTCGTGCAGCAAGGATATTCAAGATCTTGAGTAGGAGCGCATAATATCTGCCAGCTCCTCCCTCTCGTGCTCCACCACGGAGTTTGAAGACTCTCACACACATCTTAAACACATCAACGGCTTCCGATATACTTGTCCATTGCTTGGCGCTGCCTTACGGCCAAAACATCAGCGTTATGTTATTCTCATTTTACTCTACCGCCGTCGTATTCGGAACATTGCTCATCTCTAACACATGCGCTCAAAGCAACCCTGATAATATCGTCGATTCATCTAAGCGTGCCAGACTCGCTGCCTCCAGCCTGATGCAATGGTACGATGCCAGTTCCGGACTCTGGGAAACTACCGGTTGGTGGAACGCAGCGAACATTCTCACCATGCTCGGCAACTTCGCGCAAGCCGACCCAGAAGACGTGTATCTCGTTACTCTAGCCAGAACAGTGTTTGCGGTCGCTTTGCGACATGCACCAACGAAGAACCCGAACCCGGAGGCTGAAAGACCGGACAACTCAACAGTGAAAACGCTCAGGTCGCTCCGCGTGGGTACGGGGTACCACAAGATCGTGGATCCGACCACGCATGTCCCACACGCAGTCTACCCTGACGGTTGGTCTATATCAAGTGATCGTTCGTTCAACCTCACCGCCCTGGCATCTCAGATCGACAACGACCCCAAGCTTGCTGCTTTCATACCAGATCCATACGACTTTCTCGATGGTTACTACGATGACGACCTATGGTGGGCTCTTGCCTGGATCAAAGCATACGACGTCACCGACTACGAACCATATCTCACCCTTGCCGAAGGCATCTTTAACGCCGTTTCCAAAGTCTGGCCGACGACGTGCAACAACGGCGGAATTTACTGGAACTCGGACAAGAAATACGTGAACGCAATAGCCAATGAGTTGTTTTTCAGCACAGCTGCACACCTCGCGAACCGTGCTTATGACGAGGACGACTATTACCAAAAATGGGCAGAACGATCTCTGAGTTGGTTTCTCGACTTGGGAATGCTCAGCAGCAATGGCACGATCAACGATGGCCTCGACGAGAACTGTCAAAACAACCACGGGGATGTTTGGTCCTACAATCAAGGAGTCATACTGGGCGGTCTAGTTGAGATGCATGAAATTGATTACAACAACACCTACCTTGGCCTCGGTCTTTACATCGCATACACCGCTATCGAAGTACTCACATCGCCCTACCCTGGTTTCAAATACACGCTTACCGATCCATGCGAGCCCAATGATTGTGGAGCCGACGGGACCCAATTCAAGGGAATATTCATGCGCAACTTGATGAGCCTCTGGGGTGCCACCAAAGACAAGCTCTTGGGAGACTACATCTCGGCCAACGCGTTCAACATCTGGCACTACGATAGGGAGATCGGTGCGCAGGGTCATGTTGTATTTGGAGTTCAATGGGAAAAGTTTTCGGGGATTGCAAATGCGAGCACCCAAAGCTCGGCAATGGATGCGCTTGTTGCGGACATTGTTGTGACAAAAGCAGACTTGCTTCACAAGTTTTGAATGGGCGAATAAGTTCAGTAACGAGGAAGGATGTACGTGCTCTGGGACAGCGCAATGTCTCGTGGAACAAGCGTGGTTAGTGTAGGTCCTTAACAATTTCGCGAGTATCGATAGTGTTGATTTGCGTACCAGAAAATGAGTAGTTGCTCACAAATCACGTGAAGCGGCAGTCGAGATTGGTATCTGGGCTCAAGAAGAACTTATCGCCTTTGGCACGACTGTTCTATACACATTATTATAGAAACTATACTCGTAGTAGCGCACTGCGCACTGCGCACTGCCTTGCACATATAGGCTTATGTTGCACGCTAACAGGGTTATCCCTACACTCTCTTATTCTTCACATATATATAGCTCCCTTCGTTCATAGCTATTCAATTAACTCAGTCCTTCATTCTCCTTCCATATTACATACGTGAGAGCTTCGGTAAAAGGTAGTAGAAAGCAGGGTGTTGACCGTTCAGTAATCAGAAAAGCGCTCATTCGGCTAACAATCGGACCCGTCTTCAGCATGACAACGTTCGTTCCTCTTCATCCTCTTTCACTCAGCTCGACACACATGTCTTTTCAGAAGTTATTTTCCTTACGTTGATCCCTTCGCGTACAGAACGCCCGAATGCGAGAGGCCACATCCGAGGTTGCTCGCTGATTGGCCAGGCATCAAAGCTTCTTTTCCCGGTCAGCTCGCTTCGTCAGCAACTTCACGCTCGGGACGTCGCATTCGTCCGGTTCGTATTCTCGGACGATCTTAGCTCCTTCCCGGGTTACATCAGCTGGCCTCGGAGGTATGTTGCAGTCTATCGCTCTGATGTGGTCGAATTGCATGCCTTTTTGGTTGGTGCATGTGCCCGCTGGCTGACGTGTGCAGGCTTCGCGGAGTGCGACGCCGTGCGGACGAGTCTATTGAGAAGAAGTATGCATATGCAAATGCGCACAACGGCAGAACGATGTTTCCGCCATGCGACTACAAGACGGTCGGCTTCCTCCATTTCTCGACCATCATTCTCAGTCCTCCTCTCATCCCATAGCTCACTGCCCTATTTCACTACCCAGACACGACTCTCTTCCAGCTACACGTCTCCCAACATGTCCTCACCCATAACCTTCCACTCCGCCGCCCTAACCCCCATTCTCGCGGGCCTCAAGAACATCCACGTTGTCCTCACCAAAGGCGCCACACACATCGAATCCCTCAGCCACGATGCCGCCGACTACACCTCCGCCCGACTCGCACCCGACATGCTCAATCTCGCCGAGCAAGTGTACCGCTTAACCGACAGCGCCAAAGCAATCCCTCCACGCGTGAATCCCGAGAACAAAGCCCTCACTCTCCCTGACGTCGAAACCACGTTCCCAGAACTCCTCGAGCGCATCGAAAACACGATCGCGTATCTTGAGAGCATCGATGCGAAGACTTTCGAGGGACGTGAGGGTGAGGATGTCATCCTGTTGCTTGCGAAAGGAGCGGTTAGGGTGGAGTTCAAGGCGTTGGAGTATGTGCAGATTTATGCGCAGCCGAATTTTTGGTGAGTTTGGAGGGGGTTGAGGGGAGGTTTTCGAGATGGGTGCTGATGATGATAGGTTCCATGTTGTGACTGCGTATGATATCTTGAGGATGAAGGGTGTGCCGTTGGGGAAGATGGACTTCTTGAATGGGACAGGGGCGATAAAGGTGGTTATGGGGGAGTATGAGGAGTAAGAGCAATCACCGCTGGAGCAACGATGCAACCGTTCACGTGTATTCCGCAATGAGTTGTTTTCACAATCTTACGGATTCCCGACTCGACAGCAATAGTCACTTGGACTTTTGATGTAGCTTTCATGGCCACTCAATCGGTGCTATGAACGGCAAATGTATTTTTTGGAAGAAATGGAGCACGACTCATCATGCTTGCGACAAGGATCAAGCTTGCTTTGCCGCACGACGTGCGTATTTCAGCGATTGCGGCACAACGATTGCTAAAGTCTGTCGTGAGCTTCGTGATCAGGCACAAGCATTGCTTCGGAGTTTCAGATTGTTCCAAGGCGGTTTTGTTGTCACAAACGTGGTTCGTGCTTGTTTTACTGATTGTATTTAGATATTGCTAAGTTGAAAGCCTCATCGTGATGCTTTTGTAGTTTAGCAAACTGGCAAGAGTGACAGATTGCCGTAGTGTCAAATCGAATATCCAGCCAAACGCATTTCGTGCCCTGAAGTACAAAAAGGGCATCGAATCTTACTCTAAGAGTAGCCACCCAACCTTGTCTCATTACATCGAGCCGACAATTCTCAGTTCACACCGTCTCTAGTGCACCAAAATCCCACGTTGGGGTACATCAAGATGCCGTTGACGACGAAATACAAGGACGATCTCGAACGCGCGATCAGTCAGAAGAGTGGGCCACCTTGCCGGAGATGTGGACGCATTCCGATGCATGATACTCGCGAATGTAAGACCTCTCTCAACGAATGCTACCAGAAAGGTACCTCCGACCTCAAATCCAACGCTTTGAATGCGACCGGCGATTTTCAAGACAACGTGGCCGAAGCCGAAAAGCTTTATACGGAAACGATGATGAAGATCCTGCGTGCGGAAGCTGAGGCGAAAGACAAGAAGAAAGAGAACAAGGGAAACAAGAAAGTTGGTGAGCAGAACAAGCCAGCACGCGGTGGTTTCGCAGCAAAACTAAATCCATCTGGCTTCGCGACCCGGCAGCAACCAGCACCGGGCACAGGCTACGTTTCGTCGTCTTCGCTTGCCCCCAACTCTAGCCGCGCCGACCACGGTCGTCCCAATGCCGGTTCACACAATACTGTGCCGAGTAATGCCAACGCCGCAGGCTTCTCGACTCAACAAGACCCTGACGCGAAGCCCGTTGATTACAAGTACTTCAAGCAATTCCAGAAGACCAAGATCGCATTGTCTGTCCAGAAAGAAGATAAGATCTACAACACGAAAACCAAAACCTTAGGCAATGGTGCAGTTTCTGTCCTCACCAACTTCGTCCATATTGCTCAAGTGCCGGATACTCTGTATGTTTACGAAATTTCCAATTCTCATCAAGGAACGAATCGAGATGGCTCTGCTGTGACAACCGTTTATAAGAAGAAGGAGCTTCAGAGCATCTTCGAGACTGCTTTCGCCTCCGCTCTAGGCCCTCTCCTCGGAGCCACGACTTGGGCAACCGACCACACCACCATTTGGACCACAAGTTCCATTCTGCCAGACCCCAACGCGCCTTTCACGCACAGCATCGACTACGTCGTCTACGGAGGTCACCTGAAGCAGGGTATGGTCATCACGATAAGTCCAAAGACAACACTTAGGGGAATCCTTGGCACTTTGCAGCAGAAGAAGGCTGTCACGGTATGGAAGTCTCTCTTGCCTCACGTGCAGTGGCACCTCACCTCTGTTGAGACGACGCTGCCTTTTCTGCACTAGCGCTGTTTACAGCTACCCATGTATACATACTGCTCGTAGCCATACCCAATACAACCTTTCAGAAGTGCCTTGAACTCTGCTATTTCCCCACAGCCTGGAAAACGGCCGAAGTCGCTATGATACCAAAGGTTGGCAAGAAGGACCGCACCTCACCCAGATCCATGC
>Ga0265780_10004244_pt1 | contig 18540 bp, 20 predicted proteins | sample P1T30metagenome_FD_192432 | JGI IMG/M metagenome (GOLD analysis project Ga0265780, IMG submission 192432) | Plant litter microbial communities from East Loma Ridge, Irvine, California - P1 T30 | ecosystem: Environmental > Terrestrial > Plant litter > Unclassified | place: USA: California...
TCTTCACTTGGCCCATCATCGAAACCTCTGGGCCCGAACAATAGCATCGTCCGTCAGATTCAAACCACGTCGTTCATCACTACAAAATCTACCGGATCCATGGGATGCCCAGTCTCCCAGGACCTTTCCACATAAGCCCTATTGAGTATCTCAGAACGGTGTGGCTACAGGCCCACTCTCGCAAAAGAGCAGAAGCACCATGGACATTGGGGAACTAGAGAAATTCAGGCCATGTGGCCGCTTGGAAACATACAGCACCGCGAGACATCATCTTGGCTACTACAACAATGTCGGACTGACCGCAACTTACAACTCCCCATCACAATCACCAGAGGCTCTTAAGAACTTAGTATACGCTGCACTTAAGCATGTTATCGCCAAACAACCAGTCCTCAGCGCTATACCAGTGGACGAAGAAAAGTCTTACCCGGATGCGTTCTTTGTTCGTCTTCCTGTCATCGACTTATCAAGATCTGTAGAGATTCGAGATCGGAAAACCAAGATACCACTTGACGGGGAAGTAGATGCAGAGCTGGACCAATTGTTAGCAGAACAGCATGCTCGCAATTTCAAAGGTGATCTAGGAACGAACCCATTTTGGCGCCTTTTTATTTTAGCTTCACCAACGGGCGAGTGCACGTTTACAGCGACTTGGATATTCCACCACGCATTATCAGATGGCGCATCGGCCTTACTATTTCATGAGACATTTCTCACCGGTCTGAACAACATGGGAACCGTGCCAAATGACGATCCAATTGTGAAGACGCCAACAACACCTCTTCCACCAGCTTTCGAAGACCTCCACCCCATGACAATATCCTGGCCATTCCTCCTGAACACCATCGCGAAGATCGTCCTCCCATCCATCTTCGATAGGCGCCCAGAAAAGCTATGGACCGGCAACCCAGTTCCCAGCAAGATCCCCTCACCGCCTCAATTCCACTTCCGCACCCTCGTCCTCTCCGCCAACACAACCAAGCTCCTCGCCCAAGCCAGCCGCAAAGAAAGCGTCAGCGTAACCTGCACCCTCGAATGCCTCCTCGCCGCCTCCCTATTCACGCACCTCCCACCCTCGCAGTTCGACAAGATCAAATTCTCCAATCCCATGAGCATGCGCCGCTTCTTGAAAGACGTGCCAGACGACCAAATGCTCGTCGCAGTGAACCAATACCACTTCACACACCACCGCAATCCCATCCCGCATGAATCAAAAGTCCTGCAAAACTTCTCCTGGCCCGATGCACGCGCCGTCAAATCCACCATCGACGCTGAACTCGACAAAGCCGGTACCGACAACCCCGTCGCGCTGTTCAAATACGTGTCGAGCATGCACGACTATGTGAACGCCCATTTGGGCAAGCCGCGCGGCTCGAGCGCCGAGCTGTCGAACATCGGCGTGTACAGGAATAAAGATGAGGGGGGGAGGTGGACCATTGGTAGGGTTACGTTTAGTCAGTGTCCGACTCCCACTGGGGACCCGTTTTGTGTCAGTGTTGTTACGGGTGGGGATGGGTGCGCGAGTTTAAACTTTTGTTGGTTTGAGGGGGCGGTTGAGGAGGGGTTGGTTGGGAGGATTATGGAGGGTTTTAGGGAGGGGGTTGAGGTGTTGGTTGGGTGATGGGGAGGGAGGAAGTTGTAATGTGTAATGCGCAATGATGTACGCTTCACAAGGTAAAGGAGATGTTCGATTAGGTTGACAATTTCACATTGGTAGATCTTTGCTGATGAGGTATCTAAAGATCCAAGTTGCCGCCCGCCCTCAGTAAATCGCAACCAGTTCCATAAACTCCGATGCGCCGTTCGAAACTCTGATTCCCTGTAATCAGTCCCAGCCACCAAACTCCATCTTGTTTGTAAATCGGTTGCGCCGCTCACTCAGTTTCGTGCACTCCTCTTGTACTCCCAGACCTCCTGCTTTCCTGACCTCTGCACGCCTTGTCCTTGACCGTAGTAAGTCGCATAGGCGCCGTTCAGTCCCTCATGGTGCTCCTTGACGTGTCGCTTGATGCTGGACCAGATACCGCTTGACTTCTTGGTGGATGATGCTGTAGTAGTGAAGGAAGATGATGACGACGCGATGGCTTCTTTGGCGAGCTCCACGGAAGTGCGTGGGGTGGTTGCGGTGGAGTAAGATGGCATTTTTAGGACAGTTTTGGTAGGTAATTAGTAAATTGAAATTTTGGTGTGATGTGGATAAGGTTGGAGTGGAAACCGAAGTTTGAAATTGGTGTTTGTTTGATACGTGATGAGAGTGAAGCGCTGATGGTGAAGGTGAAACTCTTTATAACTTTATCCTCTCGCTGCTTGGGATTGCAGGTCGTTTCTGGACTTGTTTATTGCTCGAAAGGGATCGGTATGCAGCTGCTTTTGTGGCGTTTTGGGCTGGCTGGGGATGCAGGTAGTCGTGCAGCTGAGCTGGGGAAGTGCTGCTACAAGTCGTCGGATGATGAGCCGAGCTGAACGCAATGATCTTCGATGCAATGACGCTCTTCACCCTGATCGTCCACTATCAGTTTATATACTTTCACCTAGTCACTTACGTTGACCCATGGTTTATGACTCCCAACTAGCCATGTCCACTCACACGCCCTTTTCTTACAAATGCGCACCGTTGAAACACGCCTTTCATGTCAAAAAGCACTCTCATGGCGCTAGGGCTGTTTATGGATCCGCCAACATGGCGCAAGAAGTGACCAATTGGGATGCTTGGCCAGCAGCCACATCGCGCCCAAGAAGGTTTCCGGCGGAAAATGGCCAACTTGATGTTGACGTACTAGCCATTTCATCGAACAGACCAAAGCTTTGCTATGAGCCAATCGAGCAGTAGTTCCGGATTTATGGGGTGGGGATAGTCTTCGCACGACATCTCACGCCTTGCGCCCTGCGAGTTGACACGAGTGCGTGCGAGGATGCGCGATGTGGAGCGCGTTACTCATCAACGCGATTGAAAACGCCCTGTACATGTACTCGGCAACGCAACAAGGCACCGATATGGTGACTGCAACATCGGACTTGTCGACTAGAATTTTTAGGTCGCCGTGTGCTGGTTCTTCGGCGGTTGAAAGAGAGTCGAAAGCAGAAGCAGGCATTCTAGCAGCCGTATGACTTGCGTCAACAGAATATGAAGGACAATCGATCCATGACGTACTCATTACATTATGATATTATATGCTAATGTTCAATAGTGGGTGCGGACATCAGACCTACGGTCTAACCACGCTTGCGAACGGCAGAGTGTTGTCCATAAAGAAGTTTGCGCTGCGTGTGCTTGAATAAGCTGGTGTGGTGTCATTGCAAAGTGTTGCGAAACTTCCAGCTTCGACGAACTTGTTGCGAACGAGGTTCTGGTACTCCATGAGAGGGCACGAAGAACCTGGACCGCTGGTGCAGCCAACAACCGGGTAGACGACATCATTTAGCAGTATGCGCATGTACACATCCTTCGCGGGGGCGCCAGTGTAACCACAAGAAGTTTCGAGCGGGTCAACAGGGCACGAAAGACGCTCAAACGCGACGGTACCGCGCATGGGAGTAAGGCGACTTGATCGGAAGGTTCTGTTGGCAAGAAGCATGTCACCGGGAAGTTGGGGCTGGTCATCGAAGACGCCAAGCATAGAAATGAGCTGGTTGATCTGCCCATCGTTCGAGAAAGATGCCATGACCTTAGGGGGAACAAAGGTCGTATTGCCGTTCTGGTAGACAGCATTGGGTCCATCAATGAAGCGTTGCGCTACCATGTCAAGGACCGGGAGCATCTGGTACTTTTCGATGTCAGACCCCAGGCCAGTTCCGTACCAGTAGCGCAAGTCCTGGGCATATTCGTAATCGTCAATCTCCTCCTGGGTGAGCAAATCGCAGAAGGGGCTTCGGCTTTCCGTGATTTGTGTCTCAAAGCCACACAAATAGGGGATCTGTTGCACATCTCCAGCGGTGAAGTTGAACCCTTGGACCTTTGCGTTGATCCTGGCTTGGACCGGTGGAACGTAGATGGCGTCCCATACATCTTTGAAAGGGCTGCCACCCTCGTCGTTGTAGGCCTTGCAAAGATCGCTAGGGGCAAGGGAGTTCATCCAAGCCCTTGAGTCACTCGCGTTGAGTGCGTAGATGGTCGTGAGATTCGAGGCGTTATCTCCCACAAAACCTTGCGCGAAGTAACGTGCACTGTCGCGTACACGAGGACTCGACTTATAGTAGTTGGCCCACATGGTGAATGGGCTGTTCTCTTGGTACAAGTCGGAGTAGCGTTGACGCCACGTCTTGCCCATTTCACGAAGCTCTTTGACACCAGTAGATGAAATCTGGGCGATCTGGCTCTCTGGGTCTGACAGAACAGGCTTCCAGGTCTTGAGAAACTCAAATTTCTCATCATTCACAGTGAATGAGGCTGCCTCGAGGCGCTTCTGGATATCGACCCATCCATTGTACGCGCCAGTGTCAGGGTAACGACTGCCATGGCGGGAAAAGAAAGCAGACAGTTCTACCTTGCAACCTTCGGGCACATTCGGTGAAATGCCAGTCACTTGCGGTCCTGTACATGGTCAATTGGGGAGTAAGATGATACTGGTTTGGGTCACTTACCAGGGAACCACTGTCCGTTGCCTCCAACTTGTCGCAGAACATTGAAGTCCTGCGCCACAACACCACCGATGGCTCCCGCCGCTGCCAGAAGGTTCGTGAAAGAGTGCATGATGCAAAGATTTTCAAGGGCTGTCTTGCTCGTAGGCTTGCGTGTCTACTATCCATAGATTATCATTGCCATTGCTCGTCTTATACCAGAAGCTCTTGTGATGATCTCCATTGCGCCCAGTGGTGGAAAAGACGCTTCGGAGATTGGCCATGGTTATGCTTCCTAGATGGGCTTGGGACTGCCAGGGTGTCCAGGAACCGTCCACGCACGTGGAGTCGCAACGCTCGTTGATTGCGAGACTGTCGTGCTCTCTACATCTGCGCCGCATAGTCCAAGAACGCCTTCTCGCGCGACTTGATCCATCGTTCTATCGTGTTGCTGTTTGGAGTGTTCAGGAGAAGACAAAGACGGACGGGTGTACCGGCGGTGACCTCGCATCGAGCAAGGCGCGATGTCGCCCCTCCCAAGCCTATCGCGCCTAACCACACCGTCCTCCGATTGACTCAACATCGACATCCTCCCCGATAGCCATACTGTGAATATGCACGCAGCCAAACACATTCGGTGACTATCCGAGCCGCCTTTCCGTCGCGAGTTCGAAGATATAGATCATGGCTGATTCCAAGCCACGCCAAAGGAAATTTGCACCGCGCTCCAGAACGGGGTGCTTGACATGTCGGACGAGGCGCAAGCGATGCGATAGCAACCATCCGCAGTGTGCGAACTGCGCACGCCTGAATCTGGCATGCGAGTGGCAGCCTCAGCGAAAAATTGTCGTCGAGGCGTCCTCCAGCTCTAGTTCGAGCTCGAGTTGGAGCCCAAGTGCGACTTCGCCCAGTTCGGACCTTCAGGTCACGGGACCTTTGCACTCAACTCTCGACTATTGGGACATCCTGCCATGTGACCTGGACACTGCCTCTGAGCAGAAGCACATCCTCCAGTATTATGTCGAAGCATACATACCAAGTATATCAGTCGCGACAAGCGCAACCAATTACTACACCTCACTTTACATGCCATGGGCCTTCCAAATCAACGGCATGCTCGATGTCATTTTGGCCATCTCATCAGCCCAGCTAGCTCGTCGCGTAGTGGATACAGATCGTTCTTCGCATCTCAAAGCAGTATCGAGGAAGCACGAGAATCGCTGCTATGCATTCATCAAAGAGAGAATCTCCGAATCAGGAGAATTGCGGGATACGTACCAGGTCATCGCCATCATACTGATACTTGTCGGGTTGGAGGCACTGAACGGGAGCACTTCCACGCGATGGATATCACAGCTGAAGTCTGCCCAAAGGCTACTAAACAGCATACCCCTCGAGCAAAGCATAGCCGACTGCGTTGAGGTGGATTCTTTGCACCGACACTTCACCTATCATTTCGCATCAGCTTCACTTATGGCTCGGGTAGGTCAGACGCCATCGAACTCTTCTGTCGAGCAGGACCTGGCATCTATCACGAGCGCACTGATGCCCATTACGACCATAGATCCCCTGATGGGAATTTCGTACCAGCTATGCGACCTCATCGCTAGAATCCAATACGTTACTTCGAACAATCCCGCATTTCCGCAAATTACCGAAGCGTCATTCCAGTCTATCGAGAGTGGTATCATGACCTGGACCTACGACAGTCCGTTCAGTCTCGGCGTCGACATCACCATAGCCCTCGACCTTATCGCACTTGCTGAAGCGTACCGCTTAGCTGCACTCATTCAGCTCTATCGTAACTCTCCAGTTCACACTTCACTTATACCTGGCTGCGCTTCGCGCGCTATGGAATTCATCGCTCGCATACCACCTGGAAGCCCGGCTGAGTCCAGTTTGCTTTACCCCATGTTCTTGGCTGGTGCAGAGTTGAATGACCCGACAGCCACGGATATGTGTACAAAGCGACTCGAAAGCATTCAAGGAAGAAATCGATATGAAAATGTTGGTATGGTTCAGAAGGTGTTGAAGGAAGTCTGGCGCTCGAGGCAAGAATGTGGGCAACGCAAAGACTGGGAGGAGGTCTTGAAAGAATGGAACTGGTCTTTTACAGTAGGATGAAGAGTTCTATGGACGAATTTCAACATGTGAAAGACGCTGCTTCGAGTTCAGTACCGAGTGAACTGCGCTAGAAGTTCTTATCGTGTCATTTGAAGCACGTCGCAGACGCGCGACTGAGACTTGCTCCCACGATTTCACAGCGACACTTCGCTTTATGTTCCTCGTCAGGGCCTAAACTGCTCTCATCACTCAATACTCTCGTGGTTTTTACATTGGCCTTCTCCGGATATCGCGATCCTTACCCCGCTTTGGCTGGCCCATCCTTCATTGGCTGTAGTCGAGACGCACTCCCTCAGCTGAGAGTGTACATATGTACACGAGCGATAGGGGCATGATCTTCAGTACCCGGCGTGCGGTTCTGCCGCCGTCCGGGCTGACTCGATTGTGGGTCCTCGCATCCTCGCTCTTGGGTTTCCTTATCATGAAGCTACGTTGCGCCAGCCTTGGACCAGAGAGGGCTAGGCATTACGTTGTACATGTAGCCAGGCTTGTGTCTGATACACATCCGAAGGGCTTTGTTCTGTGTAACGCTGAGAATTTGTCTGTAAACATATTACACCATAGCTTGATTTGTGCAGGCAGCAGCGGCGAATCTCAGCCCAGCCTACTTCAATACTTGCCAATAATACGGACAACGCCAACATGGCTACCCCCGCAGCTATTCCCATCACGTTCAATGAGCCATATCTCGATGTCTCGAGCCTCGGAGGCCGCTCAGTCCTGGTCACAGGCGGTGCAGCAGGAATCGGCCTCGCATGCGCACGAAAAATTGCAGAAGCCGGCGCTGTGGTCACCATATCAGACCTGAATGAAGTCAGCGGGCAGGCAGCAGCACAAGAGCTTTCGGCAGCAGGCCTCAGAGTTCAATTTGTGCAATGCGACGTGCGATCCTACGCCGCTCAGGTCGAAATGTACAAACAAGCTATCACCTTCGGAGGCGGCAGGATCGACGTAGTCATTCCCAATGCCGGCATCATGGGCGAACAAAACCTTTTCGATATGGCTGCAGCAAGTCCGGCCTCTCTTGACGGGCCACCGCCTCCCCAGCCTTCATATACTGGGTGCGAGATCAACGTCCAAGCAGTGTATAATACCTGCTACCTCGCGATGCACTACTTCCGTCTGTCGCGCGCTGCTGAAGACACTTACAAACCGAGTATTATTCTCATCTCCTCGCTAGCAGGCTACGTTGGCTACCCCTCTAGCAGTACATATAGCATCTCCAAATTCGGCGTGCGCGGCCTCTTCTACGGCATTCGCGACCGCGCATCCCGCGAAACCCCAGCCGTCCGCATCAACCTCGTCGCGCCATGGTACATAGAGACGGCCATGACCCAAGACACCGTTTTCCGGGCTAGCGAAGCCGGGCAGCTGCTAGACATTATTGGTTTCGCGCCGATGGATCGCGTCGTTGCTGCCGTGCTGCAGTTTGCGGCGAATGAACAGTTGCATGGAAGGGCGGCGGGTGTGTTTCCCACGGCGAACGAAGATTTGGGAGATGATTTGGAGGGCATGTTTGGTGGGGCGGTGCTGCAGAGACATATGCAGGATGTTATGGTCAAGGTGGTGAGGGCGATGACGGCGGCGGCAGAGAAGGAAAAGGGTGAGTTGGAGAGGACGGATAGTGCGACGGCGGCGCTGACGGGGATTTGGGGTTGATTAGATTGATCAGTCGATGCGCGTTCTACATGACCTTGGGTTTTTGTTTGGAGTGGACACAATCTAGTGATACTTGCCGTGCTAAAGGCTGTATTAAGCATAGTAGAAAGAGAGTCAGGCTACTTGAAGCTCTTGCGCCTAACGATGTACTTACTGCATGGCGCAGTTCCTGAGTTTAATGGCATTTAGTACGTCCTCTGTTTCCTTTGCGTGATTTGAGCCCGGTAAGGAGCCTTCTTGAACATAGCAATGGTTCATCTCAGATGGTTAGTCTTGCTCAAGATATAAAATGTAAGTATCACGGAATATCGTGACTTCATAAGTAATCGGATACGAAGAAATGTCATAATTTGCAGATTTGCCTACCGAGGGAAACATGCTACTGGCTTATACTCCAGAATTCTGATTCACAGTGTACGTTCTCCAGAATAAGTAGCAATATTATGGCTTTAACCTGTAAATCAAGGGCTCTTTCCTTGTCGGCACAAGAACTTCTGGGATACATACAATAAAATTTCTAGGATGACCATGGTCCACTAACGTGTATTCTCCTATCCGACAGAAAACCGATGCCTTCTTATTTCTTTACAATTTGATGTCTTATTATCCCACGAAGAGAGGCAAACAGCGGGTTTAACAGGCCGCTACTATAACAAATGTCCAACTGGTTTCCCTGCAGATAACGCCAACTTGATGAGAGGCTCCCTCCTTGTGTATGAAACTCCGTAGCCATTGTGCATGTCATACTCGCACAACATGTAAAGCGACCGGTGGGTATGTTACGGTTGAAAGTAGTCCAGTGGATTCGATGATTGACTGCGAAAAGACCCTGCTCAGCAGCAGTTGTGGGTTGCGTTGCGGAAGCGGTGGAGTCGCCCGTTCATCTGTGTGCTAAGTTCCGCCAAAATTGCCCAATTTTCTTCACACTTGCTGCTATTGCCACCATCGTGTAGGAGGGATTTCTGTCTAAGTTCGATAGATAAGTTAAATATGAGAACCCTCGAAGTGAAGTATATGAGTGCTTACCTTCCCAATCTTTCTCCTCGTTTTTGCGAACCTTGTCTGCAGTGTCCTTGTCGAGCTTTTCAGGAGGTGGTAAGGCCATCCCTGCCCTATTCTCGGGAGGCGGAATTACGACTGCCATATCGTGGTGTTACTGATCGTAGTCGAAATATCGTGTGAAGTAGAAGATGATGTCGGAGAGGTGGAGGCGGAGTGCCGGATGCTAAGGGATCACTTTAAACTCAGGCCACCTGACCGATGGAGCATGCTTCACTCGTGCTACCGCTCGACTTCTCTTATTTCCTCGACTCAGCGAGGTCCGAACAACGCAGGGTGGGTAATGTAAAATATTGCTCCAGTCCAAAGGCCCCACGATTCTTCAACTGCTATGAGACAGTTTACGTCGCCAGTACGTGGGTGTGATGGCACCTATAGGCAACCAAGACACGAGGCTGAGATTGCTACAGGTCCTTGGCGCATGCTTGCGTAGGTGACAGCAGTCAGCGATAGGACGACATAAACAGAAAGTGGCCATTTCTAGACTGCGCTGCGCCCCCTCAAAGGCTGCACTGCCGTCATTTCTAAATCTCGTACATCATCGGTGATCTCCTTGGACCAAAAATCATCACGTCAGACTCAGCCCGCGCAGACTTTTCTGACGCTATGGCCGAGGCTATGTCGAAACTTGCATCGAGGAACAACATATCCATGCCTTTTGGTTCAAACATGCTTGCACGAAATGCGTTTCAATGCTGTTCATATGCCGAAGTGATTAGGCTGAAGTCTTGCCTGACATGGCCTACTTCAATCACAAGGCAACCTCAGGTGTTCACCACCCAGTCCACTGAGGCATCACCACACCACATGCAATCGGCGCTATGTGGCCTGCAGTAATTGGTCCCGCGTACCGAAATACATGTGGTGGAACTCCACAGAATTCAGCTGGGCAACTCATTCACATTACCCTGCCAATTAGACACTTGTACATCGATGTGGCGCATGCAGTCCAACGAAAACATCGATTCCAATAGCTGCACTCAGCCGCACGTCGCATCCACCGCATGCACCCGTATCACTGTCCGCAGAGCTTTGACAAGATGGGTGGGAACCATTATCTGCAATACAAAGGAGTGCAGTGCACTCAAGGCACGTATCATTACGATAACGACCGCCATGGACAGCCCGCATCGACCTTCGAGTGCTGAAAACGTCAGCCCAAGCGAGGAAAAGGAGAAGCCATGGAAATACATCGGCTACAAAGTATTTTCAAGATGGGTCGCGTCTGATCCATCGTTCTTCGTTGTTCGCAGATTCGGCACCTTGAATGCACGAGTTGCCCTATCACTTCAGGACGAGATCGTGCAACTAGAAGAACGACTAGACCATATGGATGAGGTCTATAGCGACCGAGCAACAGATGATATCCACAATGGTACGTTTCAGCCTTTCTCCAAAGCGAAAGGCCCAGATCATCGGCTCGATCTGGTGAGAAACATCCTGCCCCAGAAGCTCGCAACATATAGTATGTATTTCTCCATCCCTATGAACTCTCGTAGTCCCTATTAACATTTGAATAGACTCCTTTCTCAACGGATATTCCCAGCTTGTCTCCCATGGACCCTGTAAAGCCGATGATATCTCGCTTGTACGCCGTTGGCTCAGGATCATCAGACCAGCAGCTATCGATCTTAAAGAGGCGGAGTATATCGACCATGACGATGACTTGATTTCGGTCCTACCAAAGATGAAATCGCCCGGTCGCAATTTTCTGGAAAGAGTCGCATTTGGTGGTGGTCGTTTCAATCGTACCGGCATTCCGTGGCTGAGATATTGGTTTTCCAGAGAGGCACCGAAAAACATTGTATCCCTCAGGAACGAAGGAACTGTCTGGCCGAACGATCAGAGAATGGAGAAGGTGTCGTCTGTGGTAATTTCCATCGTCGGTCTTGCGATGTTGATTGGGCCTCTTTGGATACTGAATGCTGTGAAACCGATAGTGTACCGACTTGCAGTGATCTCAAGTTTCATTGTGATCTTCTTCGTAGTACTCGCTGTTACCCGGTCGCGGTTGTACGAAGCACTGGCAGCTACCGCAGCCTACTCGGCTGTTTTAGTGGTATTTCTGCAATTTAGTTCGTGATATGCATACCATATCATCACATTTGGCTTCATGGGTTTAGTGGTGCCGATGCGGCGGATATAACTAGGTAGGATTCTAACGACGACCAAGGAGACGCGTGCGCCGTGCAATTGTAATTATGCATTACGAGCTCCTTCCTTGCAACTCTGTCTGATATTAGTGCTCTCATTTTGTAAGGTATAACACACTGCCTTCTGGTTCATTCTTCAGAAGTTCAGGGAGCTTTGCAGCTGATGCGTTGAGTTGATCGGAGAGTTCCCAAAAAAACACAGAAACCACGGCATGCGGACCGGGAGCGAGCAAGCCTTCCGGTGTGGCCGAGTATCACTACACGTGACTCAGCCTTCTGCGAATGTATAAGAAGTCGCGAGGGTCTCCACATTTCTGTCAGCCTGACCCATAACATCTTTCCAATATCTTACATACAGAAACGTAACAGCCTCGTTCCGATCTCACCTGGTTCCTTGAATCAATCGTTTATTTCCAGTGTTGGACGACATGGATTTCCAAGCGGCTGCATCGAGTGGAGACGTATCCGCTGTGAGAGCTTTGCTCGAGGATGGGATTGTTGTCACCCAAAACTGGCACATGACTCGACCTCCCCTTTGTCTTGCCGCAGGCAATGGGCACACTAAGGTCGTAAGACTCTTGATAGGCAAGGGAAAGTTTGATCCTGGTGACGTAGATGCACGCGATCGGACCGCGCTGTCTTGGGCGTCGGGCCGGGGACACAAGAAAGTTGTGAAATGTCTACTTGAAAGGGCCGACGCCAACACGGAGGCAGCAGACGAAGACGGTTGGACCGCTTTATCATGGGCATCAGCCAACGGGTTCGCAGCCGTCGCCAGGATGCTGCTTGAAAAAGGAGCAAATGTGACCTCTAAGGACAGATGTGGTCGCACTCCGCTTTCTTGGGCTTCATCAAATGGACACAAGGATGTTGTCAAGACACTTCTTGCAGCACAGAAAGAGCTAGATGTCGAAAGAGACGTCGACAAGAAGAAGAGAACGCCGTTTCTCCGTGCCGCAGCTATGGGAAAGAAAGAGCACGTTGAAATCATGAAGAGAATCCTTGCAAAAGACAGGACATGCTTGGATGTTGCAGACAGAGATAAACGCACACCTCTATCCTGGGCGGCCGGAGCTGGTCATGTGAAGGCTACACAGTTTTTACTAAAGGAAAAGGTCAAACTTGTGACAATCGACGAGTATGACCGCACACCACTCTCATGGGCAGCGGAACGAGGCCACGAAAAGGTGGTAGCGATGCTTCTGGATGAGGACAGCAAATCCCAGCATCCGCGTTCGACGTTCAACAGTGGTGTAAATGCAGGGGTGAATACAGAGCCTCTCGCCAGTATCAAAGACCGAAAAGGCCAGGCGCCAATATTGTATGCTGCAATATATGGGCACGATAAGGTAGTCCAGCTACTGATTGGCAGTGGGACCTCCTCTACAGATGCAGCAGACAGCGAGGGCCGGACACCCCTATCATGGGCAGCAGGCGAAGGTCATGATATTGTGGTCGATGCGCTACTTACATTCGGTAACGTTGAAATGAACAAGAGAGACAACGAGGGTGAAACAGCACTCTCATGGGCGGCGAAAAAGGGACATAGAAGGGTCGTCTGGACGCTCTCGAGACACCAAACAACGATAGAGCCCAATCACGCGAGATTGGTTGACAAGCGAACAGCCCTTTCCTTGGCTGCAGCTCGAGGTTTGCATGCAGTCGTAAGAGAATTGCTCCTCATCAAACACATCGACAAAGACGCCAAAGATAGCAAGGGACAGACAGCCTTGATGTTGGCATACGAAGGCGGACATGAGAAGACTATGAAATTCCTCATACAGGGTGGGGCGGATTTGGAAATTCGGTCTCCCGGTAACATGACAATACTGATGTTAGCAGCGAAGACCGGAAATGCCACATTGGTGCAGCATTTGATAGACCACGGGGCTGATTTCTTTGCGGTGAACGCGAAGGACAAAACGTACGACAAAGATCCAGGCTTCACGGCTATACGTTACGCCTACAAGGAAAAGCATAAACCTGTAATTGAACGACTGAAAGAACATCTGAACAAGGCAAGGAAGAACAAAAAACAAGCAGCGCAAATCGCTGTTTCCGCTGCACAAGACCAAGGGGTGGTCCAGACATCAGCACCCGCGAGTGTAGCACCGCTCCCTTCCAGACCTCAGACTCCTACAATTTCAGGACCGACCACACCCTTACAACTTCCGCAAGCTACAGTAGCGCAAACCATGGCAGGTCCTGCTGCAACAACATCAACCTCAACAATGGAGACTCAAACAACCAAGGGTGTAGCGTCTTCGAGCCAGAATGCAGCTTCTTCAAGCCAGAATGAAGCATATCCAGGCCAGAAACTAGCTTCTTCAAATCACAATCCAGCGTCTTCAAACCACAACGCAACGGCCACCTACATGCAGTCCAACTCAACACCTGGAGCCCTCGGCCAAGCCTTGCTCGCCGCCGCCGCTCAAGCTCCCGGCACAGAAGTCCAACAGATACAGGCGCAGCCAGCCTGAGGAGATCCGCACACTTAGCTCTGCAATGAGCCAATTCGACAAAACTGACAAGCACCTTCAACATGACCGAACCCCCAATTTCTGCTTATACAGAATTTACTAGGATTTTTTTTCGGAGGGGTTCATTTTTATTGTTTCGTTTCCATTAGTTTCCACCAGGTTCGTTTTGCTTGTTGTGGGAGAGTTTGGACACGGCAGGGACATATTTATGAGGCGCTTGGAATAAACCATTCACTTTAAGCAGTGCTCGTCCTAATTGACAAAAATGCACTGAGGCCATGTGATTTTGAACTATTCATCTAGAGAATTCTCAAAACCCGATTTCTGTGATACCAGCCAACGCATTGGTAAGAAGACTTGACTGAAACAATAAGCGATAGAAGAGCAAGTGAGTCTTGTGTGTGTATATACGGCGTTTCCGAGGGCCTACAGTCCGTCCGACTGCCAGGGCTTATCGACATGCTTTCGGATGCCGGTCGAGCTTGGGATAACGCAGGCGTGCACTTTCCGTCTATGCCTGGCCAATTTGAGCTTCCGATCGCTGCCCTCAAACAATCTTCTGCAATAGTCGCAGTGCACCCCAGGGTATGCTCTACGCATCAATGAGGCGCGACCATTCAGCGATACCTTGCCTCGGTGGAACTGGTGTCTTGCTCCTGCTTTTTTTCGGATACTTGACTTTGTAGCTTGCAGCAATTGTATGGATTGATAGAAACATGGGCTTTCAAGAGAACTGGAACGAAAGAGGCTGATAAAAGGTACCTTCGCCAGCTCTGCTACGAGGAGCCGTTTATCTTTAACTGTATGAAAGCGCTTGGGACTATTGAGGCGTGCTGAGTTGAACCCGGACACACCGAAAGAAGAGCTCCTTTTGATTCTCTGGCTGTGGGTCAACTGAACAAGGCCCTCGCCATCGTGATCCATGCAAGAGACTCGTGACCGAGATGAATAATAGAGTGAGACGCCATTTAGTGCTGCTGTCTCACGATGACATGTCTGAATCGTCTGGTCGATTTGAACAATTATAGGAAGCGTGGACGAACTTCTCTGGAGAGCAGGCATGTCTCCTCCTGCTAAGATATATGAGGCAATTCTGAATGTAGTAGGTAGCGATGCTGACCGCGCTACATTAAATTCTGTAGTCCGAGAGGATCTAGTAGATGGATTTGAGACTTCGGATTTCTTTGTTCTTGTACTTTTGTCTCCCAGTGCAAGTAAGCCTTGCACTGTAGTATGATGGACCTGTGGAAAGAATTGGACGTATTGGGTAGTAGGTGAATCGTTTTCCGGTGGAACTTTTTGACTTCCCATAATGCCGTTTGTCGGTATTTCAGAGGTCAAGTCATGTCTTGGTATTTCAGGTAGATAACTCTCACTGGGATGCGGTCCAGGTATTTCCAGACGGCGCAATGGGATCTATGTCTCATCAGGCATTGGAAGGATTGGCGCTGAGACGTCTGATGAACCAGGTATATTGCAGGCGAATTCATAGCACGGGCGTACATGGTCTAGCTCGGCTATTCCCAATTCGTCTCCTTGTGTTTCGAGTTTGCGCGTTTCGAGTTCGTATATTTCTCGAGACTCTACAACAGCCGGAAAAAGGAGCTCAGAGTCTGGCATAGGAAGATTTGATGGCGGATAAAACGATACACTCATTCTGGGATTCACCGACATTACATCGGGGCTGGGATACGTGGGAGGCGCCGATTCTGACCAGATGAATTTTGCGATTTTTCGCCTGACAACATCTGTGAACTTGGAGGACTTAGGCAACAATTTCCGGGTATCGCGGGGGAAAATAGGGAGACGGCCGGTAATGTTGTTTGACCCTACCTCGAACTCAAAGTCTTGTGCCATCTTATGAAATATGAATCTGTCTGGCGGGGAGGACCAACGCAAAGATTCGCAAAGCTCCAAGGGCAAGCTAAAATAGCGATGCTTTCTGATCAGAGAGAGGAAGAAGAGGGTAGAAAGGGAAAGCTACAGCGTGGCTGAGATCTGTACCAATTGAATGCCCTCTTTATATAGCATTGACGTGTGTGGCTAGATTACGCCAACACACTTCACCGGTGACGCCACACGCTCTCTCACGCCTTGACCAGTATCCGATGTAGAAGAATTGACGTCCCCACCTAAAGTAACAACGCAGCACAATGCACTTTTGCACACGGTGTACGGCGTTGGACATCCGTCTCGCAAAATTCATATCGCATCCAGGTACAGACGACAACTCTGGTTTGAGGGAGCCGATCTGCTCTCTAGGTCGTCTTGACGAGATCCGGAACAACTACAAAACGTGTATGCTATGTCGCTTAGTGTTCGCAGTCTTCCGGTCAGGGCCCTTGAAGAAGATAAACAAAATAAACGATCTGCACCATGTCGCCATTTCGCCGAATGGATCAATGCAATCCTTGTCTGGGCTGAGGCTCCTAATGTACCACAAGGGTTGTACAAAGTCATCCTCCGGTAAACTCGACCGCTTTTCCAACACAGCCACACTTCGGCTATATCTCGCCAACCAGATCATCTTTCCTGGATCTCCAAAAGATTCAGTCCTGGGTGAAGCATTGCCAACTGAGCCATAATCGCTTTACAAAGACCCGGGAACATAATCCAACCGAAGAATTTTTCTTGATTGAAACTCGCTTCAACTGTATCGTCAAGCCCGAAAAGTCATGTGACTACCTGGCTTTGAGCTATGTCTAGGGAGATGTGACGCAGTACCTGTTGAGCGAGGATAATCTCGAAAGGTTTAAAGAAAGAGGCAGCATACAGCCAGCTCATACCACGGCAACGATCCGCGATGCAATGGTTTTAACGGAAAGATTGGGCGAACGCTACCTTTGGGTGGACGCACTCTGTATCGTTCAGGACTCTGAAGCCGCCAAACAGCAGACACTGCGTGACATGGGCCGCATCTATGCACAGTCTAAATTGACGATAGTTGCTGGAGCTTGCTCCAGTGCGAATGATCCTCTGTTGGGAGTGACGGAGCCAAGAACTTGGAGTCAATAGCATCAAAAAATCTCCCCAGCTCTTACTTTATCTGCTCACTTCGACTTCAAAGACTTTCTGGAGAACTCCAAGTATAGTTCAAGGGCATGGACGTAGGTTGAGCCTCATCTCCCCAGTGGTGGTTTGTAGCTGACTTTCGATGTTCCAGATTTCAAGAGTATCAGCTTGCGGAGCGCATGCTGATCCTCGCGTCTAACGGCCAAGTTTACTTCTCCTGCAATTCGGCAGTCTACTCGGATGAAGTAGTCACAGGAGCGAGGCCGGATACTGATGCCGCGATGTTCCAAGGCGCGGAGATGATCAAACTTCGTTCGGACTCTAGCCAGCCGTGGAGCACATACCAACGCGCTGTCGAGGCGTACACGGCGCGCTTTATGAACAACCCAAAAGATGTCATCAATGCATTTTCTGGTATGTTGAACGCGTTGACCAGTGCAAGATGCGTTGAAGGCATTCCTGTACCACTTCTCACCATTGCCATATTGTGGCAACCTCGTCAGCGTTTAAAACGTCGACCAGAATGTTCCAGCTGGTCCTGGGCAGGCTGGGAAGGCAAGGTTCATTGGCCCGGGAAAAATCTGCTCAATGACCTTTGCGAAGAAGTGCAATCCGAAACTAAAGCCTTAGAAGCCTAGACTAAATCTCGAACATGGATCGTGTGGTATAGCTCCCGTGCTACAAATTGTCGCTCTGCCGCATTTCGCAGCGAAGGACCAGCATGGCTACATGGAACCAGGCCAGACGAAGACTTGCACAATGGTCACTTCTGCAGCTGGCCTCAGAACGTATTGCCAACACCATCGTTATTGCCAGACGCATTGGAATGTATGCGTGAAGACCAGGACGATACGCGACATCTCCAATTTTGGACGTTCCATATGCGCTTCCGTATCAAACTGGAGACAACAGCGGTCTTACACTACACCAGTCTTGACCCTCAGAACACAGGAAATGGACTCCGTCGCTTCACCATCCACGACGCGTTTAGCAACGAACTTGGTTGGGTACTGTTGGACGAAGTGTGGATCGAGACGGCAGTGGGCGGACTTGACGTACAAGAATTCATCCTGCTTTCCGAAGCCACATCGCATGAGAACGTGGGGTTCAATGTATCCTCGGCCGTAGAAACAAGAAAACGCGACTTCAACACGATGATGATCAGCTGGGATGGCGGAATTGCTGAGCGCAAGGGTCTGGGTCGTATCTGCATCGACGCGACGTTGATGTCAACGATGGAATGGAAGGAGATACTATTAGGTTAGAGAGCCGTCAATGGTCTTGCGTACGACTACGACCGAAAAACGCAACTACCATCTCTCAGCAAAACCCCTCAACATGCGAGCTTCGTACCATCATACCACCCGCTTCACTACGACACACGTCAATCTACCCACACATCAAACGACCGCATCCCATGTTGCATAGTAGCTTGAGATAAAATTAAACAAAACACTACGAAACTCGCAATAGGTCCAAGTTCGACCTCCACATTA
>Ga0265780_10004245_pt1 | contig 18538 bp, 11 predicted proteins | sample P1T30metagenome_FD_192432 | JGI IMG/M metagenome (GOLD analysis project Ga0265780, IMG submission 192432) | Plant litter microbial communities from East Loma Ridge, Irvine, California - P1 T30 | ecosystem: Environmental > Terrestrial > Plant litter > Unclassified | place: USA: California...
GCCGAGCTTCACCGACGACCTGGTCTCGCGCGCGCTGGTCGCCTGCGAGGCGGCCGGCATCGAGGCGCACCTGATCCTGAACAAGGTCGACGTCGAAGCGGGCCTGGCGCGCGCCCGCGAGCGCGCGTCGCTGTACACCGGCATGGGCTACCCGCTGCACGAGGTGTCGGCCAAGGCCGATCCGGAAGGCACCGTGGCCACCTTGATGCCGCTCCTGGCCGGCCAGTCCTCGATCCTGATCGGCCAGTCCGGCATGGGCAAGTCCTCGATCGTGAACCTGCTGATCCCGGACGCGGACATCGCGGTGCGCGAGATCTCGGAAGCGCTGGATACGGGCAAGCACACGACCACGTTCACCCGGCTGTACCGGCTGCCCGAGAGCAGCGGCGGCGGCAACATCATCGATTCGCCCGGTTTCCAGGAATTCGGCCTGTACCACCTGAGCGAAGGGATGCTGGAGCGCGCTTTCGTCGACTTCAAGCCTTATCTCGGCGGCTGCAAGTACTACAACTGCCGCCACCTGGCGGAGCCGCAGTGCGCGATCCTGGATGCGGTGGCCGCGGGCAAGATCAGCAAGCTGCGGCATGAGTTGTATGGGCAGTTGCTGCATGAATCGGCGCAGACGCTGTATTGATTTCTCGATAGACAAGCAAAACCGCTTATAATTCAAAGGATTCCTGCATTCTCGATACGATATGGCTGGCCAGACTCCCATCAAGCACTTCCTGCAGTTCTCCGATTTCACCCGCGACGAGTTCGAGTACGTGATCGAGCGCGCCAAGGTCATCAAGCGCAAGTTCAAGGCTTACGAGGTCTACCACCCGCTGGTCGATCGCACGCTGGTGATGGTGTTCGAAAAGAGCTCCACGCGCACCCGCCTGAGTTTTGAGGCCGGCATGCACCAGCTGGGCGGTGCCGCCATTTACCTGAACACCCGCGACAGCCAGCTGGGCCGCGGCGAGCCGGTCGAGGATGCGGGCCAGGTCATGAGCCGCATGTGCGACATCATCATGGTGCGCACCTTCGGGCAAGACATCATCGAGCGCTTCGCGGCCCATTCGCGCGTCCCGGTGATCAATGGCCTGACCAATGAACACCACCCCTGCCAGGTGCTGGCCGACGTGTTCACCTATTATGAACACCGCGGCTCGATCGCCGGCAAGACCGTGGCCTGGATCGGCGACGCCAACAACATGCTGTACTCCTGGCTGCAGGCGGCCGAAGTGTTTGGCTTCCACCTGAACGTGTCGACGCCGAAGGGCTACGACATCGACCCGGCCATGGTCCAGACGAGCAATTACACCTTCTTCGAGAACCCATCGGACGCCTGCGCCGGCGCGCACCTGGTGAATACCGACGTGTGGACCAGCATGGGCTACGAAAAGGAAAACGCCGAGCGCCTGAAAGCCTTCGACGGCTTCATCGTGGATGGCGCCAAGATGGCACGTGCCGCATCCGACGCGCTGTTCATGCATTGCCTGCCCGCCCACCGCGGCGAGGAAGTGGCGGCCGAAGTCATCGACGGCCCGCAATCGGTGGTCTGGGACGAAGCCGAGAACCGCCTGCACGTGCAGAAGGCGCTCATCGAGTATTTGCTGCTTGGTCGCATCGAAGACAAATAAGCCGTATCATCACCCTTTAGCTTGATCGTCGATCTGCAAACGGCTTCCCGCTGCGGCGGGAAAAAAGCCTCCCGGATCGGCTGACCATCATCTCCCCCTCCAAAACACTGGAACCCGCAATGAGCGACATTAAAAAAGTAGTCCTCGCCTACTCCGGCGGCCTCGACACCTCGGTCATCCTCAAATGGCTGCAGGATAACTACAAGTGCGAAATCGTCACCTTCACCGCCGACCTCGGCCAGGGTGAAGAGCTGGAGCCGGCACGCGCCAAGGCCATCAAGTTCGGCATCAAGCCGGAAAACATCTACATCGACGACGTGCGCGAAGAATTCGTGCGCGACTTCGTGTTCCCGATGTTCCGCGCCAACACCGTCTACGAGGGCGAGTACCTGCTGGGCACCTCGATCGCGCGTCCGCTGATCGCGAAGCGCCTGATCGAGATCGCCAACGAAACCGGCGCCGACGCCGTGTCGCACGGCGCCACCGGCAAGGGCAACGACCAGGTGCGCTTCGAGCTGGGCGCCTATGCGCTCAAGCCGGACGTCAAGATCATCGCCCCGTGGCGCGAGTGGGACCTGCTGTCGCGCGAAAAACTGCTGAAGTACGCGGAAGACGCCGGCATCGATATCGACATGAAGCACAAGAACGGCGGCGCGCCCTACTCGATGGACGCCAACCTGCTGCACATCTCCTTCGAAGGCCGCCACCTGGAAAACCCGAGCGCGGAAGCCGAGGAATCGATGTGGCGCTGGACTGTGTCGCCGGAACAGGCGCCGGATGAAGCCGAGTACCTCGACATCGAATACGCGCAAGGCGACATCGTCGGCCTGAACGGCGTCAAGATGACCCCGGCGCAAGTGCTGACCGAGTTGAACCGCCTGGGCGGCAAGCACGGCATCGGCCGCCTCGACCTGGTGGAGAACCGCTACGTCGGCATGAAGTCGCGCGGCTGCTACGAAACCCCGGGCGGCACCATCATGCTGCGCGCCCACCGCGCGATCGAGTCGATCACGCTGGACCGCGAAGTGGCGCACCTGAAGGACGACCTGATGCCGCGTTACGCCTCGCTGATCTATAACGGCTACTGGTGGGCACCGGAGCGCGTCGCGTTGCAGACCCTGATCGACCACACCCAGAAATCCGTCAATGGCTGGGTCCGCGTCAAGCTGTACAAGGGCAATGTGATCGTCGTCTCGCGCGATTCGAAGACCGATTCGCTGTTCGACATGAACATTGCGACCTTCGATGAAGACGGCGGTGCGTACAACCAGGCGGATGCGGGTGGCTTCATCAAGCTGAATGCGCTGCGTATGCGGATTGCCGCCAAGGCGAAGGCCAAGCGCGGGGAGTAATTCCGGAGTGTTTGTCTAGCCCTGAAATACGTTAACAGTTAAACGAAGCAAGATCCGTTCCTGTCTTGCGCTATCAGAAACGCCCGATGTACCTCATCGGGCGTTTTGTATTGCAGGGCCATATAAGGCCGTTCTTTGTTATAGATCTCTACCGATTGCTTCACCATGAGTCGTGCGTGCCTCAGGTCTTGCGGACGTCCCAGCAGAACTCAGTTTTGAAGATGCCGTTGACGCGTTCGGCTAAGGCGCTCTGGTAGCAATCGTATCCATCGGTCATGGAGCAGGTAAGGCCATATTTGGCGTGCAAAGCCTGGTAAGCGTTGGCGCAGTATTGATGCTGCGGTCGGAATGATGGATCAGAGGCTGGCGACCTTGTCTTGAGCGCAAAGCCATTCTTAATGCCCGGGCCACTTCTTCGGTTTATAGACTTGCATGCACGTGGTAGCCGACGATCTTGCGTGAGAACGCATCCGTTAAAAGGCTCAGGTACACGCATTGCTGCCTTGTAGGGACGTAGGTAATATCGGCGACCCAAAGCTGTTCAGGGCGTTTGCCACGTCAGCGGCCGTGCCGGGTTTGAGCAGGTTGAGATGCTTGTAAAACCGATGAAAACTGTTTGTCGTCTTGTGGTACGCCCTTGCCGGGGCCACCAGCAAATGAGAGTGTTTCAATGTCTTGAACAGGGCGTCGTGGCCAAGTTTGATGCCTGCGCGTGAGAAATGACAGTGCAACAGGTGGTGCAGCTTACGCCCACCAACACGGGGCTGGCGCCTTCATACTTCGCGGACCAGCTCCACTACCTTATCGTTGCACTTGTGCAAAGCGACTTCAAATTTGATCTGCTGGTAGTATGCTTGCCGGCTTTGCCCCTATAAACCGGCAAGCTTTGGCGAGACTCAAGCCGGCTACTTGCCCTTGCTCGATGACTCGCCTGAAGGCTTTTTTGGACGCGAATCGGCGAAACGCGCTCCGTCGAGCCACTGGCTCACCGACAGCAGGTCAACGTGCTCGGGGCATTACGCCACGATGGCCAACTGATATGGACTACGCAGCAACGGCCGACCACACGCAATGACGTCATCGCCTTCTTTGATCGAATAGCCGACCAGCCGCACACCGTGCCGCGCATTGTCCTGCTCGACAATGCAGGAATTCACAAGGGCGATGTGATGGGCCTGCATCGGCGCCGTTGGGCCAAGAAAGGACTTTGCTTGTACTATTTGCCGCCGTACAGCCTGGAACTCAACCGCATCGAAATACTGTGAAAGCACGCCAAGCACTTCTGGCGTCGATTCGCCAGCGTCAACGGCCCTGACCTATTGGCCGAGATTCAATCCCTAATGAAAGGTTTCGGCAGGGAATTCACCGTAAATTTTGGGTGAGTACTTAGTCCGCGATTACGAGCAGCGCCTCGACGTATCCCAAGCGATGATTTACATCGCACTCGGCTCATCACTACTGCACAGGATGCGTTTCCAGTGAGTTTTTAAACCGTCTCTTACAGGGTGTTGACGAAATCAATAACTTAACTGTGGCATGCTTCTTGGGTGTGGAAGGAGGATGCCATGGCAACAAAATCTTCCCCCGACTCGCAGCCGCAGGCCAATGCTGGCGGCAGGCCGCCAGCGTTGAAGCCTGAGCATATTGCAGCTCTACACGATATCGTGACGGAGCGCGCCCAAGCTACTCTGCAAGAGATTGCTGACGAGTTGCATCACCGCTGCGGCGTACACGTGTGTACAGCGACGGTCCGCCGCGCACTACGGACACAAGGCATAGTACGGCTCAAGCCAATTCGGCAGGTGTTCACCACGGCGGCAAAAGGTCCCAAGCGCTATGGCTACACGGCCGCGCACCGGCGCGAAGATGTTCCTACGTATAGTACAAATTTGACTGACGCCGAATGGGAGTTGGTCGCTGACCTGTTCGAGCGCACGCCAGGTCAGCGAGGCACGCCGGCGCACTACAGCCGGCGTGAGCTGGTCGATGCCTGCTCCTACGTATTACGCACAGGTTGCGCCTGGCGACTATTGCCCCCTACATTCCCACCTTGGCAAGCCGTCTATAAAGCCTTCGCGCGTTGGGCCGCAGCAGGCGTGTTCGAGCAGATCCCCCGGTGTCAGAATAGTTGTCGCGTCACCTGATGAAGTAGAAACCGACCGGGGACGGGCAAGAGAGATCGTGTGAAGCAGTATTCAGCAGAACGGAAGGAAGCACTGTTGCGGCAGATGATGCCACCGCAGAACAGGTTGGTGTCGGAGCTGGCCCGCGAGAGCGGAATCACGGAGCAAACGCTTTATATTTGGCGCCGTCAACTTCGTAGTCAAGGAATGCCGGTGCCGGGTAGTGGGAAAAATGCTGAGGAATGGTCCTCGGAAGACAAGTTTGCAGTGGTGCTGGAGACGGCTGCGCTGAACGCGACAGAGCTGGCGGAATACTGCCGGCGCAAGGGGCTGTTCGCCGCGCAGATCGCTGGCTGGCGAAGCGCCTGCATGTCAGCCAACGCCAGCGTGGCCCAGCAGACGCGCGGCCAGCAGGCGCAGTCGAAGGAAGACAAAAAGCGCATCCGGCAATTGGAGAAGGATTTACAACGCAAGGAGAAAGCGCTGGCCGAAGCGGCGGCGCTGCTGATCCTGCGAAAAAAAGCCCAGGGGATCTGGGGGGACAAAGAGGAAGACTGACCAGCGTCCCAGATCGCCTGTTATGTGTAGAGCTGATCCGTGAAGCGCAGGCGGCTGGCAGCCGCCTGGGGCTTGCATGTGCCGAGTTGGAGATCAGCCTGCGGACATTCCAACGGTGGGTGCGCGATGGCGACGACGCTGTGGTGGCCGACAGCCGCACGACGGGCACGCGGCCCGCACCGGCCAACAAGTTGAACGAGGACGAACAGGCCGAGATTCTGGCCGTTGCCAACAGCGAGGAATTCGCCAGCCTACCGCCGAGCCAGATCGTGCCGGCGCTGGCCGATCGGGGCGTGTATGTGGCGTCGGAGTCGAGCTTTTATCGCGTATTGAAAGCGGCAGCGCAACAGCACCATCGGGGACGGGCGAAGAAGCCTTCCGGTCGTGTCGTCACCAGCCACTGCGCCACTGGTGCAAACCAGGTATGGAGCTGGGATATCACGTGGTTACCGGCTGCCGTGAAGGGCCAGTTTTATTACTGGTACATGGTGCTTGACATCTTCAGCCGCAAGATCGTGGGCCATGAGGTGCATGTGGCGGAGTCGGCGGAACTGGCATCGTTGTTGATGCGCCGTGCCAGCTTGGCCGAAGGGCTAGCGGGTCGCTCACTGGTGCTTCATTCCGATAACGGCAGCGCCATGAAAGGCTCGACCATGCTCGCCACGCTGGAGCAACTGGGCGTGGCACCGTCTTTCAGCCGGCCGCGGGTGAGCAACGATAACGCCTATGCCGAGTCGCTGTTCCGGACCTGCAAATATCGTCCGGATTATCCAAGCAAACCGTTTGGCAGCCTGGAAGAAGCGCGGGCATGGACGCAGAAATTTGTGCGCTGGTACAACCAGGAGCACAAGCACAGCAGCTTGAAATTCGTCACGCCGGCCGAGCGTCACAGTGGCCAGGACGCTGCGATTCTGGCGCGCCGCGAACAGGTTTATCGTGATGCCAGAAATCGCAATCCAGGGCGCTGGTCGCGGGACACAAGGAACTGGAAACCGGAAGGCCAAGTCTGGTTGAATCCAGAACGGATTCGGCCAGAAGTCTCAAAGCAAGTAGTTTGAGATGACGCGACAACTACGTTGACAAACGCCGAGATGCAGGATCGGTTGCGCCAGCAATGGCGTGCGCGCATGGGACGCTCGGGCGAGCCGACAGCGGCTGTCATTGATGCGCAATCCAATCGCGCCTCGCCGCAAGGTGGTGAGAGTGGTTTCGATGCAGCCAAGAAGATCAAAGGTCGAAAGCGCAACCTCGTCGTCGATACGACGGGCCTGGTCATCGCTCTTACTGTTACAGCTGCCAGCGTGCAGGATCGAGATGCTGCCGCCGCTATGGTTGCCCAAGCGTGCACGAAGGCGCCAAAGCTTGAAAAGCTCTACACCGACAGTGCCTATAGCGGTAAGTGCGCTCGCGACATCGAGCAGCGACACTGCATCCGCGTCGAAGTCGTACGGCATCCCGAGAATCGCACAACGGGAACCTTGCAGGCTTCGAAACAAATGGCCGTACCGGCCGGCGGAGGTAACGTGGCCTTTCTGATTCAGCCAAAACGCTGGGTCGTCGAACGTACCCATGCGTGGACCGAACGCTGGCGGCGGACGGTAATGCATCACGACCGCAAACTCGATATCTCCGCCGCTTGGGTGTGGCTGGCGGAGGCGCGTATGCTACTCAATAGACTGGCTTATCGAGTTTGATTTTGTCTACACCCTCTTAGATCAATACCAAGCATTCCTTCAGTGCCAGCCAATCTCGTATGGATTACTGCTACAGGTATTAGCGCCATGCACGTACCTAGTTGCCGGTAGCTTTAACACCAATGCATTGAAGCACTTCATTCTTCCAAACATCGAGACGATGCGGCAAACAGTTAGCTCACAGGAAAAATAAGCGAGACTATCGACTGTAGTTCTAGTTATTTCTATTTATTCAAATATATAAAGTAAGAAGCCTATTCGCCTTTAATGACAAGAGCAGTTGTATTTTTGCGCCGATTCTTTTGGTGAATAAGGGGTGATTTCTTTTATAAGCGTCCCCCCAGCTCCATATTTCGCACACTTCTGGTTACATTCGTCACGAAGCTCATTCAATGTCGGAGCAGGAAAAATATATTGAATTGCTATAAACAACCCTACCAACCCCATCCCCAGAAGAAGCGCGGGCATAAGTTTTTTAGTCACACCAATTTACCTCAAAGAAAATAACCAACATTTCCATTCAACCACCTGTTGCGACAATCCCCCACTTTGTACATGTAAAAGACTGGGAGCTAGGACGGGCAGAAACATAGTATGTTTGCTGCGTTTTGAGAGTGGATGGGTAACGCGCTGGACACATACCCGGCCGGCTCGAATCGTTGTCCGGGTCTAATGGCGGCGGTGGACCATAATATCCTGCTAAACATATAGACCCTGTACCTGTACCAGACCACGGAAAGTTTATCCCAACATATGCACCCGGCAGATCAGGAGCCCGGTTGGGAGCATTACTGAAATCGTTCCAGAACTGGCTTGGCGTCGCGCTTTGGGACATTGCTGGGGATTGAACCGGACGTCCACTCAAGGTATATCCACCGAGTCCAAGCAGCACAGGGCCACGAGGTTGAATAACATTGGGGGCTTGCAAACCGTGTGGGTCGGTATATGATATCGGATTATCGTTAGCATACACAAATGTGTTCATTCCTCCAGCCAGACCTATCGGATCACTTTGAAGATATCGACCCAAAACAGAGTCATAGTACCGGTGCCAGTTATACCAAAGGCCTGACTCATTGTCGTAATATTGACCGGGGAAACCCACATTCAGCCCGCCAATTTTATCGACAATAACGTTCCGTCTATCAAACGCGGCATTTTCGGCGCGCCATGCAATTTGCCCGCTCGAATCGGTCAGGACTTCCGGCCTTCCGACCTGATCATTATGGCTGGCATAGAAGCGCCCCTCACGCGCAACGCCGATCAGTTGCCCCTGAAACCAGACATAATCGATATTCGAAGCGCCGGCTTCAGCTAGCAACTCCCCGCCAGGTCCATAAATGGCCACGGTAGACAGGCTATCTAACGTCTTGCTGACGCGCTGATTCAGCCCATTGTTCCCATATTCGGCCACAAGTCTTCCATTCATGTACAGGCCGCTCATCCGGTTGAACTCGTCGTACACATAATTACGGCTACCGTCGCTGCGCGCTTCGTTGACGAGGTTGCCGCGCGCGTCATAACCGAAATTGCGCCACCTACCCTGGCCGCTCCACGCATCGAGACGGTTGCTGGCGGACGAGACGATGTAGCCATACGAACCATAGGCCTCGCGCGTCTGCGACGTCCTGTTCCCGACGAGGTCCCATCCGAAAGTCTGGGCATCGCCGGGTAGTGCGGCGGAAGTCAGACGATCGGCGGCATCGTAGCCAAAGGAAGTCGTCAGGGCGGCCCGGACGTTGTCTGTCTTGCTGCGGACCGTATCGACGCTACTATAACCGAAAGTCAGGTCATGCACGCCCGGTGTCGCAAGCCGCTCCAAGCGCCCGTCCAGATCCAGGGTAAGCAGACGTGGCAATCCATTGCCAAAGCGCCAGGCATACACCTGCCCATTCACAGGTTGATACAAGAAAGAATCCGCGATCGTCGCAGCTAGGCTGTCGTTCCAGATTGCAACGCCGTCCTGTTGTACTAGTACGGGTTGATTGCTACCCAGCGCCGCACTGACACTGAAGCTGTGCTCCCCCGCCGACGTCGACGTGATCGCCAGCGCATTCACGCCAGCGAACGCCGTGTCGCTGACGCGATAATTTGGCGCTGGCTGCCACCGAACGCCCGCCAGGGCGCTACCGGGATTGGCAAGCAGGGTGAATTGGCCGTTTGCCCCAGACAAGAGGACAAAAGTCGGACTTTTCGGCGGAATCACCAGGGGCAGATCGAGATCGTCATCCAGCGGGATCACGAATGTCGTTGGCCGAGCCTTTACCAGAAAATCGTCGACGCCGTCACCATTGACGTCGCCCTTGTAGAGCGTATAAATTTTCGCAGACAGCGTTGCGTCATTGGCCGCGGCAAGCACAATGCCTGGCAACATTTGCGCCAATGTCGCCCAAACACCAATCATGATCAGGCGGGGCGCGATTCTAGTAGGCTGCTGAACCTTAAATGCAAATCGTTTCGATTTCATCGTTTGTCCTGGCAATTAAATACGCATGGCTCGGGTATTGCGAAGGCGCGACTGACGAGATGCCGATTCAACGCGCGCCGTTACTCGTGATCGCAGAAACCCTCCCTGCGCCGTCGTACGAGTAACGCAACATGAACCCGCTCGGATAAGCCATGGTCATCAAGCGTCCAGCGGCATCGTAAGTCCATGCTGTATTGAAGACCCGCCCCATTACCAGATTGGTTTGGCTCAGCAATTCTCCGGATGCGTTGTAAGAATACGTAGTCTGGCCAGTACGATCGAGGAAACGAGTGAGGCGCCCCTTTCCAAATGCGCCTTCGTCATAAATAAAGGAAGTTGTTACGCCGTTACTACTCTTCGACTGTAGGCGGTCAAGCGGATCCCATGCGTAGACCACGGTTCGTCCATCCGCAAAGGTCTCGCTTGTCAAACGTCCCAGGGAGTCATAAGCGTACGTCGTCTTTCCTGTATCCGGGCTTGTTGTGCTCAACTTGTCGCCGAACCCGTTGTACGCATAGGTGGTGGTCAGCCCGCGGGGGTCGCGTACCGATGCCAGGCGACCACCCAGATCGTAATTGAAGACGGTTTGCCCGCCGTCAGGAGCCGTCGATGTTGCGAGACGATCCAAAGTATCGTAGGTGTACTTGCTTGTATGCCCGGCAGCATCGGTGATGGTTTGAAGATTGCCATTCGAGTCATACCGATAATTGATATTCTGACCGTTATTTCCCGAACGGGTATAAGGCCGTCCCAGGCTATCAAGCGTTACCCTCGAGCTGAATTGTCCGCTTGCGACAGCAGTTGGCACCGTGGAAGCCCCCGGTATTTCGCGCGGTGCGCTCTCACCTACGATGCGGTTCATCACATCAATCGTCGTATGCGCAAAATTGTTGGATGCGTCTCCCCGCGCTTCCAGTCGTCCGCCAGACGTATAACGAAATCGCTCGATCCGGCCATCTGGATAGTAGATTTCGGTCGGCAACCGCATGTTGTTATAGGCAAGCCGTGTCAGCCGGACACCATCCGGAAAATTCTGCCGAATCTCGGTCAGGTTTCCATTCGGTTGATACGCATAATCGGTGGCAATGCCGTTAATATCCGTGTAGCGAGCGAACCTGCCCATTTGGTCATATCCAGACCAGCGCTGCTGCTGGCCGAGCGGATTCGTAAACGTAATTAGGTTGCCGAATTGGTCATATTCGTAGGTTGTGCTCAGGTTGCCGGTGCTTGAAAGCTGTGTAACGGTCTTCGTGTTCAGCACGCCGCTAGGCCAAAATGTATAGCGATACGCAGTTTCACGTACTTCGCCGGTGATGAGATCGGTTTGTTTAAGACTCAGCAAACGTCGCCAATCCGGCCCGCCATATGAATACTTGTAATCGATCCCGTAAAACGCTCGCCCATTGGCATCGGACATTGTTGACGAAACAATATCCACGTTTGCTTCCCAAGTGTTGACTTGAGTTATGGCGTTGCTTGTACCCGCACCGATGGTCATCGATGCAAGCTGCCCGTAAGTATCGTAATTGTAATCTGTTTTATTTCCGTTCCAATCGATTGTATAGTCGATACTTCCGGCGGCATCATAGATTGTTTGCGCTACAGAACTCGGGCAAGTGGATGTGCCTGCCCGTGAAACGGAGGTTTCCTTCAATACGCCCTTCATGTCAACGAACGTATGTGTGGTTACGTCCCCATACTGATTGCTAACTGTCGTCTGCGAGCCTGTCGGTGTTTTACTATAGACGAAGGTGTCGGTTTCTTCACCGTTCTCAAGGGCGCTACGTTGTACTTGGCGGTTGGAATAGTAACTGTATCTGCTGTAACGAACGCCATTGATGCTGATTCCAGTAAGCAAGTCAGTTCCATAAGGCGATTCGTAATGATATTCACGAATATCGGGATTCTCGCCTGGGCTGATTACCTTGCTCAACATACCGTTCGAGTTGTATTGGTAATTCCAGACGGCACCGGTTGGCTCGATTACCTGCGTGACAACTGTGTAACCGTTTGCAGTTTTCTCCCGAATGAATTTAACGGCCTGACCTGCCCCATTTACAACCTGATTAGGCTGAGAAAATATTGTTTTTGCACCATTGTAATCGGTAATTGAATCAAGCGTCCCTCCATGATATTGATAAGTTAAACGATTGCGCTTCACCTGCCAGATACCGGTATCTATATAAAAGGTCAGATATTCTGGATATAACGTATCATCACTCTGATATAAATAAACAGTTCGCCCATCCCGTGTACTTTCCGTGAAGAATCGATATATCCATTCTTCACCATTGCTCGTCGACAATGTTACAGCAGGTCGAGCGCAGCCTTCTTTCGAAGTTTGCACACAGCCTTGTATCGGATATATCATCGTAGGATATTCGAGGCTGGACAACCATCCATAACCAAACATGCCCATGACACCACTGCTTCGATAATACCGCGCCAGGCTTAATCCATAGTCTCCAGACCAGGTAAAATCGAGCTCTTCTTTATATTTCTCACCGGTCGCGATGACGACTGGATTTTTGCTTGTCTCGCATGAATTCGCATCCTTGTTATTAGTGTTGGTCCTGGCCTTCAACCTTGCGCCTTTAATTTGAACGACCGTCATGACCGGATTACGGGGATTATCTGGCGGCCCGCCAGCACCAGCATTCGAATAACCTCCCGCCCCCGGGGGCCGTTGACCGACAATGATAACCGACTGAGTCTCGCCGCCGGATGCCACACCGAATGCAAGAAATAGCATTGCAAAACAACACGACAATTGTATAATTCTTGCGGTTTTGCGAAGCACTGGGTTCTCCCAAAACGATCGAAGGAACCTTCTACTCGCGGCAAAATCTAATCTCATAAAAATCAGAGTAATTAGAATAAACAACGAGCAAGAAAGATGCATTTGAAGCATGCCAAATTGATACTTATAAACGGTGTACTTCTGGCTCCGCTCTGAATTCGCCCTATCGCTTCGCATAATTTACCAAGTCCCCCTGATACTTGATTGAATATGAGAGCAAGCGCAAAGTTGCCATCCCGCTCCGCATCTTCCACAGGAAGTCCGTTAATCCATTAGGCGTGCATCAGCGCGGTTATGATTCACAAGAAAATCGGCACTTGTAATCCTCAACCAATTACGGCATTGGCGTTATCAAACCTCAATTTATTCGTCGTGTCGCGTGAGAAGAATTGCCATTGAAATTAGCTAAGTATATTAGTCTACCTGAGACCAATATCCATATTTTCGTCAGCACCCAAAAGTCTGCATAGGCACTGCTATATATTAACGCCGCATATGCACACTCAACGACCCGCAACTTTAGCCTTCAAGACGTTGGCGTACTTCACTCTTCGAACGCAACACCTACACCATTAATTAATAAGATTATCGGCGGATATTTATTGTATTACTCGAAGACTTTGGAGTAGCGCGACATTACCTTGAGGCGCACAACTTGCTCTATCAACACTTCCAGTTACTCTTAAATTCATGGCGAGCGCCATGCTGAGCAAGGCAAAATAATGTTTTCCCGCCGGGGTAGTCGCGTCGAAACCAATATAATTAGTTGCGCCTGCACATGGAGGTAGATTTGCTACATAACATGATAACTGCACGTGAACATTTTGGTCTCCGGCTGCGACGATTTCGACTACGTTGCAAGTAGTAAAATCTTCGGCATAAACCGCCCCACCAAATAACAAGAAATAAAGCAATGCGATAACTTTAAATATAGTTCTCATTTTCCACCCAAAGATAAGGTTATAAAATCATTGCGCTAAACGCATCGCAATGTAATTTACACTCAAAGAACATACTGAATACAACTAAAGTAAACAACCGCAAAGATTTAATATATAAAAATTATAACCAATTAATAACGAAATAAAATCTCTCGCCATGCCCTTGTTATGCTTAAGGGATATGGCGCGAAAACGCATGATTTTGGTCGTCTTAATTTTGCACCAGTCTATCTCAGTTTTTTTTGAAAATCTATCCAATAATCACGCGAGCAGGAATTATCTCCCCGCCAGAGTGCTTAGCCTTGTGTCGCAGGATCGCTTTACAGTTCTGCTCTACGCTGACTGAGAGAAGTTACGCCAATGCTAAAGCGAAAGCTCAGCGCGAGTGGCTATCACCGCGCATGGTCGACCGCTGCTGAGTAGTCCAGATGAGCTGAAAGTCATGGCGCAACGCCCGAAGCACGTTGACCCGTTGCCGATGCGCGAGTGGTTGGACAGGGCGCGTCTGGGCGATCCAGCCCCGGCCATACTGCACCTGCGGAGTGGGACTAAAACCCTATTCGTCGAAATACAGCAGCTCGCACCGCTGCTCACGATCGATCTGGCTCAATTTCCGAATCACCCTGCGCGCGCGTTCGAAAGCCTGCTGGTTGCATTTTTTTTCAAACCGCACCGGTAGCGCTTGTAGTTAAAATTGAGCTCTTTGAAATAGCATATGGCGGCGTTATCAATGACCGGCGCATATTCCTGCCGCTGCTCGAGATGGCGTAGTAGCGCCACGACCGTTCCACCCTCGGACTGCCCCAATATCCCAGCCCTTGCCGCTACTTGGACGTCCACTACTTTAGCCGGTCAATGTGACGCCCTTTGTCCAGTCCGGCAGCCGCGCTACTTAGTACGAGTGGTATGGACTTGTCGCGCCAATGGCCGGAAATGCGGTGCAAAGCCCGCTCGTGATAATTGATCCGTGTCCCACCAGGGCTGTGGTGGACATAGGTTGCAGGTCTTGGTTAGTGAGCCCCGACACCATTACCTGCAACCTCATCTGCTCTTCCAAGCTTCCGAGCTACTCTTGATTATTCCGCATAGCATTGCGCTTTCATGGGAACGACGATATGGCGGAACTAATTCATGTTACGAGCCCATCACATCAGAAATGGAAATTCGCCGTCAAGCTCGCCCAGCGCGGCGCGCCCGGCGTGTAGCGGTAGCCGCTCTTGTTGATCGACGCCACGTACTGCTTGTCGGCCAGGTTGTACACGTTCAAACGCAGGTCCAGCCAGCGGTTCACGGTGTAGCTGGCCATGGCGTCGGCCACCCAGTAGTCCTCGGTGTAGGCCGGGGTGCCGACCGCGCCGTCGGTGCCGCGCAGCAGGCGGCCGGAGTAGCGCAGGCCGCCGCCGACCTTCAGGCCGAAGGGGAAGCTGTAGGTGGTCCAGCTGCTGAACGAGGACTTCGGCGTGTAGGTCAGCGCGTTGGCGCCGCCGGCGGTGACCAGGCGGCCGGATTCGATGCTGGTGTCCATCCAGCTGTAGCCGGCGTTGATCGACCAGTCGCGCGTGATCTGGCCGGTCGCGCTCAGTTCCACGCCCTGCACGCGCTTCTTGCCGGTCTGGTAGTAGCGCAGGTCGACCGGGTCCTGCTCGACCTCGTTCTTGACGTTGGTGCGGAACAGCGCGGCGTTCAGGCCCAGGCGATTCTGCAGCACGTTCCACTTGGTGCCGATCTCGGTGGTGATGCTGACCTGCGGGTCGAAGATCGGGTTCGAGGCCGAGTTGGCGCCGGTGCTGAGCGTCAGGTTCGAGCCCGGCGGCTGCTTCGAGTTGGCCCACAGCGCGTACACGCTGCTGTTCTCGGTCGGCTTGTACAGCAGCGAGACCTTGCCGCTGACCAGCTGGTCGGACAGCTCGACATGGGTCGGGATGGGCGTGCCGACCGGCAGCGGCGGCGTGCTGGTGGCGGTGGCCAGCGCGATCGAGTCGTAGTCGACGTCGAAGTGGTCGAGGCGCACCGAGGCGCCGACCAGCCACTTGTCGCCGAGCTTGATGGTGTCGAGCAGGTAGCCCGATGCCGTGGTCGATTCGCCCCGGGTGCGGGCGCCGTTGCGCGCCAGGACCAGGGTGGTCGGGAGCAGGCTCGCATCCGGGTGGTAGAAATTGGTCAGCGGCATGACGCCCAGGCCGGTGTAGCCGTAGCTGGTCTGCTTCTCGTTGCTCAGGTCCAGGCCCGCCACCAACGTGTGGCGCAAGGTGCCGGTATCGAAGTCGGTGGTCAAGGTGGTCTGGTTGGCCAGCACCGAGTTTTCCTGGTCCTTGATGGTGCGCGTGCTGCGGTTCAGCAGCCAGGTCGACGGGTCGGCGGCGCGCACGTTCGGATTCGCGCTGGAGGCCGTGGTGACGATGTTGGCGGCCGTGCCCATGAAGGCGGTCAAGAGGTAGAACTGCTTCGTCTTGCCGTAGCGGCTGACGTTACGCAGGCGCATGCGCGGGCCGAACTCGTGGTCGATGATGGCGGTCAGCATGTCCGCCTTGACGTGGTCGTAGTCGTTGCGGGCGCCGTAGAAATTCTTCGGGTCGACCGGCGGCGCGCCGTTCAGCTCAGGTTTCGTGGCGGCCGGGCTGGTGTAGCCGGGCAGGCCGACGGTGGGCACGCCGCCGTCCGGCAGGTTGTCCTGCTTGACGTGCAGGTAGTCCAGGTAGAGTTTGGTCGGGCCGTTCAGGCCGAAGGCGATCGAGGGCGCCACAGCCCAGCGCTTGTCCTTGACCTCGTCGCGCGCCGGGTTGCCGTTGTCCTGGTCGAGCGCGTTCAGGCGCACCGCGATGCCGCGTTCGTGGTCGACGACCGTGTTCAGGTCGACGGTGCCGCGCGCACGGTCGGCGCTGCCCGCGGTCAGGCTGGCGTTGCCGAAGCGGCGCAGCATGGGCTGCTTGGTGTTCAAGTTGATCGAGCCGGTGGGCGCGCCGCGTCCGGTGTCGGTGCCGGCCGGGCCCTTCAGCACGTCGATCTGCTCGATGTTGAAGACGTCGCGCGAGATCGAGCCGATGTCGCGGATGCCGTCGACGAACAGGCTGCCCGAGCTGTCGAAGCCGCGCATGTAGATCGCGTCGCCGGTGTTGGTGTTGCCGTTTTCCCCCAGGAAGAAGGTGCCGACGCCCGGCGTGTTGCGCAGCGCCTCGGTCAGCGTGGTGGCGCCCTGCTGCTCGAACAACTCCTTCTTGATCACGATGACCGTCTGCGGCGTGTCCACCAGCGCCTCCGTGTACTTCGGGGACGCCGCATGGTCGGCCTTGAAGTCGGCTTCGCGCTCGCCGCGGATGTGGATACGGTGCTTCGGATCCTTTTCGACCTGGGCGGCGGCTGCGGATGCGGCGTCATCGCGGGCAGTGGCGGTGGCGGCGGCACCGTCGTCGCCGGCGTGGGCGGCGAGCGGCAGCATCAGCATGGCCAGTGCGGCCGGGGTCAGGGCGCCGGCGAGGCGGACGCGGGGAGCATGTTTGCGGCTGGTGATGGGCTTGGTCGGTTTCATGTTGGCGTGGTCGTGTCGTTTTGGAATAGTTATTGAAACTTCAAATACTGTAGCAAGTTTCACGACGCAAGTAAACGCGAATCATTCTCATTTATTTTATTATTTGCGTTTACGCATCACCGCGCCAGCCGCGCAACGTCGGGAAAATGCCGCATGCATTCGGCCTGAAACGAAAAAATCGATACTTTTTCGTCGTATTCGAGCACTGTTGCTTTCCAGCACTGCGAGCAAAATGTTACATTCATGCAGATTCCTTGAAACACGGAGCGCGCATGCTGTCCAACCTGAGCATCAAGAGCAAACTGACGATCGGCCTCGGCGCCATCGTCGTCCTGATCCTGTTCCTGCTCACCATCGCCTACAACAACTTCGCCCGGCTATCGGATGCCAACCAGTGGAACCGCCACACCCTCGAGGTGCTTCTGGAAACCGACCAGATCGCCACTTCGGTGCTGCAGATGCAAGCCTCGACCCGCGGCTACCTCCTGACCGGCAACGAGACCGTGGTGGCGCCGATCGCCAGCGAACAGGCGAATGCGCGCGCCCACATCAAGCGCGCGCTGGAGCTGACCGCCGACAATCCGGCGCAGCAGGGGCGCCTGAAGCAGCTGGACGGCCTGCTGTCCTCGTGGCTGCAGAGCGCGATCAATCCGCAGATCGAATTGCGCCGTCGCGTAGGCGCCACCGGCGCGATGACGATTTCGGCCGCCAGTTCGGAAGCGGTGCTGGCCGGCACCGGCAGCGTGGCGACCATCCGCCAGATCCTGGGCGAGGTCGAGGCCGAGGAGCGGCACCTGCTCGGCCTGCGCCAGCAGGACACGGCGTCGCTGCGCCAGTGGATGACGACGGTGCTGGCCGGCGGCGGCCTGGTGTTCACCTTGCTGGCGGTCGCGATCGGCGTGGCGCTGGTGCGCGCCGTGTCGCGCCCGCTGGCCGGCCTGGCCGACGCCGCGCGCCAGCTCGGTGCCGGCGTGCAGGGCGCGCGCGCCGAAGTGCTCTCGCACGACGAACTGGGCCGGGTGGCCCTGGAATTCAACCGCATGGCCCAGGCCATCGAAGACAACCAGGCGCGCGAGCTGGCCGCCACCAACGACCTGCGCGCCAAGGTCGATGTGGTCCTTGGCGTGGTCTCGAAGGCCGCGCGCGGCGACCTAACCGGCCGCATCGAGATCCGCGGCGAGGACGCCGTCGGCCGCCTGGGCGAAGGCCTGGCCACCATGTTCGACAACCTGCGCAGCCTGCTCACCAACGTGCAGCGCGCCGGCATCCAGGTCACCACCGCCGCCACGCAGATCGCCGCCTCGGCGCGCGAGCAGGAAGCGACCGGGGTCGAGCAGGCCCAGACCAGCGTCGAGGTGCTGTCGACCACGCGCGAGATCTCGGCCAACACCACCCAGCTGCTGCACACGATGGAAGAAGCGACCGAAGTGGCCGACTACACCACCAACGCCACCG
>Ga0265780_10004247_pt1 | contig 18531 bp, 13 predicted proteins | sample P1T30metagenome_FD_192432 | JGI IMG/M metagenome (GOLD analysis project Ga0265780, IMG submission 192432) | Plant litter microbial communities from East Loma Ridge, Irvine, California - P1 T30 | ecosystem: Environmental > Terrestrial > Plant litter > Unclassified | place: USA: California...
CAGAAGCCGTGCGCGACGCCGCGTTGCTCGGTCTCGAGGCGCTCGGCGGCGAGCCGATTGACGAGCCATGTCCGCTCCGAAGCAGCGAGGAACTTGGCCGAAGCGAGATCCTTGGGGAGGAGCCAGAAGATCAGCCCGGCGATCACGAGAGCGGGGAGTCCCTCGATGAGGTACATCCATTGCCAGCCGTGCAGGCCGAGGAGCCCCTCCAGCTCCAGGAGCAGGCCGGACAGCGGGGTTCCCAGCACGAGGGCGACAGGGATTCCCATGGTGAAGATGGCCATCATGCGGCCTCGGTACTGCCGCGGGAACCATTGGGTCAGGAAGAAGATCACGCCGGGGAAGAACCCGGCCTCGGCCGCTCCGAGGAGTGCCCGCATGACCAGGAAGCTCGTGCCGTCCCACACGATCGCGTGCAGTGCCGAGAAGACGCCCCAGGTGAGCATGATGCGGGCGAGCCAGAGGCGGGCCCCGAAACGGGCCAGCGCGAGGTTCGACGGTATCTCCAGGAGGACGTAGGGCAGGAAGAACGCGCCGGCCGCCAACCCGAAGACGGTGGGTGTGATACCGAGGTCCTCGTTCATCGTCAGCGCCGCCACGCCGATGTTGGCGCGGTCGAGTATCGCGATGAAGTAGCCGCCTACCAGCAGGGGCATGACCCGCCATGCCAACTTGCGTACGACGGCTGACTCGTCAACGGTCCGATTCATTTGTCCTCCTTTGGACGTCACGGCGCCACGGTACCGGAAACGTTTACGGCCCTGCAAGGCATGGGAGACTGCCGGGCGGGGGGCTTCGATGACCAGAGTGGGGATCCGCGACCTCTCGCGCGAGCTCGGTCTCTCGGTGGCGACGGTGTCCCGTGCGATGAACGGTCGTGACGAGGTCAGCGCGGAGACGGTGGAGCGGGTACGTGCGGCGGCGGCTCGGCTTGGATACCGCCCCAACCACGCAGGACGCTCGCTTCGCCGGGGGAGGTCGGGCGCGATCGCGCTCTTCGTGCCGATCGACACGGCCCGCACGTCGCTGGGGGAGACGTTCTACTTCCCGTTGGTCGCGGGCCTTCGCCGAGCCCTTGAGGTGGAGCACCTGGACGTGCTCATGATCCCTACGCGGAGCGACGAGAACGCCGCGCCGCCGGTCGCGGCGCTCGTGGCCCGCGGCATCGCGGACGCCTACATCCTGACCAACACGACCATCGGTGACCCGCGCGTCAATGCGCTCGTGGAAGCTGGTGTGCCGTTCGTCACACTCGGGCAGACGGGACGAGACGATCACGCCGCGCTCGACCTCGACTTCGAGGGCGCCGCGACGCGGGCGGTCACGGCCCTGTTCGAGGCCGGACACAGGGACATCGCTGTCGCCTGCGACGACCGGCAGATCGCCGCGAACACGGTGTTCCTCGAGGCTTGGACGCGCACGATGCAGGAGCATGAATTGGACGCCAGTGCCGTGTTCCGCGTGCCCGACCGCGCAGACGCGGGGATCGAGCTCGCGCGCCGCGTGCTCCAGGTCCCGCGCCGCCCGAGCGCCATGGTGCTCGCTCAGGAGACCCTCGCGCTGAGCCTCTATCCGGAGCTGTCAGCGGCCGGGCTGCGCATCGGGGCCGACATCGCACTGCTCGGATTCCGCGACAACCCCGTCTGCGCGCCCCTGCGGCCGCGGCTCCCTGCGTTCGAGCTCGACGTGCAGGATCTTGGGTATCGCCTCGGTGAGACGCTGCTGCAGCAGATGGGGCCCTCGAGCGACCCGGGCCTTGAATTGTGGCCGGTGACGACCCTCAACACCGATCTCAGCCTGCACGCTTCGGCATCGAGCTAGACCAACCCGACGCTCCACGAACAGCCGACCGGGAGGATGCGTTCTTCGACGGCGCCGGCATGGACCTACTGGTAGGGATACTCCTGGCGGCCGCGGTCGGCGACCGCCTCATCTCGCAGGTTTTGTGGTGACTCACCGACCGCCACCAGAAGGAGCGCGTGGAGCGCCTCCGCGAGGGCGCCTACGTCACGAAGCAGATTGGGTTAGCTCAGAATTCACCGATAATGTACCTTATGTCACATAGCGCCGCTCCAGCCGATTTGAGGGCTCTTGCCTGTCTGTACAGCGTCACGTCGAAGTTCGATGCTGCCGGCCCTCTGAGCAGCACAGCTGCCTACTGACGCACAGAGTGCCGATGCCTACTGGGCTGACCTCTGGCTCGCCCCTCTTCCAGATTTCGGATCCTCCCGCTACGCTTTCAGATGTCGTGACAAAACGTTTTGTCACGGCTCGCCGGTAGCGGACCGCCTACCGCGCGACTTGCACTCGAAGAGGAGCATGCAATGTCCACCGCAGTTCTCACCCGCCGCGCCGTCCTCGTGATGGCCGCGAGCATTGCCACAGTCACGGCCGCCTATGCGCACCCGTCAACAGCCAGCGCAGCAGATGACGCCGCACATCCCCTGGCTTCATCCCGTCGCTCGATCCCGGTCGGTCTCCTGTGACCGCGCCGGACGCCACCGTCGCGAAGGGCGCGAACGCGTCGAACGCGTCGAACGCGTCGAACGTCTACGACGTCACCGACTGGAAGGTGCGCGGACGACGCGTCACCGCCCAGAGCGACTTGGGTGCGGTGATCAACGACATCATCGCCGACGTGAAGCGGCATCAGCCGAACCAAGCGGACAAGCCTGGTGCGGTCATCTACATCCCGCCGGGAACGTACTCGCTAAAGACCCGCGTGGTGGTCGACATCAGCTACCTCACAATCCGCGGATCGGGGCACGGGATCACGTCGCTCAGCATCCGCTACAACGCAGGCGTGACCTCCGGGTGGAAGGAGATCAATCCGGGTGGCAGCCACGTCCGGGTCGAGCTCACGGATGGCAACCGGGAAGCGTTCCTGGTCTCCCGGCAAGGCGATCCACGCCTCAGCGCGGTGACGTTCGAGAACTTCTGCTTGGACGGACTGTCCTTCGGCGCCGATGAGAACTCGTACCGCAACGGCAAGGTCGGGATCCGGTTCGCCACGGCGACCGATGCCACTCGTGTCCGCGGCATGGGCATGGTCTACCTGGAGCACGGCCTCATCGTGCAGGACGCCGACGCACTGGACGTGTCCGGGAACTTCATCGCGGAGTGCGGCAGCTGCATCGAGCTCACCGGCTCCGGACAGGCATCGAAGGTGACAGACAACCACCTCGGCGCCGGGCCCATCGGGTTCTCGATCTTCGCGGAGGGACACAACGGGCTCCTGATCACGAGCAACAACATCTTCCCCCGCGGCATCGACGCCGTCCACCTGAAGAACTGCTACCGCTCCAGCATCTCCGCCAACCGCCTCCACTCCTTCTACCCGGGCATGATCACCCTCGAGGGCAACTGCAAGGAGAACCTGATCGCGTCCAACGTGCTCGAACGCCAGGTGGAGACCTTCGGGCCGTTCATCGGCGTCGGCAACGGCCGCGACGATCTGTTCGGTGTCGTCCAGGTGAACGGCGACGGCAACACGATCACGGCGAACCACGTCTCACTCATCATGCCGCCGGAGCAGGTCGCACCGGCCGGCGCGACCGCGGCCGTGTTCCGCGTGCAATCCGGGGACCAGAACCAGATCGGAGCCAATCACGTGATCACCAACCTCACGGTCCACACCGTGGTGCTGGACGCGGGCACGACGAACTCGCACGTGTTCGACAGCGGCACGGAGGCGCAGTTCCGAACGGCGTCGCCCAGCTTCGGGTTCCGCCCCACTCCCTGACCCGACACGACGAAGGGGGCGCCGCCCCGGGCGACGTCCCCTTCGTCTCGCACCACCACAGACATGACGAAAGCGAGAATCAATGACGTCTGCGAACCACTACGACGTGACGACGTGGCCCATCGGCGATCCGACCGAGGACATCGGCAAGGTGTTCACCAGCATCATCGCCGACATCAAGAGCCGGCAGACAGCAACTGACGAGAACCGCGGTGGCAAGCCGGGTGCCGTGATCTACGTGCCGCCCGGGGACTACCCGCTCCGGACGCAGGTCGTCATCGACATCAGCTACCTCAAGATCGAGGGGTCCGGTCACGGATTCACCTCGTCGAGCATCAGGTACAACGTCCCCGAGGACGAGTGGTCGGACCTGCACGAACTCTGGCCCGGCGGCAGCCGCATCCTCGTGGACCTCCCCACCGCCGGCGGGGCCGACGAGGCGCAGGGCGCGGCGTTCCTCGTCTCCCGCGGCGGCAGCCCGCGCATCAGCTCCGTGGAGTTCTCCAACTTTTGCATCGACGGCTTGCACTTCGAGGCGGACGGCACAGACCAGCACCCGCAGAACACCTACGTCAACGGCAAGACGGGCATCCGTGTCGCAAGCGCCAATGACTCGTTCCGCGTCACCGGCATGGGTTTCATCTACCTCGAGCACGCCCTCCGCATCGACAACGCCGACGCGCTGTCCATACACGACAACTTCATCGCCGAATGCGGATCCTGCATCGAGCTACGCGGATGGGGCCAGGCGTCCAAGGTCACCGACAACCTGATCGGAGCAGGGCCCCGAGGGCACTCGATCTATGCCGAGAACCACGGAGGACTCCTGATCACCGCGAACAACGTGTTCCCGCGCGGCGACAGCAGCATCCACCTCAGCGGTGTCACGCGATCGAGCGTCACCAACAACCGCCTGCACTCCTTCTACCCCGGGATGGTGCTGCTCGCCGACGGCAGCTCCGAGAACCTGATCGCGTCGAACCACCTCCTCCGCGACCGCGAGCCCTGGACACCGTTCCTGGACACCGACAACGGGCGGGATGATCTCGAGGGGCTCCTCCGCATCGACGGCAGCGACAACTCCGTCATCGGGAACCACTTCTCCGAGATCATCGACTCCGAGCACCTACGTCCAGCCGGTGCGACACCGGTCATCATCCGGATCGCCTCAGGTCGCGGCAACCACGTCACCAGCAACCACATGGTCGGCAAGGACGTCCGGGCGACGTCCGGCGGCTCCGCCTTCGAAGCTCAGGTCGATGCCCTCCTGACGACTCACACGTCAGATGACCTTCCCGTCACGACCGTCGTAGTGGAGGCAGGATCGGACGGGAACACCGTCCTGGACTCCGGGACCGACAGCCAAGTGGCGGCCGACAGGAGCGCCAACGCCATTCGCGCCACCCCGGAGATCGGGGCCTGATCACTCGAGGTCGTCGGCGCCAGCGGAACCGGCGTCGACGACCGGTCGCTTCGGCGCACGTGGAGGGACGCGATCACCGCCGGTGGCATGCTCCTCGTCGAGGACCGTGCGGGTGCGGGAATGCCGCTCACCTGCGCCGGGATCAGCCGATCGTCCAACCCGTGGCCTGGCCTCCGGCCGCATATGCGCTCGTGACCGGCGCGACGGGTCCCCCCAGCACGCCTCCGGTGGTCACCGCTTCGAGCACAGGCCCGTCGATGACGACGTCGACGGAGCCGCCCGCATGGGGTGCACGCCACGTCTCCGCGCCAGCTCGTGCGAGCAAGACCTCGGTGCCGTCCCAGAGCAGGGTCGTCGACGGCGCGAGCTCGAGCCGATCGCCGGCAGCCCCCGGCGTCCACGTGACCTTGACCGGGTCCCCGGTCAGGCCAGCGAGGTCGACCATGCGGCCGGGGGCCGCCGCCCATGCGGGGTGCGGCAGCACGACGAGCCGACCATCGCGGACGTCGAGCAGGTGCGGAAGGCTGAGCGCGCTGCTCCAACCCGCCTGAGCGTCGGACACGCCGCGCATCCAGAACATCAGGCAGGGACGCCCCTCCTCATCCCGGAAGAACGAGGGAGCGTAGTAGGAGCCACCGAAGCTGATCTGACCCCAGTCGTGGGCGTCGAAGCGGCCGTCGGCGTAGTCGCCGATGCCATAGCCGGCGTAGTAGAGCACGTCGGCGTCCCACACCGAGCTGATGAGGACATGCCGCCCGCCCACGTCGATGATCTGCGGGCACTCCCACAGCGCACCCATCCACACCGGCTCGACCTCACTCGAGGCCCGCCTCGCCGTGACACCGTCGTACTGCCACGTCTCGAGGTCGGTGGACGTGTAGGTGACCGCCAGCGCGTCCCCCGTCGACGTCCCCGCACCGACGAACATCCGCCAACCGTCGCCCTCCTGCCTGACGAACGGATCTCGGAAGACGACGATGTCCAGATCGGCTGGCGCGTCCACGAGGAACTCGCCCTTCTCCCACCCATCCCAACTCTCGTCCGTTGGGCGCGCGACACGGATGCGACCGAGGGCATAATCGCTCGCGATGGTGGAGGTGTAGAAGATGCGCGCCCCGTCCTCCGCCTCGACGAGGCTGCCGGTCCAGATCCCGTCATCGCCTTGACCTGGCGCCAATGCGGCCGGACGGCGCTCCCAGTGAAGCAGGTCGGATCCGACCGCGTGGCCCCAGTGACAGTTCGGCGCCCAGACGGTGCTGCCCGGTACGAACTGGTGGAACAGGTGGTACCGGCCCTCGTGGAACGTAATGCCGTGCGGATCGTTCATCCATCCGGACTCGACGGTGAAGTGGATGCTTGGCCGCGGGCCGTCCGGGGCAGCGAGGTCAGAAGCGTTCGAGGGACGCTGATCTGCGCCGCTGGTGATGGATGTCATACTCGTGACAATACGTTTTGCCAAAACGTATTGTCAATCGCCCGCATCTCGTGCATGCTGGCCTCGACCAGCAGTCCGCTGCCGCCGCCCCTCCCCCAGCCCCGCAACCCGCTCTCGATTGGAGCCGAAGTAATGTCGCTTCGCAGAACACCCGCGCGCACCCCGCGCCGAGCCTCGCGGCTCCTCGCCATCCCTGCTCTCTCACTCGCCGCCATCACGGCCCTCACCGGCTGCGGCGTAGGCGGTGGCTCCACTACATCGAGTGGCGGAGATTCCCTGACCGTTCTCGTGGAGGCCGGCGGGCACGGTGAGCTCCAGCCCATCGCCGACGAGTTCGCGAAGGACACGGGCACCTCGATCGACTTCGTGGAGCTGCCCTACGACGGCCTCTACAACCGCCTCAACAGCGAGTTCTCCTCCGGAAGCGTGTCGTTCGACGTCGCGGCCCTCGACGCGATTTGGCTTCCCGCCTTCGCCGGCGCCGTGACCCCGCTCGACGACCTCTTCACGGACGACGTCAAGGCGGACCTGTTCCCCTCGCTCGTCTCCGAGGCGGACGTCGACGGCAACTACGTGGGCCTGCCCGCATGGACCAACTCCGAGATCCTCTACTACCGCACGGACCTCTTCGAGGACCCTGCCCAGCAGGCGGCGTTCAAGGCCGAGTACGGCTACGACCTCGTACCGCCCACCACCTGGCAGCAGTACAGCGATGCCGCCGCGTTCTTCACGCAGGACACCGACGGTGACGGTACGACCGACCTGTACGGGACCGACGTGAAGGGCGCCGTCGAGACGGAGTGGCTCGCCACCCTGTCACAGACCGGCGAGACCACCATGGTCGCGGACGCCGACGGAGCTGTCTCGCTGGGCGATGCGAACAGCAAGAAGGCCCTCGACTTCTACACGAGCCTCCTGCCCTACGCGCCTCCCGGTGCCGCCCAGCTCGACTGGGCAGGTGCCCAGAACCTGTTCAACCAGGGCCAGACCGCCATGATGCGCTTCTGGGCCCACGCGTACCGACAGATCCCGGCGGATGCGGCCGTCGCCGGCAACGTGGGAGTCGCTCCGATGATCGGCGGAGACGCCGGCCCCGCGGGAGTCCCCGGCGCCTGGTACCTCTCCGTCGCGAAGGCGAGCACGAAGCAGGACAAGGCCCTGGAGTTCCTCCAGTACGCCTACGACAACAACGAGCTCAGCGCCGACACCGACCTCGGCCTCGCGGCCCGGATCTCCGTCCTCGAGAAGTACCAGGACGTCGAGGGCTACGAGAACTACAAGCCGCTCCTCGATACGCTCAACGCCTCCGCCACCCTCCCCCGCCCCGCGGTCCCGGAGTGGCAGCAGATCGTCGACACGGTCCTGATCCCCATGCTGCAGAAGTCCGTGGAGCCCGGCGCCGACAACCAGCAGCTGCTCGACGACGCCAAGAAGCAGGTCGAATCCTTGGTGGCCGAGTGAGCTCCACCACCGAGGCGCGTTCCGTGAGCGGGAGGCGAGCGGGGTCTGTCCCGTCCAGCCTCCCGCCGCGACGGACGCGCCGCTACCTCACCGACCGCCACTTCGCCACGCTGCTCATGGTGCCGGCGACGATCTTCCTGGCGATCTTCGTCGGGTGGCCCCTCCTGCAGTTCGTCGCCGACTCGTTCTTCTCCATCAACCCGATCGCCGGGACCCGCGAGTTCATCGGTTTCGGGAACTACATCGCCGCGCTCGGATCACCGGACTTCGTCAACGCCTCCTGGCGGACGCTCGTCTACACGCTCATCGTCATCACCTTCGAGTTCGTCCTCGGCCTGGGAGTCGCGCTGCTCTTCACCGCCCTCGGCGACGCGTCCCGGGTCTTCCGTACGATCTTCCTGTACCCCCTGATGATCGCGCCCATCGTGGCCGGGCTCCTCTGGCGATTCCTTCTGATCGACAACTTCGGCATCGTCAACGAGATCCTCGCCTCGGCCGGGCTCCTGTCCTCACCCGGACAGATCGCCTGGCTGAGCGACCCGTCCATCGCGCTGTTCTCCGTCGCCATCCCGGACATCTGGCTGACGACATCGTTCATCACGCTCGTGCTGTTCGCCGGTCTGCAGAACATCCCCGGCGATGTCATCGAGGCCGCGCGCCTCGATGGCGCACGCTATCCGGTGCTCCTCTTCCAGATCGTGATCCCGCTCCTGCGCCCGGTGATCGCCGTCGCCCTGATCCTCCGGGGCATCGACGCAGCACGCGCATTCGACGTGATCCTCATCCAAACCAACGGCGGACCCCAGCAGAGCACCGAGACGATGTCGCTGCTGATCTACCGCACCATGATCCGATTCGGCGACCCCGGCCTCGCAAGTGCGATGGGGACCATGTACCTCATCGTCCTGCTCGGTATCGCCCTCTTCGCGATCCTCAAGATCTGGCGACCCGGCGGAGAGACGAATTCATGAACGGTCTAGAGACAACCCGCATCGGCCCACGCACGATTATCTGGATCGCCCTGGCGCTAGCCGTCATCCTGTACGGATTCCCATTCGTCTACATGCTCTTCACATCCCTGAAGACACCGCTCGAGACGATCGCGGTCCCTCCACGGATCCTGCCCACGCAGTGGACGCTCGACAACTACGCCGCGGCACTGGGCCGTGACGGTGTCGTTGCGTCGTTCATCAACAGCATCATCACCGCCGTGCTCAGCACCGCCGTCTCCCTCGTGCTGGCGATTCCCGCCGCGTACGCGGTCACCAGATTCCGCACCCGGCTGGGACGCATCTTCATCATCGGCGCGCTCGTCATGCGCATGGTCCCGCCGATCGTCGTCGGCGCCCCGATGGTGTCGATCTTCCGCACGCTCGGGATCGCGGACACGTCCCTCGCTCTGGCGATCGCACACACGACCATCTCGCTCCCCCTCTCGATCTGGCTCATGTCGAGCTTCTTCGAAGCGGTCCCGGGCGAGCTGGAGGAAGCTGCGAAGATTGACGGCGCGAGCCGACTCGGGGCGCTCTGGCGCATCGTGATCCCCGTCACCGCCGGCGGCGTCGCGGTCACAGCGATCTTCGCCTTCCTCGCCTCGTGGAACGAGTTCCTGTTCGCGCTCCTGCTGACCGCGGTACGCGCGCAGACCACCCCGATCGTGATCGCCAACTTCCAGACCCAGTTCGGTCTGGACTGGGGCGCGATGACAGCCCTTGCCGTCCTGTACTCGCTCCCCGTCATCCTGCTCACCCTCGTGCTGCAGCGGCACATCGTCGCGGGTCTCACCCTCGGCGCTGTCAAGGGCTGACAGCGGGATGGACCCGGGAAGGGGCCGCGACCCGTCCTGCCGGCGCGAGCTCCGTGGCGCGCGACCGATAGTCTCGCTGTCTGAGCGATGAAGGGTGTGGAAGACGTGGCCCGAAAGGCAATCGGCATCCGCGACGTCGCCCGCGAGGCCGGCGTCTCGGTCACAACCGTGTCCCACATCCTCAACGATGTGGAGTCAGCGAGGGCAAGCGAGGAGACTCGCGAGCGCGTCCGCGAAACTGCGGCGCGTCTCGGTTACGGGGCCAATCGGATCGCTCGGAGCCTGCGGCGACAGCAGACGGAGATGATCGGCTTCATCAGCGAAGAGATCGCCACGACTCCCCACGCGGGACGGATCATCCTCGGCGCGCAGGAAGCGGCCCGGATTCACGGGCTCACGCTGGTCGTGATCAACACCGTCCGGGAGTCCTCCGATCTCAGCAAGGACATCCGGACCCTCCTCGACCAACAGGTCGACGGCATCCTCTTCGCCACCATGTTCCACCGCGAGGTCTCCTTGCCCGAGACGCTCCTCACTGTGCCGACCGTCCTGATCGACGCACGTGACAGCGACGGTCGCATCCCCTCCGCGATCCCCGACGAGGTAGGCGGAGCGAAGGCGGCGGTGTCCGAGCTGGTCTCGGCGGGGCACAGCCGCATCGCCTTTCTGAACAACAGGGACGACGTCCCGGCCACCCGACTTCGCCTCCAGGCGTACCGCGAGGTCCTCGCCGAAGCAGGAATACCCGTGGACGAGTCCCTCATCGTCGACGAGCTCTCGGAGAGCGCCGGCGGCTATCGGGCGGGGAAGCAGCTGCTGGAACGCAGCGACCGCCCGACGGCGCTGTTCTGCTACAACGACCGCATGGCCATGGGCGCCTACCGCGCAGCGGCCGAGCTGCGTCTCGAGATCCCGCGTGACCTCTCGGTCGTCGGGTTCGACAACCAGGAGATCATCGCGGAGGGCCTGTATCCGCCCCTCACCACAGTCGCTCTTCCGCACTACGAGATGGGCGCCTGGGCGGTGAACACCCTCGTCGACCTGCTCGCCGGGCGAGAGTCGGAACTGCTCCTCGCATCGCACCCCGTACTCCTTTCCTGTCCGCTGGTCCGCCGCGACTCCGTACAAGCACCGCCACGGGTCGCCGACCCTTCAGCTGCCTAAGCCGTTCGACCGCGCCGCCGCACCCACTGGGGCCGCCCTGGCACGCCTCCCGGTCCCCGTGGCGCTGTCCCAACGACCTCGCCAGAACCCGAAAGGCCTCCATGAACTCGACTACGCCTAGCCCTCCTGAATCCACCGTTGTCGTGCTCGGTGACGTCCTAATCGACGAGATGCGCACTCCGACCGAATCGATCGACGTCCCCGGCGGCTCCGCGCTCAACGTCGCCGTGGGCCTCGCGGTCCTCGGTATCCGGCCCCTCCTCGTCGGCATGGTCGGCGACGACGCGTCCGGCGCCCTGATCCGTGCGCACGTCCACGCACACGACGTCCCCCTGCTGTCCACCCCGGCGCCCCTCGGCACAGGACGCGCCATCTCTGACCGCGCCGCCGGGGAGCCTCGCTACTCGTTCTCCCAGGCATCTCGAAGCCGATCGCTCGTGCCAACGAGCGAGGCACGGCAGGCAATCGGTCGCGCTGACGTGGTGGTCATCAGCGGTTTCCCCTTTGACGATGCGAGTGAGGTCGCGACGCTTCAGGAGCTACTGCGACCAGGTGCGAAAGTCATGATCGACGCAAACCCGCGCTCCGGACTCCTCCACGAGCGCGCAGCTTTCGCCGATGGACTGCTGACGATCGCTCCTCGCGCAGACCTCGTCAAGATGGGCGAAGAGGACGCCGAGCTGGTGTTCAGTGCATCGCTACCCGAGACAACGGCGCTCATCCTGGATGCCGGCGCCAGGGCCGTCCTCGAGACCATGGGCTCAGGTGGTGCCGCGATCGTGACTCCCACCGACCGGGTCACTGTGCCGATCACTACGGCTGCGGGTCCCGTCATTGACACCATGGGCGCCGGCGACGCCACTTTCGCCACAGTCGTCGCGTCATTAGCTACTTCGGGCGACAGAGTCCCCGAAGCGCCGGAAGTAATGCTCAGCCGCGCTATGGCAGTCGCTGCCGCCACGGTTCGGTCTCCCGGAGGTCTTCTCAGACTGCCTGAGTAGCTCCCTCGCCCCTTACTGCCCGGCCCGCGGTCGCCTCGCAGTGGCTTCCACGTGCTCGAGATTCCTCGGGTCAGGCGCTTTCTCGTAGATGCGGTGAGCGGCAGGGGACGAGATTGATCATGGCCGGCCGTCCGCGTCATCGATCTCGAGGATGCCGATGGCTCGCATTCCGAGGCTATGCGTGATGTGCGCCTGCGACAACTCGGCGGCGCGCTGCGCATCACCGGCGACGATGGAATCCCTCAGTGAGGAGTGCTGTCGGTGGACCCGCTCGCGGTCGTCCTCGCCGGGTGTCCACGTCCGCAGGGCGCGCTGCCGATACAGGTCGCTCTTGTCCCAGATACCGTCCAGGATCCCGGTGAGCGTGGGGTTCGCGGCGGCCGTGTAGATCGCCCGATGGAAAGCGCGGTGCGCGGCAAGCGCTTCCTCGGATGCAGCGCCCGTGAGCGGATGCAACACCGTGAGGGCAGCGTCGATGCGGGCGACGTCGTCGCCCGTCCGTCGCTCGGCCGCGAGACGGCATGCGAGGGGGTCCACCTGCGCGCGCACCTCGAACAGGTTCTGCGCCTCTTCAACAGAGAGCGTGGTCACTCGAGCGTCCCGGTGCGTCCCCAGCACGACGAGCCCCTCGGTCGCGAGCCGCTTCAGCGCCTCTCGGAGAGGCGTGGTGCTCAGCCCCATCTCCCCCGCGATGCGCGCCTGCCCGATCACTGACCCCGGCGGGTAGTCCCCGGCGAGGATCCGTCGTCGGACGACGTCGTACGCCATCTCGCTCTTGCTGCGGAACACGGGCTCCGCAGGCGCGCCTGTCTGCATGCTCCCGACGATACCGCGAGGACATTGCAGCTTGCAGCGTGCAGGCTATAACCTTGCAGTCGAGATCAAGGAGGATCGATGCGCATCGGAACAGACATCCGTACAGAGGTCCTGCCGACCGCGCTCGGGGAACTGAAGATCTGGCCGGTGGATGCCGTGCCCGATTCCGATGGGCTCCCCTTCGCGCACCGGATCATCCTCGAGAACCTCCTTCGCCACCACGACGACAGCATCGTGACGGAGGCGGACGTGCAGGCCGTCATCTCCGGTGGCGTCGGAACGCATGACATCGCGTTCCACCCGGCCCGCGTGTTCCTGCACGACACGAACGGCGTGCCCGTCCTCACCGACCTCGCCGCCATGCGCGACTCCCTGGCCGCGCGGGGCATCGACCCCGCGTCGCTCGACGTGCACGTGCCCGCGCACCTGACCGTGGATCACTCCGTCGTCACCGACTTCTTCGCGCGCCCCGACGCCCCCGCACTCAACGTGCGGCGCGAGTACGAGCGGAACGAAGAGCGGTACCGCTTCATCAAGTGGGGCAAGCAGGCCTTCACCGGCCTCGAGGTGGTGCCCCCAGGCGCGGGGATCATGCACCAGGTGAACGTCGAGTACCTCGCGGACGTCATCACCGTGCGCGACGGTCGGGCGTTCCCGGACACCGTCGCGGGAACCGATTCGCACACGACGATGGTGAACGGGCTCGGCGTCCTCGCCTGGGGTGTCGGCGGGATTGAGGCCGAGGCCGCGATGCTCGGCGAGCCGGTCACCATGGTCATCCCGCCCGTCGTCGGCGTCGAGCTCGTGGGGCGGCTCCGTCCCGGGGTGACGGCCACGGATCTCGTCCTCACGCTCACCGAGCGGATGCGGGCCCTCGGTGTCGTCGGGCAGATCGTGGAGTTCCACGGCGCTGGGGTCGCCGGGGTGTCCCTCGCGACGCGCTGCACGATCGCGAACATGAGCCCGGAGTTCGGCTCTACGGCGGCGGTGTTCCCCATCGATGCGATCACGATCGACTTCCTCCGCGTCACGGGCCGGCCGGAGGAGCACGTGCAGACGGTCGAGGCCTACGCACGCCGGCAGGGGCTGTGGCACGACCCGGTCCAGGTCGCACGGTACGACCGTCGCGTGGTCGTGGACCTCGACGAGATCACGCCGAGCCTCGCAGGACCCCGGCGTCCCCAGGACCGCGTGGAGCTCGGGGATGCCCCTGCCGCATCCGCACGTGAGCTCGAGGACGCGCACCGCGTCGCTCCGCTTCGCGGCGCCTCGCGTGCGCCGGCGATTCCGGATGGGGCCGTCGCCATCGCCTCCATCACGAGCTGCACGAACACCTCGAATCCGGCGGTCATGATCGCCGCGGGCTTGCTCGCGCGGAACGCCGTCGCACGGGGCCTCGGCTCAAAGCCCTGGGTGAAGACGAGCCTCGCCCCCGGCTCCCGTGTCGTCACGGACTACCTGGCCGCGGCGGGGCTCATGGCGCCGCTGGAGGATCTCGGCTTCGGGCTCGTCGGCTACGGGTGCATGACCTGCATCGGGAACTCCGGGGAGCTGCTCGCCCCGGTGCAGGACGCGATCCGCGACGACGGCGTGGTCGTCGCCTCCGTGCTGTCCGGCAACCGCAACTTCGACGGCCGCATCAACAACGACGTCGGCATGAACTTCCTTGCCTCCCCGCCCCTGGTCGTCGCGTACGCGATCGCGGGATCCATGGACGTCGACCTGACCACCGACCCGCTCGGCACCGACCCGGAGGGGCGGCCCGTGCACCTCGCGGACATATGGCCGAGCGACACCGAGATCCAGGACGTCGCCTCCCGCTCGATCACGCCGGAGATGTACACCGAGGCGTACGCGACCATCTTCGACGGCGACGAGAACTGGCAGGCCCTCGACGCCACGGACGGACCCACCTTCCAGTGGGACCCGGCCTCGACCTACCTGCAGTCGCCCCCATTCCTCCAGCCGGAACTGACAACGCCCATCACCGACATAGTCGGCGCCCGCGCGCTGCTGCGCCTCGGGGACTCGGTCACCACCGACCACATCTGCCCAGCCGGCCGCATCCCAGCCGACAGCGCAGCCGGCCGCCTCCTCCTCGAGCGCGGGGTCGCCGTCCGGGAGCTCAGCAGCTACGCGGCCCGCCGCGGCAACTGGCAGGTGATGCAGGTCGGCGGCTTCGCCAACCCGCGCCTCGCCAACGCGCTCGTGCCGGCGGGCTCCGGCGGCATGACCCGCGACCTGTCAGCCGTCGCCGACCCTGCCGACGCACCGATCCGGCCGGTGCACGAGGTCGCAGCGTCGGCCGCGGCACGCGGTGTGCCCTCGATCGTGCTGGCCGGACGCGAGTACGGCACCGGCTCCTCCCGCGACTGGGCCGCGAAGGTCACGAGGCTCCTCGGCGTCCGCGCCGTCATCGCCCGCTCCTTCGAGCGCATCCACCGCTCCAACCTCGTCGGCATGGGGGTCCTCCCCCTGCAATACGCTCCCGACGAGAGCGCCGAGACACTCGGCCTGGACGGCACCGAGACCTTCACCATCGTCGGGTTGTCAGCCGATCAACCCGTCCCCGAGACCCTCGAGGTCCTGGCCGTGCATCCCACCACAGACGCCATCACGCGGTTCACCGTCCGCTCCCGCGTCGACACCGCCCTCGAGCAGCTCTACCTCCAAGCGGGAGGGGTCCTCCCCTACGCGCTCGAACGCGTCGCAGCGCGTGCCACCCCCGTCCAACCCTGACCCACCGATCACGACCACCACGGAACAACGGAGTTTCCATGTCGAGTCCCCACGCAAGGCCACCCGGCCGCCGCGTCATCCGCATCACCCTGGGGGTCGTCGCCGTCGGCGTCATCGCCTCCGCCGGCGCCCTGTCGGTGAGCCGCTCCACGGCCGCCGAGGACGTCAGCGCACGCCTGACCCTCATCGCCCCCGCCGGCCCCGGCGGCGGCTGGGACGGCTTCGCCCGGGAACAGCAGCAGGCCCTGCGCACCGCGGGCCTCGTCGGCAACGTGCAGGTCGTGAACATCCCCGGCGCCGCCGGCACCATCGGCCTCAGCACCTTCACCACCATGACCGGAGAGAGCGACACTCTCCTGATCACCGGATCCGGGATGACTGGAGGGATCGCCCTAAACGACTCCCCCGTCGGCTACGACGACGTGCACCCCATCGCCCGGTTCGCCGAGGACTACGACGTCATCGTCGTCCCCGCGGACTCCCCCCACACCACGCTCGAGGAGCTCGTCGACGCGTGGGCCGCCGACCCGGGCGCGATGCCGTGGTCCGGCGGGTCGGCCGGCACCATCGACCACCTCCTCATCGCGGAGCTCGCGCAGACGGCAGGCATCCCGCCCGCGGAGCTCACCTACATCCCCAAGTCCGGCGGCGGCGAGGCCATCCAGGCGCTGCTCAACGGAACCGTCGACGCCGTCGCCACCGGCTACAACGACGTCTCCGACCAGATCGACTCCGGGCGCGTGCGCGCACTGGCGGTCAGCAGCCCCCAGGAGCTCGACGGCATCGACATCCCCACCATCACCTCGCAGGGCTACGACGTCGAGGTCGCCAACTGGCGCGGCGTCCTGGCCGCCCCCGGCGTCTCCGACGACGCCCTCGCCCAGCAGCTGCAGATCCTCACCGACCTCCGTGAGAGCGACGAGTGGGCCGACGTCCTGGAGCGGATGAAGTGGGAGGACGCATGGCTGACCGGCCCCGAGCTCGACGCGTTCCTCGACGAGGACATGGCCCGCACCCAGGCCCTCCTGACGGAGCTCGGACTGTGAGCGCCACCACGGACACGACCCAGGACGGACCCGTCCATGACGGACCGCCCGAGGACACGGGCTCGCGTTCCTGGTGGACGGGACGCGCGGGACTCGTCTTCCCCGCGATCCTCGCCGCCGTCGCCACCTACCTCCTCATCGGGCAGCTCACGATGCAGGTCGCACCCGACTCGGACCTGCCCGGCCCCCGCTTCTTCCCCGGCATCGTCATCGCGCTGCTCTACCTCTTCGCCGTCCTCCAAGCGGCATCGCTCCTGCGCACCCCCGAACCGCCCGGCGACCTGCACGGGGACCTCCGCACCATGGAGATCACCGTCGTCGAGGACGCACGCCCCTGGCGCTGGTACAGCGACTGGTCCCGGCTCGCCTGGGCCATCGGCGGGTTCGCGGCGTTCATCCTGCTCCTCGAACCGATCGGCTGGATCCTCTCCGCCGGCCTCCTGTTCTGGAGCATGACGCGCGCGTTCGTCGCGCCGCACCCGAAGCGGGACGTGCTCGTCGCGCTCGCCTTCTCCTCACTGCTCTACCTCGTGTTCGCCGGGCTGCTCTCGGTGAACCTGCCCGCCGGAGCGATCTTCGGAGGAGGGAACTGACATGGACGCCATCACCAACCTCATCGGAGGGTTCGCAGGAGCCCTCACCCCCATGAACCTGCTCTGGGTCCTCGTGGGCTGCATCCTCGGCACCGCCGTCGGCGTCCTGCCGGGGCTCGGATCCTCCATGGCCGTGGCGCTGCTGCTGCCCATGACCTTCGCCCTGGATCCCAGCGGCGCGTTCATCCTGTTCGCCGGCGTCTACTTCGGCGGCCTGTTCGGCGACTCGACCATGGCGATCCTGATGAACACACCAGGACAGTCCTCCGCCATCGCCTCCACCTTCGAAGGCCACGCCATGGCGAGATCCGGCCGGGCACCACAGGCCCTGGCCACGGCAGCGATCGGCGCGTTCATCGGCGGCTTCGTCTCCTCCCTCTGCGTCGTGTTCCTCGCCCCCGCCCTGGCGGAGCTGTCGACCAGCTTCGGTCCCGCGGAGTACGTGGCCCTCGCGCTGTTCGCGTTCATCGCGACCTCGTCGATCGTCGCCGGCTCGGTCGTGACCGGGCTCGCGAGCCTCAGCCTCGGCCTTGCGATCTCCTCCGTCGGCATCGACTCCGTCACCGGCACCGAGCGCTTCACCGCCGGGATCCCCGAGCTCTTCGACGGGATCTCCCTCGTCACCGTGACCGTCGCGGTCCTCGCCCTCGGTGAGGTGTTCCGCGTCGTGTCCCGGGCCCGCCGCGAGCCCTCGCACCTCTCGGTCATCTCGAGCCGTCGCCCCCGCCTCTCGCGGGCGGAGATCGCCGAAGCGGCACCCGCCTGGGCGCGCGGCACGCTCCTCGGGCTGCCCTTCGGGGTGATCCCGGTCGGCGGCGCGGAGGTCCCGACCTTCATGGCCTACAGCGTGGAGAAGACCCTCGACAAGCGCCGGAAGACGCCGCGCTTCGGCACCGGTGCCATCCGGGGGCTCGCCGCCCCCGAGGCCGCCGGCAACGCCACCACCGGCACCGCGATGGCGTCGCTGCTCGCGCTCGGCCTCCCGGTCTCCTCCACCGCGGCCATCATGCTCGCCGCGTTCCAGCAGTACGGGATCCAGCCAGGGCCCCTGCTGTTCGACCGCGCCCCCGACCTCGTCTGGGGGCTGCTGGCGAGCTTCTTCATCGCCATGGTCGTGCTGCTGATCCTCAACCTGCCGCTCGCGCCGCTCTGGGCGAAGCTCGTGGACATCCCCCGCAAGTACCTCTACCCCGGCATCGCGGTGTTCTGCGCCATGGGCGTGTTCGCGACCTCCAACTCGGTCTTCGACCTCTGGATGCTGCTCGCGCTCGGGATCGTCGGCTTCGCCATGCGGCGCTTCGGCA
>Ga0265780_10004248_pt1 | contig 18531 bp, 13 predicted proteins | sample P1T30metagenome_FD_192432 | JGI IMG/M metagenome (GOLD analysis project Ga0265780, IMG submission 192432) | Plant litter microbial communities from East Loma Ridge, Irvine, California - P1 T30 | ecosystem: Environmental > Terrestrial > Plant litter > Unclassified | place: USA: California...
CGGGCACCTGATTTGCTACCGAGACGTAACCGAGCGCCACCGCCGCGCCGCGCAGCTCCGCACCGTCTCGTTTATCCCGCAGCAAAATCCCAACCCGTTGTTGCGCCTCGACGCTACCGGACGGGTGGTACACGCCAACCCCGCCGCCGAGCCGTTGGTCCAGACCTTGGCCACTGCCGCGCCCCACGAGTGGCGTCAGCACTTGGTTGAGTTGGCCGATGTGGCCCTTCACACTGCCCGGCAGCACCAGCGGGAACTGGCCATTGCGGGCCATCACTTTCTGTGTACCGCCCTCGCCCTACCCGGTGAATCCTTGGTAACGCTTTACCTCACCGACATCACGGCTTGGCGGCAGGCCGAAGAAAAAATGGCCCGGCAACAGGAGTTCTACGAGTCCGTTCTCAATTACCTACCCGTCGATATTGCCGTTTTCGATGCCAACCACCGCCACCTGTTTATCAATCCATCCTCAATTTCGGACCCTGACCTGCGCCGACAGGTTATTGGCATGACCAACGCGGAGTACTTCGCGTTTCGGCAGCGCCCGGCGGCAATGGGCGCCATGCGAGACCAGTATTTTCGGCAGGCCGTGCGCACGCGCACCGATGTATCGTGGGAAGAAACCCTGCCCGGGCCTAATGGTCCCAAACGTGTGTTGCGTACTCTGCGGGCTGTTTTTGCTGCCGACGATACCCTGCGCCTGGTGGTGGGCTCCGGCATCGACATCACGGCCCGCTACGCCGCCGAAGAGCGGCAGCGGCAGAGCGAAGCACTGTTGCGCGAGCAGCAGAATTTTATTCGCCTGATTGTGGATACGCTGCCCAGCACCTTGTACGTCATGAACCAGGAAGGGCAAGTGGTTTTTCACAACGCGGCCTTCGATGAACTGGCGGCTAAGAGCTCGCACCGCCATCCCATCCAGCTGCAGGATACCCAGGTGCGGCAAGAGGCGCTGCAACTGGTGGCTTGGCGCCAGCAGGTGATGGAAACCCGCAAGCCCATGGATGTGGAGTTGCCGCTCACCATGAAATCGGGCGAAACCTGCCACCTGCATGTGCACCTCCGCCCGCTCGACCGTGCCAATGGCCAGCGTGAGGTGCTCGTGGTGGGCACCGACATCACTGCCCTTAAACTGGCTCAGCAGGCTGCCGATGCTAATGCCAAAGCCAAGGAAGCCTTCTTGGCGCGCATGAGCCACGAAATCCGTACGCCCCTCAATGGCGTGCTCGGCATGGCGCTGCTGCTGCAGAAAACGCCCCTCACCCCGGCACAGCAGGAGTATCTGGCCACTATGCAGCGCGCTGGCCAGCACTTACTCACCTTGGTGAATGATGTGCTCGACCTCGCCAAAATCACTTCTCACCATCTCGAACTAGACCATGCGCCCTTCGATGTGGCCATGCTGCTGCGCAGCGCCAGCCAAACCATGGCTGCCCTTGCCAGCCAGAAGGGCCTGCGCCTTGAAATGGAAACGCCGCCATTGCCGGAAATCCGGGTGCTGGGCGACGTCTACCGCCTCCACCAAGTGTTGCTCAACCTGCTGTCCAACGCCCTCAAGTTCACGGAAGAAGGTTGCGTTAGCTTTGGAGCAGCCCTCGTGGGGGCCACGCCCGAGGCCCTTAGCCTGCGCTTCTGGGTGCAGGACACTGGCTTGGGCATTGCTCCCGAGCAGCAGGAACGCATCTTTGAGTCGTTTGCCCAGGCCAGCTCCGATACCAGCCGGCACTTTGGCGGCACAGGCCTGGGGCTGGCCATCAGTGAGCAGCTGGTGCAGCAGATGGGCGGCATGCTGCGCCTGTGCAGCCAACCGGGAGAGGGAACCACATTTTCGTTTACGCTGGCCCTGCCATTAGTGACTGAGGCCCCCGCAGCCAACCCCGCGCCGGCTGCTGCCAGCTACGAGGGCTTGCGGGGGCTTCAAGTGTTGTTGGCTGAGGATAATATTGTGAACCAGTGCATTGCCCGGGCGCTACTCGAATACTGGGGTGTGCAGGTCTCGGCCGTCGGCACTGGTCCAGAGGCTTTGGCTGAGCTTCGGGAGCACGACTTCGATGCGGCGTTGCTCGATATTAGAATGCCCGGGTTGAGTGGAGTAGAGGTCACGACGGCCATTCGTCAGGATGCTAATGCTCAACGGGCGGCCATTCCCATCATTGCGCTCACGGCCAATGCTTTTGCGGCCGACCGTGAGCACTATTTGGCCGTGGGCATGAATGGCTGCGTCACCAAACCCTTCGAGGAAGCCGACCTCTGCCAGCTCTTGCTACAGCTAACCGGCCGCGCGGCCCCCACTACTTCCTGATGCTACCTGTGTATAACGCCGGTCTGCCTAGCAGGGCAATAGTAATACGCCAGTAATACGCCGCACCTATGGATTATTAAGCGAAACGACTTCACCTAAAAACCGAAAAACCCCGCCTGCTCATTGCAAACGGGGTTTAAAGTGGAGATGCAGGGATTCGAACCCTGGTCCAGACAAGGAAATCAACGTGCTTTCTACGTGCGTATCTATGCTTGGATTTTCATGGTGGTACAGGCGCACATCAGGCCTTTGCACCGCCCCTAGCTGCAGTTGGGTTTCGCCCCCGAGTCACAGCTCCCCGAAGGCTATTTTCTACTTACGACGCTCCGAACTCCCAGGTGTAGAAACTTACCCGGGCGGAACGATGGCAATTACCTAATTCTGAACTAGGCAGCCATGGCGTACGAATAGTCGCCAGTTGTTGTTTGATAGATTTTTTGACAGGAGAGCTTCCATCAACTCCTGGCACGCTTACCCGCAATTTGCGCAAGCTGTCAATTCCGGTCATCCCCAAATGGTAAAGAACGAGTCCCACAGTTGCCTCGAAAGGCTAAGCGGGCTGCGAAGGTACGCGGTAGAAGGGAAACGATGGGAGAGGAGGGAAGGTTTCGGGAGTTTTGGGTGTTTGTTGAGGTGGAAGAGGAGATAAAAAGAACGTCATGCCGAGCGCAGCGCAGCATCTTGCCCGCTTCGTTGCAAACAGTGAATTAGTTACGCGGGCAAGATGCTTTGCTGCGCGCTGCATGACCGTTCGGATGCCATCACAGCCGGGCAAAACCGCTTCCAAAGCCGCCCTTTTCTGGGTAACTTTGTAGATAGAACTTATGGATAATTTCGTCGTTTCGGCCCGCAAATACCGTCCTTCCACGTTTCGCAGCGTGGTGGGGCAGCAGCACGTCACTACCACGCTGCAAAACGCCATTCAGAGCCACCACCTGGCCCAGGCGTTCCTGTTTTGCGGCCCCCGCGGTGTAGGCAAGACCACCTGCGCCCGCATCTTGGCCAAAACCATTAACTGCACCAACCTCAGCCCCGAAACCGAGGCCTGCGGGCAGTGCGCTTCCTGCGTGGCCTTCCAGGAAAACGCCTCGTTCAATGTGCATGAACTGGATGCGGCCTCGAACAACTCGGTCGAAGACATCCGCTCGCTGGTGGAGCAGGTGCGCTACGCCCCGCAGGCTGGCAAATACAAGATTTATATTATTGATGAGGTGCACATGCTCTCGAACGCGGCCTTCAATGCGTTTCTGAAGACGCTGGAGGAGCCGCCGAGCTACGCCATTTTCATCCTTGCCACCACCGAGCGCCACAAGATTATTCCCACCATCCTGTCGCGCTGCCAGATTTTCGATTTCAGCCGCATTCGGGTAGAGGACATGCGCGGGCACTTGCGCTACGTGGCCACCCAGGAAGGCATCACCGCCGAAGACGACGCCCTGCACCTGCTGGCCCAGAAGGCCGACGGTGGCCTGCGCGATGCCCTGTCAATGTTCGACCAGATGGTGACCTTCGGCGGTAACAATCTGACCTATAAAGAGGTGGTGCAAAACCTGCACATCCTCGACTATGACTACTACTTCCGCCTCATCGACAGCCTGCTGACCGAAAACCTCTCGGCAGCATTATTGCTTCTCGATGAGGTAATGCAGAACGGCTTCGACCTACACAACTTCGTGGTAGGAACTGCCGAGCACCTGCGCGGCCTGCTCGTATGCAAAGACGCTGTGACGGTGCAGCTGCTGGAAGTGTCCGATGGCATCAAGCAGAAGTACGTGCAGCAGGCCCAGGCCGCGCCGCTGGCTTTCCTGCTCTCCGCCCTCAACCTCATCAGCCAGTGCGACCGGGAGTTCAAGCAAGCCAAAAACCAGCGCCTCCACGTCGAGCTGGCCCTGATGAAGCTGGCCTACCTGAACGGGGCTGTGCAGTTCGTCCGTGAGTTGAGCCCCGCCAACGGCGAGGCTAAAAAAAAAACTAGCAGCCTGAATGGTGCTGCGGAAGTTGCCACACCAAGTAATAATGGCAGCAACGGTCAGGCGCAACCAGCTTCGGTAGCAGCGACCACGCCTATGGTTTCGGTGCCTGTGCCAGCCGCATCCGTTGCTCACGCTGCACCGGCCGCCTATGCTACCGAATCGCCAGCTGCGCCATACACGGCCACTCCGCGCCCAACTGCTGAGCCCGCACCGCTGCCCATGCCGGCTGGCGCCCCTGTTGCCACCGGCCCGGCTCCCGCCGACGGCCCCGAGCCGTTGCCCGTCGCGAACGGAGTAGAAGAGTTGCACGATACACCCAGTATCGAAGCCGACCCAGCCGCGCCCATCACTGAGCGCCACCAGATGCGCGATACGCTGCCGCACGTCGAAATTGGCGTGCCCAGCTTTGAGGGAATCGAACCGGCACCGCGTCCGTCACCAGCCGCTGCTTTTGCCAAAATCCCTAGTTTGGCCAGCAAAATTCCCAGCCTAAAGGATTTAAGCTCGCGGGCCGCTGCTAGTCAGGCCGCCACCACAGCCGCTGCCGAGCCGCAGCACATCAGCGGCCCCGTCGCCGCTACCGACCCTGCTGTACTGCAGCGCGTATGGCAGGAATTGGCCGAAGAGCGCCGGGCCCAGGACCGGATGAGCGAGTTTTGGGTGTTGAACCGGCCTGTGACTGCCAACGAAGAACACACCATTGAGTTGGCCGTGGACAATCCCATTCAGGTTGACCAGTTCAACGAGATGCGCGTGGAATTCCTGGCTGAGCTGCGCCGCCGCACCGGCAACCCACGCCTCAACGTGCAGCCGTCGGTAACCACCGCGGCTCCTACCGCCAAGAAGCTTTACACCTCAACCGACAAGTTTGAGTACCTAGCCGAGCGGTTCCCCGCCTTGCGTGAAGCCAAGCAACGCCTGGGCCTAGAGGCTGAGTTCTAAAATGGCTGGTTAGTTGTTGGAGTAGAGTGGGGGCCTGTCTCGTGTGCTCTGGTAGGCTTTCTAATTCAGAAGCCGGACAGGCATTGACTCGTCCATAGATGGCTATTGGCAGCTGTTATAACACAAGCTGGCTGCAACCCGGTAGTGCCCACTGCGTCTTTACAGCCATGCAAAAAGCAAGACGGGCCGCGGCTGTAAAAGCGGCGGCCCGTCTTGCTAAAATCTGCAAACGATTGGGGAAAGCATAATCGTAGAAAAAGCAGATGCTTTGTGGGTGACACAATCTGCTAAGATAAGACGAAATTTTGTTTTTTATTCCTCTATCACCCAGCTACCTTTGTTTTTTGAACCCCCTACTGCATCCGCCTGCGTCCTTCGTGAAAAAGATTTTTCTGCTGTTGATTTCGGCCGTGGCGGTATTAGGTGTTGCCACTCAGTGCCAATCGAGTAAACAGGTTAGCACAGCCTCAACAGTGCCTGCTGCACCAGCTGTCGCTACTGCCCCAACTGCCCCCAAGGAATACCGCTACGAATCGGTGCCCGGCGACCCGCTGGGCGTGCGTATCTATAAGCTGGACAACGGCCTGACCGTTTACCTGTCTGATTACAAAGACGCGCCGCGCATCCAGACCTATCTGGCCGTGCGGGCGGGCTCCAAAAACGACCCAGCTACTGCCACTGGCCTGGCGCACTACTTGGAGCACATGGTGTTCAAGGGTACCTCGCAGCTGGGCACGCAGGACTGGGCCAAGGAAAAAGTAGAGCTGGACAAGATTGAAGCGCTCTATGAAGTGTACCGCGGCCAGCGCAACGACCCCGCCGCCCGCAAGCGTACCTACCACCAGATTGACTCGATTTCGGGCGTGGCTGCGCGCTACGCCGTGCCGAATGAGTACGATAAAGTAATGGGCGCCATCGGCGCGAAAGGCTCCAATGCCCACACCTCGAACGAGGAAACGGTTTACCAGGAAGACATTCCCAGCAACCAGCTGGAGAAGTGGGCGGCCATCCAAGCCGAGCGGCTACGTGAGATGGTGCCGCGCCTGTTCCATACGGAATTGGAGGCGGTGTACGAGGAGAAAAACCGGGGCCTTGACTCGGACTTCAATAAGGAGTTTGAGGCGCTGAATGCTGCGCTCTATCCCACGCACCCCTATGGCACGCAGACGACCATCGGCACGATTGAGCACCTGCAAAACCCGTCTATTACGGAGATTAAGAAGTATTTCGGTCAGTACTACGTGCCCAATAACGTGGCGCTATGTCTGAGCGGGGACCTGGATTACGACCAGACCATTCGGGTTATTGACAAGTATTTCGGCACCATGCCGAGCAAGCCGGTGCCGGTGTTCAACGCGCCGGTTGAAGCGCCGCTGACGGCCCCGATTACCAAGGAAATTCTCGGGCCGCAGTCGGAAAACGTGATGCTGGGCTACCGCCTGCCGGGCAAGGCCTCGAAAGATGCCGTGCGGCTGCGCATGCTGGATAAAATCCTGACCAATGGCCAGGCCGGCCTTATCGACCTTGACCTGAACCAGCAGCAGAAGGTGCTGGAAGCCGCCTCGTTCACCGACATGAACGATGACTATTCTACGCACGTCATCTACGGCACGCCGCGCCAGGGACAGAAGCTGGAAGAAGTGAAGACGCTGCTGCTGGGCGAGCTGGACAAAGTCAAAAAAGGCAACTTCCCCGACTGGCTCATTCCGGCTATCATCAACAACGAGAAGCTGACGCGCACCAAGAGCTACGAAAGCAACGAGGCCCGCGCCAGCGCTATGTATGAGGCCTTTATTGAGCGCATCGACTGGAAAGACTACCTGAAGCAGCAGGACGATTTCGGCACGATTACGAAGGCTGAAATCGTGAAATTCGCTAACGACAATTACGGGCAGAACTACGTAACCGTGTTCAAACGCACCGGCGTCGACCCGAACAAAGTGAAGGTGGTGAAGCCCGCCATTACGCCCGTGCCGGCCAACCGCGACGTGGCCTCGGCCTACTACAAGCAGCTCACGGCCATGCCGAGCACGGAGCTGCAGCCAGTGTTCGTGGATTACAAAAAGGACATTCAGGAGACGGAAATCAAGCCCGACCTGCCGCTGTACTACACGCACAACGCCGAAAACGGCCTGTTCAACCTGTCCTACGTATTCGACCTGGGCAAGAACAACGACCCGCGTTGGAGTCTCGCTTCGGATTACCTGCAATACCTCGGCACCGGCAACTACACCGCTGCGCAGCTGCAGCAGGAGTTCTACAAGCTGGGTTGCTCCTTCAATGTGAGCAGCGGCGCCGACCGCATTTTCGTGACCCTCAACGGCCTCGACAGCAACCTGGAGCCCGCACTCAAGCTGTTCGAACAGCTGCTGAACGCACCCAAGCCCGATGCCGTCGCCCTGAAAGACTTAGTAGCCGGTACGCTCAAGCAGCGTCAGGATGCCAAGCTGGAAAAGCGCGTGATTCTGAATCAGGCGATGGTGAACTACGTGAAATACGGCCCCAAAAACCCCTTCACGAACATCCTGAGTGAGAAAGAACTGAAGGCGCTGAAGCCCGAGCAGCTCACGGCTATGATTAAGAAGCTGGAGACGTACCAGCATCGGGTGCTGTACTACGGGCCACGGTCCCTTGAGTATTACAGTGAGGAAAAAAATGCTGATAGTGGATTACACCAAACTGTAACAATAAAGCAGCATCAAGGAATAGTTGAGGCACTTAGAGAGCTTCATCAAACCCCCGCCAAGCTCACGCCCGCCCCAGCCGCTAAGGACTTCGCCGAGCAGCCGCTGAAAGACAAAAAGGTCTACTGGGTCGACTACAACATGGTGCAGGCCGAAATCCTGTTCCTGACCAAGGGCGACTTGTATAGCAAGGAGCTGGCCCCCACGGTGGCGCTCTACAACGAGTATTTCGGCGGGGGCATGGGCAGCATCGTGTTCCAGGATTTGCGCGAGAGCAAGGCGCTGGCCTACTCGGCTTACTCCGGCTACTCGAATGCCGACAAGCTGGGCCGCTCCAACTACAACCTGAGCTACATCGGTACGCAGAGCGACAAGCTGCCCGAAGCCATGGCCGGCATGGAAGCCCTCCTCACCGACATGCCCGTGGCCGAAGCCAACCTGGAAATCGCCAAAAACGCCATCCGCAACAGCATCAGCACCGAGCGCATCACCAAAAACGACGTGCTGATGAGCTACGAGCGGGCCAAACGCCTCGGCCTGGACTACGACATCCGCCGCGACGTGTACGCCAGCACCCAAAAAATGACTTTCGACGAATTGAAGAAGTTTCAGCTAGCCAAGATTCACGGCCAGAACCAGGTGATTCTGGTCATCGGCTCGAAGGACCGGTTGAACTTCAAAGAGCTGGCCAAGTACGGCACCGTGCAGCAGCTCACGCTGAAAGAGATTTTCGGGTACTAACCCATGATTGTCATGCTGAGCGCAGCGAAGCCCCTTATCCCGCCTGCGCACAGCTGAATTTTTACCCCCGACGCCTGACGCGATAAGGTCCTTCGCTGCGCTCAGGATGACAGATTTATCCAACCTACGACCCACATGGCAGAGCAAAAAATCACCATTAAAAACGGCAAGCTGACCGTTCCGGACAAACCCACTATTCCCTTCATCGAGGGCGACGGGACGGGGCCGGACATCTGGCGCGCCTCCAAGCTGGTGTTCGACGCCGCCGTTGAAAAAGCCTACGGTGGCAAAAAGCAGCTGGTGTGGAAGGAAGTGCTGGCTGGTGAGAAAGCCTACAAAGCCACCAACAACTGGCTGCCCAACGAAACCCTCGACGCCTTCCGCGACTACCTCGTGGGCATCAAAGGCCCGCTGACCACGCCCGTGGGCGGCGGCATCCGCTCGCTCAACGTGGCCCTGCGCCAGGAACTGGACCTCTATGCCTGCGTGCGCCCCGTGCGCTACTACGACGGCGTGCCCTCGCCGGTGAAGCACCCGGAGCTGACCGACATGGTCATCTTCCGCGAAAACACGGAGGACATCTACGCCGGCATCGAGTACATGAACGGCACGCCCCAGGCCCAGAAAATGCTCGAATTCCTGCAGGACGAGATGGGCGTGAAGAAAATCCGCTTCCCCGAGTCGTCCTCGTTTGGCATCAAGCCAGTGAGCAAGGAAGGCACCGAGCGCCTCGTGCGCGCCGCCATCAAGTACGCCCTCGAAAACAAGCTGCCCAGCGTGACGCTGGTGCACAAGGGCAACATCATGAAATTCACCGAAGGCGCGTTCAAAACCTGGGGCTACGAGCTGGCTGAGAAGGAGTTTGGCGCCAAGGTATTTACCTGGGCGCAGTACGATAAAATCGTGGCCAAGCAAGGCGTGGAAGTGGCCGACGCGCTGCAAAAGCAAGCCGTGGACCAGGGCAAGCTCATCATCAAGGACAGCATCGCCGATGCCTTCCTGCAACAGATTCTGCTGCGCCCCGCCGAGTATTCGGTGGTGGCTACCCTAAACCTGAACGGCGACTACATCTCCGACGCGCTGGCGGCCATCGTGGGCGGCATCGGCATCGCGCCGGGTGCCAACATCAACTACCTCACCGGCCACGCCATCTTCGAAGCCACCCACGGCACGGCCCCCAAATACGCCAACCAGGACAAGGTGAACCCCGGCTCGGTTATCCTCTCCGGCGTGATGATGCTCGAATACATGGGCTGGAAAGAGGCCGCCGCCCTCATCAACAAAGGCCTCGAAGCCGCCATCGCCAGCAAGCGCGTGACCTACGACTTCGAACGCCAGATGGAAGGCGCCACCCTCCTCAAAACGAGCGAATTCGGCCAGGAGATTATCAAGAATATGTAGTAGCTTGGCTGCTGCCTAAGCAACAAGAGAACCCCCGCGTCGGCTGCAGTGCTGGCGCGGGGGTTTTGGGTTATTAACAACATTATGGGAAGAAATAAGTACCTACTTGCCGGCTGGATTTCATTATTAATTATAGTGATAATAAGTCTATATTTTTACTTATTTCACTTCGAAGCAACACTCTATTTTATAGCTACTTTATCTTTTTGGAACATTAGAGACATATCCCATATGAGTCCACAGGATGAATATGAATTGTATGATAAAATAATCCCTTATAAACTGCCCGTCTTTTTTACGCAGTTTGCTTTAATTGTCTCGCTATTTCTTTACACCAGAATTATTCGCCAGCGTTTCAACTTGATTGCCATCAGAGTAGTTTACTGGGTAGCACTTCTGTTGATTATTTTCTTGTCGCTATTAACACTAGTAATGCCAGTCATCCCATATGGGGGAATGGTTGGTTAAAGATGATAAGAGGTATTTTAGGGCACATTGCCGGCCGGAGTTGGCGGATGGCGCAAATCCCGGCACTTTTGCCACCCGCCGCGTAGTTTAGCAAACGACTACCAAGCCACCCCGCGCCATGACCAAAGAACAAATCCTCGAAGCCGTACAGCAACTGCCTGACAGCTTCGAGCTAGAAGACCTCTTCGAACGCCTCTTATTCATTCAGCAGCTGGAGCAGCGGCTGGAGCAGGCCGCCCAAAACGATGTTGTGTCCTTTGAGGATGCCCGGAAGGTTTATAATTCATAAATTATTGAAAAAGGAGCCGTGATAATAGGATACTTTGACTGGGTGGTAATAGTCCTTTTAGTAGCATTGAATCTAAAGTATCGTAATTGGTTTCTTAGCTTTAATAAGGGTTGCTTGATTGGTTTAATTGGTTTTGGTTTTGTATTGCCGATGATTTCAATTATGGCTGAATTCAAGGTTGTCGAATTGCAAGGAAGGCCAATGAATGATGATGCCTTTACAATGCTCTACGTTTATTTCCGTTTTCCGCTGTATTGGATATTATTCTTTCTGCAAGCATTTCTCCTTGGACTCCAAGAAAGAATACGGAATGACTATTGAGGGATTGTCGTTAATAAGGAATCGGTTACAAAAAAAGGGCACCCACGCCAAGCGGGTGCCCTTTTTTAGTGACATAACAAGCTCCCCCGATACCTATGGGGCCGTGGTGCCAGGATTGATGCTATCGCCGCCCTGCTCCCGGCGCACCTGTTGCAGAATCTTGCGCAGCGTGTAGTCCTTCACCTTGACTTTGTCGGAGGCTTGGTAGAGGCTTTTGCCATCGGCCAGCAGGTGCTTGATGGGCGCGTAGAGGGCGCGAAACAGCTTGGCGTTGTCGGCCGTGAGAAGGCGCTGGTCGCTTAGGTCGCTGCCCTTGGTAGTGCTGTCCTGCACCAGGCCGTCGTAGAGGCGTTGGATTTAGGCGTTTTCCTCGGGCTTTTGGCCCTTGTTGAGCAAGGCCTGCTGGTTGGTTTCGATGTTTTGGAGCAGCGTTTTCAACGAGTCGGCCAAGCCCTCGTGCTCGTTGTCGTTGCGGTCGCGGCGCACGTCCTCGATGCCGAACTTTTTGGCCGGCACCGTGAGGCCCTCGGCGCGGCGCACCCGGGCTTCGAGGCGGTTGAGGAGCTGCGGCAGCGCCTCCAGCAGCCCTTCGATGCGCTGCGTCACGAGCTGCCGCCCGGCAATGGCCACGCTGCTGCGCTGCACTTTCTCCACGGCCGCGCTGGCCTTGTCGAAACCCTTCAAAAACTCGGGTTTGTAGTCCTCCGGCAGCAGGTCCTGAAAATCGGCCTGGTCGCGCACGTAGCTGGCGCGGAGCAAGCGGGCTACGGGCAGCAGCTCACTAATGCGGAAGGAAAAGGGTAGACGAAGGTCAGCCATTGAAAAAGAGGGTGATAAGATGAATGAAGTGTTTGCAATAGTACACCTTTTTTCGGTTCCAACGGAAATAATTATCAGCCCGGCGGAAACCCTCACCGGGCCAGCGGAAACGCCCGCCGGGGCGACGGAAACCCTCGCCGGACCAGCGGAACCCCCCGCCGGGGCAGCGGAAACCCTTGCCGGGCGACGGAAGCGCCCGCCGGGGCAGCGGAACGCCCAACCGGAGCAGCGGAAGCCCCAACCGGACCGGCGGAACGGCCCACCGGAGCAGCGGAAAGCCCCGCCGGGCCCACGGACCAGCCAAGGGGATGGCTTGCGCTTGCTACTGCCAAACCACCAACCGTTCTTTGCGTACCACCGGCCGCAAACATTTCCCCGTTATGGACATCAACAGCAAGGGTTTCCGCTTATTAATCCTGGTATCCATTTGCCTGTTGCTGAGCGACTGGCTACCGGCGCATTTCAAATTGTGGTTTGTGCATGAAACCGGCAATGTCGGTCACGACCAGAGCCTGAACCTGCTGCTCATTCTGCTCCTATTTGCACGGTGGCGGCACGCCATCACGCTGGGCCTGTTCCTGAATGGCCTTCAGCTCCTGCTTACTGGCCTCTTCCTCTTTTTAAACTGGAAAGAAGGCGGCCCGCTCCTGGGCTATGCCCTGCAGCTGCCGCTCCTCTGGATAGTCGTAAAAGTGTTGAACGACTCCACCTCGGTGCGGGCCTTTATGCAGCGCGAGCAGCCTGCCTAGCCTAATTACCCGCGGCTGGGGGCACGCCTGCCGCCCACAATCCCATCGCAAAAGGGCACCTGCACAGCAGCGGGCGCCCTTTTGCATGCTTGGCCCGTTACCTCAACCCTCCGCTTTCTATATCATTCAATAATTAACTTATACCTGTACTTTTGGGCCGTCGAAATACCTTCCCGACGCCCCGCATTCATGAAAGTACAATTGACCATTGCCGCTGCTGCCCTGCTCCTCGCCACTGGCTGCGAGCAAGCCCAGAAAGCCAAAGAGTCGTATTCCAACCTCGAAAAGCTCAGCGAAGCCGGCAAAGACATGACCGCCAACCTCGAAAAAGCCGAAACCGACCGCGCCGACCGGGTAAAGCGCGGCGACACCCTCTCGCTGCCCTACAAAGAGCTGGAGCAATACCTGCCCACCGAAGTAAGCGGCTACACGCCCGGTGAGCTTAAGGGCCAGTCGCAGAAAATGACCGGCATGGCCTTCTCCACCGCCGAGCGCACCTTCACCAAAGGCGCCGACGACGAAGTAGAAATATCCCTCATCGACTACAACGGCTCCAACGCCCTTTATCAAGGCGCCGCCGCCATGATGAGCCTCGGCATCGAGCAGGAAGACGACGACCACATCATGGGCCCCACCGCCGTGAAAGCCGACGGCGTGAAAGGCATGGACACTTTCTACAAAAAAGACGGCCGCGCCGAAATGACCCTGGCCGTGGGCGGCCGTTTCCTACTCACCCTCAAAGCCACCAAGCAAAAAGACATGGCCCTCCTAAAGTCCATCGCCGACGACATGGACCTGGAAAAACTCGCCAAGCTGTAGCCGCTGGCCCGTCGCCACAGCGGCCGTGTGAAGCATATGGCCCCTGCTGGTTTTGGGACTCAGCAGGGGCCAGTTCAGGGAATGATGACCGTATCACCATCCAGAATAAACGCTTTTTGTGGCGGCGGCAACTTGCTTTCGGGCGTAGCAGAATAGAGTATCCAGTGAGTCGTGATGCTGCCGCGCCGCACCGTCAGATGCGGGGAGTTGGCGGCCTTGGTAAGGCGGTCGCCGCGGCGCAGGTAATGGCCCAGGTCCGAAGGGTCATAGCCCAACTCATCGCTCATCCCCGTGCGGTCGGACGGGTTGGCAGCCTCGAAGGCGTTGAAATTATAATGTTTATAGACGTTGTCGTCTAATTGATAGGTGTACTGTTGACGGTTCATCGAAACAGCCGTGACGGTGGCATCCGCCAGCGCCATTTCCAAATCCTCGGTTGAGGGCGGAAGGAACTGCGACAGCCCGCCGCCCAGCAAAAACGGTACGATGGTATAGAAACCGACCAGGAAGGCCCCAATCGCCAGAAAGTTTTTCCGTCTGGAAACGGGTTGGTCCGGAGTCATTTCGGCCATGGCACTCGCTGGTTACTCGCCCGGCTTCAGCCGCTGAAACGCGTTGTTCAGCACCTCGGCCCAGCTGGGGTGGGCCAAAATCATGTCCTCCAGCTCCTGGTAGCGCAGCCGGCCCGCCATCGCCAGCTGAAACATGGTCATGATTTCGCCGCCCTGCTCGCAGAACACGGCCGCGCCCAGCAGCCGGTCGTCCTCGCCCACCAGCACCTCCACAAAGCCGTCGGTTTCGCCCGTTTGCACCGCCCGCCCAATAGTGCGCGCCGGCAGCCGGCTCACCCGGTACGGAATCCCTTTTTCCTTCGCCTCACCCTTCGAAAGCCCGATGCGGCCCAGCTGCGGCTCCGTAAATACCACATAGGGGAGGGGCCGGTGCGCGGTGGTGCGTTGGCCGTTGTGCAGCAGTGCATCGCGCACAATGCGGTAATCGTCGTAGGCAATGTGCGTAAACTGCGGGCCTCCCTTGATGTCGCCAAGCGCATATACGCCACGTGTGCCGGTTTGCAGGTGTTCGTTTACTTCGATGTAACCATCCTCATCCAGCGTCACGCCGGTGTGCTCCAAGCCCAGGTCCTGGGTATTGGGTTCGCGGCCCACCGCTACCAGCAGGTGGCTGCCGCGCAGGCGTCGCTCACCGTCCTTGGCCGCGACCATGACGGTGATGCTGCCATCGGCAGCGCGCGACACGCGACGAGTTTCGGCACCCAGCACCAGCTCCACACCAGCTTTTTCCAGCACTGCTTCCAGCGGATGGCTCACATCGGGGTCTTCGCGGGCCATGAGGCGCGGCTTGGTATCGATGATGGTGACGCGGGTGCCCAGCCGGCAAAACATCTGGCTGAACTCCACCCCAATGTAGCTGCCGCCCATGATGATGAGGTGCTCGGGCTGCTCTTTCAGGCCCAGCAGCAGCGAGTCGCTGGTGAGGTAGCCGCTATCGGCCAGCCCCTCAATGTCGGGCACGCTGGCCTTGGTGCCTGTATTGATGAAGATGAGCGGGGCCGTGAGCTGCTGCGTTTTGCCGGGGGCCAGGGCAATTTCCAACGTGTGCGGGGCCGTGAAGCTGGCGCGTCCCCGAATGACGCTGATGCCGTCGCGGTCCACGGTCAGCTTGCGGTGCAGGCTGTCGCGCGAGTTCTGGCGCAGCGTGTGCATCCGCTCAATCACGGCGGCAAAATCCACCACCGGCTCCGGGGCCTTGATGCCTAATTCACCGGCTGTGCGGACGTGGTGAGCGCGTTGGGCCGAAGCCAGCAAGGCCTTGGTCGGTGCGCAACCGTAGTTGATGCAGGAACCGCCCAAGTGGTCGCTCTCCACAAAAGCCACCCGACGGCCGGCTTCGGCCAGTGCGTAGGCGAGGGGCGTACCAGCCTGACCGGCTCCAATAATAATGGCATCAAATGACTCAGCGGGCATAAAAGGAGTGGGTGTGTTGGCTCCTACATACGGTCCGGCTTGCCTCAATGACTGAGCCCAGGAAGCGAAATGCACTGTAAAGTCCAGCAGAAACACGAAATTGCCGCTTCAGGCGTTGCCTGGGCTTGGTTTACCTCACTCCACCTCATGAAGCATTTGCTGCGTTTAGCCTTTTTGCCTGTTCTCACTGGCCTCACGGGCTGCGCGTCGCTCTACTTTCCGCCCCCACCGCACGCGCCCATGCTCACGCACAAAGGCGAGTTTTATGGTACTGTGAGCACCAACCAGCATACCAACTACGCCCTGCAAGGTGCCTACGGCCTCACCGACCACTTGGCGGTAGCCGGCACATTCTCGTCGTTGCACCGCAAGAAGTCGGATAAGACCGAGAACATCGACTTTGGCGAAGCCAGCCTTGGCTACTTCACCCGCCTGCCCGACAAGCGCGTGCTGGAAGTGTACGTGGGCGGCGGCGGCGGCAGCACCCAGCGCATCGAGCGCAACGAGGCCCAGCTCACCACCCGCACCCTCGAAGGCAGTCTGTCCAAAGTCTTCGCCCAGGTGAACTACGCCCGCAAGAAAAAGCAGAGCCTGCACCTCTTCAACCACGACTTCCCGCTCACTTACGGCGCGGCCCTACGCCTGAGCTACATGCAGCTCAACAACTTCACCATCGACCGCATCCCCGCGCCTGGCGAAAACAACGTCTTTTTCGAGCCCATCACCTTCACCCGCACCCAAATTGCGGGCCCCGTGCAACTGCAGCTGATGAGCGGTCAGATTCTCGGCTTCCGTAGCAACAAGTACCTGAAAGCGGCCAATTCGGTATTTCAGGTAGGCATTGTCATTAATCTGGATAAAAACACGACTTTGGATTAGAGAATAGCTGTCCTCACCGCCGCTCTAAAACTTGTAAAGTCCTTTGCTCCGCTGATTTTTGCATTGAATCAGAGTGCAATAGGTTGTTTGTGTCGTAGTTAAAACGAATTTAAAAAGTCCATTGAGTTGCATAATTAACTTGCTGCAGGCTGTCTTCCGACTTTTCCTTTGAGGCAGCAAGTCCACCTTTCCACTTCCACCCAAAACATGAAACTCTGCTACCAAATTGCCGGCTTCTTTCTGGCCGGAACTGCTCTGCTCAGCAGCTGCGCCGTGTATGTGCCCACCGTACCCAGCACGCCCCTGGTCACCGAAGCCGGGCAGGTGGAAATAACGGCGGGCATCCGGGGCTTTTCCAGCCTGGAGCTTGGCGGCGCATGGTCGCCCGCCAACCATTTATTTGTCACCGCCGAAACCGCCCTGCAGCAAAGCAACGGCAGCGAAACCTCCAACAATACAACCTTCAAGTACACCAATGTGCACAAGCAGGCCAGCGTGGGCCTGGGCACCTACCGCTTGGTTGGCCCCGAGCAAAAGGGCTACCTGGCGGCTACCGGCGGGTTTGGCTTTGCCAAAGCCGATGTGTACGACCCGCATCTCGGATACCTGATTTTGCCCATCTTCGGCCGGGCGCCCATCACGTATTACGAAGCGACTTACCAGCGCTACTACGGCCAGCTGTACGCCGCCCACCTGGGCCGGGTAGTGAGCTACGGCGCTTCCGTGCGCGGCACTTTCCTGCACTATAGCCTGCTCCGTCGCAACGAAGAAGCCATCACCTCACCTTCAAATTTCTTCATCGAGCCCACGCTTTTCATCCGCGTGGGCAGTGGGCCTTTGCAGTTTCAGGGGACGGCTGGGCTTTCGGCGCCCACGCATGTCGACTACGATGCAGGGAGTCGGAACAACCTGTCTCCGGTGTCTGTGCTCGTGGGGGCGGGGGTAGTATTCCGGCCGCATCTGTTGCGTGCCCGCACCGTGAAGTAGCGCGGTTGCTGTTTTATACAGTAAACAAAAGAGGCCCTGGCAATAAACCAGGGCCTCTTTTGGTGCAGCCATTTAAGGCCTTATTCCACAACCAGCGGCTTGACAAGTTGTCCGCTAGCGCCGGCATCGAGGTGGAGTAGGTACAGGCCCGGGGCCAGGTGTTGCAGCGGCACAACCACAGCGGTAGTTCGAGCGGATAGTTCCTGGGTCTGCACTACCTGGCCGAGAGCGTTGCGAAGGATAAGCCGGCTTGCAGGCAGCGAAGGCAATTGTAGCGTGGCCTGCGCGTGTGCCGGATTGGGAAACAGCGCTACTTCGTTGGCCCAGGTAGGTGTGGCCGTAGCCGCCGGGCCAGAGCCTCCGTTCAGGCGCAGGCTTATGGTGTTGGCCGTGCTATTGGTGGTGATGAGGTCCAGGTCGCCGTCGCTGTCCACGTCGCCCAGCGCAAGGCCGGCCGGCCCGTTGCCGACGGCAATAGCTGTGGCGGCGGCAAAGGTGCCGCTGCCGTTGTTCAGCAGCTGAGTCACCGTATTGCTGCCCCGATTGGTCACCAAGATGTCGAAGTCTCCGTCGGCATCCACGTCGCCGAAAACCAATTGGTTGGGCGTGGTGCCCACCGCCAGCGTCGGCCCGGTGCTGAAGCCCCCCTGGCCGTCGCCCCAACGCAGGCTGACCGTGCCAGCGGTGCCGTTAGCCACGGCCAGGTCCACATCGCCGTCGCCATCAAGGTCATCCACGGCCAGGCCCTGCGGCGAAGTGCCTACTGCTACCAGCGTGGCATTGGCCGTGAAGCGGCCGTCACCGTCGTTCAGCAGTGTGCCCACGGCGTTGCTGCCGGGGTAGCTCACCACCGCGTCGAGGTCGCCGTCGTTGTCTACATCGGCCAGGGTCAGGCCTTGTGGCGCGGCCGGGATAGGGTAGCTGGTAGGCGAATAAAAGCCTAGATTAACATAAGCATTGTGCAGCATGACGAGCAGGGCATTGGGCCCGGCCCCGGCGATGAGTAAATCGGACAAGCCGTCGGCGTTCACATCGGCTAGGGCCAGGGCCGTGGGCGCGGTGTTGAGCGTGGGGCTGCCGCCGAAGCTGAATGCTCCAAAGCCGTTGTTGTTTAGGATGAGTAAAGAGCCCGTGCTGCCCAAGCTGCTAAGCACGAACAAGTCCAAGTCGTT